>RHMF01000312.1_pt1 | contig 20443 bp, 20 predicted proteins | sample 5365151 | NCBI WGS metagenome assembly RHMF01 (sample SAMN10266501, study PRJNA497801) | feces metagenome | isolation source: feces | host: Bos taurus | place: China: Prairie of Fairy Mountain | collected 2017-08-14 | reverse complement strand
TCAAGAATCGAATCAAACTTATCACAGAACTTCATAAACTTCAATTCCCATGAACTACGATAAGTACAGTTCGAAACTTTTGCATTGCGTCCGACAATGTATTTTGAATTTTCCGGATGAATATTCAGACATTTTTCCGGATGCTTTGGGATAAAATATCCCTTTACGTAATTTTTAGAATAAATCGACATATTAACTAAATGTATATAACCCGTTTTCAGACCATTGAATATTAACTACAGCATTCTTGAGCTTATAGGTCAACGGCAGTTCATAATAGATACATGGAATTGCTGGTGTTTCTTTACTGAATGCATTTACTGGTCTTGCTGATGTAAGCATATATGTACCAGAACATGCACTCCAAGTCTTTGTATGTTCCAAAGTATCACATTTACTAATAGTATTTACATAATCAGCAGATACATTAGCTACTCTTGCACCAGAATACCAAGTCAACAATAATGCTCCACCTTGTGAATTATGAACGTCTGTATTCATCGACACAGTATCAGACATCAATGCTGTATTATTTTCATACAAATAATCTTTCGGTCCAGAATATCTTATATATTCTTCTGGTTTAAAACCGGAGCTGAAATTATATTCTGTCTGGAAATAAATCTGTCTATTTTTCCAATTAGTCGTAATTCCAGAATTTTTAAAATAATCATCCCCGTATGCATTGTCATGAAGCTTCTTATCATAAACAGAATAATCGTAATTTGGATAACAAGGATCCTGTTTAAATACTGTCGAAGTACATTCAGATTTTGAAAACAAATATGCTGAAACCGGCAAATCAAATAACTCCTGATATGTTCTTTCAGAAATCATACCGTCATCGTCATGAGTTTCCATATGCAGATTTCCAAGCATACCAAGATGAGTCATATAATCTTCACTCAATACAGGAGATTTACCAGTCGATAATGTATATAAAGATTCATTTATACCATTAATACCAGAAAATGTTATCCCCTTTGGGCAAAGCCATACATCATAGTATGATGGATTATATAACGCATTATTTTGCTTAAAACGAATATCCGTATTAAGCTTTCGTGCGAGCGTTATATAAGAATTTAACATATGACTAGACATCTTCTTCAGTCTCCTTGGCTACTTCTTCATCAGTATTTACTTCAAGTAACAAACCGTATATATCATCTTCATTATTTGTATGACTACCAGAATAACATTCGTACGACCAGGATGTACCTTCAGAACATTCTCCCATACCAACATCAATATACATTACTGGATTATTATAGTAATCCGTAACATAAATTCCTTCAAAATCATCAGCAGAAAAACCAGATACGTGACATCCATTCTGCCTATTTGTCTTATTCGCATTAAGGTAACTAAGAATACATTGTTCATTCAATGTTTTTCCAAAAGTCATATAATTCTGTGTATAATGGAATTTATCATTAAATTCATCGAATGATGCTTTCTCATTTTGAACCCAGAATCCAGCCTTTCCATTCATATAGTCATATTTTGCATACCAACCGTAATTACCGATACCACTTATACTATTTATCAAATCCAATTTTTTCATATAAGTGTACTTAAAATAAATGCTATATTCATTACCATTATCAACTATCGCTTGGCTAGCAATGTTTTCAAAGTATGTATTATTTGTTAAATAACCATACCATTCATTTGGTCTAATAATTATTGATGTTGGATTGCTATATTGTGTAACACCATCAACAGTTCCGCCATTAGACTTAACAAGGCCATTATGGAAATATCCGCGATTATTCAGCTCGCTAAACCATTTTGGACGAATTGTATGATATTCATCTTTACTAATAGATATTTCTTGTCCATCCTTATAGAATTTTACTGAATCACATAATATTAACGGTTTTGCAGCTCTATTATCTTGATCTGCTGAATCATACCAATCCATTGTACCATCATCATAATGACCGTCACTTCTTTTCTGTCCGCCAATATATATTAAACAGAACGGAAAATTCGGTGGTGCTATCCCATCACTGGTTCTATCATCATCATATACATTAAAATCAAACAAAATTGCAGCACTCAGATATTCACGATAATCTTCACCATCGTCATCGTCACTATAGAAAATCCATCCATATTTAGCATTAAATGCTTTACTAGCTAACCAGTTATTTATCTTGGTTGATTCATCTGAATCATAATAATCTGGAATGTATGATATTCCATTTGCATTAGTTCCTTTATGATCATCTGAACGTCTCCATATTCTAGTACCGCAATAATCCGTAGTCAATATATCACCACTATCATGCACATATGAACCATCATCTATTGCTTTTACATATACTTTATAGTTTCTATCAATTTCTGCAATATTAGTTTCAACCTTAGTAAATGGTGCTTTACTGAAAGCATCTTTTGCTATTTGTATTTTAACATTATATACGCCCAAAATTGCATCGCCGTCAACACCGGCTCTTTCACCGTAATATGGTGCATGAGAATAAATTATTTCTACATAATCAAAGTCAAGCTTTGTCAAGTCTAAGGTATCTCTGTCTTTATTGTCTTCAGTAAGCAGCGTTGGTTCAATAACAATATCAGAACCAAAATACGGATATTGCATAAATTTTTTATTAGCCTGAAATTTTCCAAGACTAAGCTCTTCAAAAAGCCTAAAATTATAACCTTCTGAACCAACAGGCGGATTTAATGTTGCTAAGCTTGCTGGAAGATCTATACCTTGTACATCACCAGTTCTAGTTCCTATATTATCTGCTCTATGTCTTTCTACAATATTTTCACTATATTTTCTTTCACCTGTAACTGGGTTATAATGATCTGTACGTTCAACACATAAATTAATCTTACTTTCACCAATTATAGTAGCAGACGGAATAGTAACAGTTTCAAAACAATTAGTGCTATCCTGAGAATAAATATCTGAATTTTCCCATTTTACTAAGGTCTTTGCAATTGACTTAACATCAAGGTCAAAGTTTGCTGCTGATGTCGTATTAAGACAATCAATAACACCACCAGCATAACCATCAGCCTTCCATCCAACAGTACGATCTCCTGATTCAACTTTCCATAATCCAAGACCATTAGAAATACCAGGCAAATCAACTTCCAAATTTATTGACCAATATGGATAATCAGATTTTGGCGCAGCAAGTTGCTGATCCATCGTGATTAAACCAATACGTTCATGCGATCCATCTACACGGTCAGGAATATCCTTTGTCGTATTATGGAACGGTGAAGAAATAATAGACGGTACAGAAAGATATGTCGGTTTTATTTCACCAAATAACGGAGAAGATACACCATATTGATAATTTGTATTATTCAACTCTCTAATAGTATATGGCTTAAGACTAGTAATTCTACTATCTTTCGTTTCCATATAACGAATAGACGAATTAGTAACCTTAATGCTTCTCATCAAACCAGTCTGGTCATTAACATCGCGTTCAAACGCATTAAAATCTATGCCCGGACCATATTCAGTTTTATCATCATATTTTTCGGCAATCTTACTATTGAAAAACCATATATCACTAATATTACAAGAATTATATTCTACAATAGCGGCCAAACCACCAAATCTATTGTCAAAATAATAATCCTGATAAATATCTTCCTCATTTTTATTACGGACAATATTCATCTTATTATTAAAGAATGAATTTACTGATATAATATTAAGACTATTTCCATCTCCAACTACAAGGGAACCAAATAATCCACCAATATTTTTAATACTTTTCTTTTCAAAAGAATAATTCTTTGTATTATCTGAATTATCATGGGTTGTTAAATTATCACGTACTGGTGTGCCGGAAAGAATTTCATCTTGTGCAGTAATATTTACCTTACAATTAAAAACTCTACCTTTTGCTTGCTTACCAGCAATACCTCCAGCGAAACCAACAAAAGAACCACTAAATGTAATATCAGAATCAACATAAACATCTTGAAGTATATTACAATTAACACCAACAACTGGTGCAACGTAATATGCCGCACGATTCTGTTGATTCATCTTCATAGACCTATTAAAATATCTAGCATATTCAATTTCTTTAGAGTTCTGACTGTATGAATTAGTAATCCATGGTATCAAACCTGGATCCTTTTCTCTACCGATACCAATTGAATTAGCTCCATTTGGATTTACAAGCCTAAAAGTTGACTCTACGATATTTGCGTCATACCATAAAATATTTTTTCTATTCGCCGGTTCTGTATAACTAAATAAATATCCGTTAGCACCAACTGTTTCAGAATCTTTATAGTATAATCCATCCCAATAGTACCATTCGCTCGGAGACTTAATATTATCTCCGCCAGGATCCTTTATCATATAGCCATTATTACAATCTTCAGTATTCCAATATGTATAAAACTTATTATCAGCTTTAGAATAACCAGAATATGTAGCAAATACACCTTCGTTAAAATATCCAATATATGGAACAATGTTACCCAAAGAATTATAGCACATATAATCTGGATAAAAGAAATTAGCTGCTGGATTACTTAACGCATTAGTATCTGGTTCATTATCAGACTTATTCGCAACGCTGTACATTCTTGGTACAAAATTTTTAAAACCGATATTATCAGTAATATAGACGTTTCGAATAATACCATCATTTTTACCGCAAATAAAACCTGCTGCAATATCAAAACTACCCGTTGATAAATGTGATAATGATAAAGGTTTATTACATACTATATGACAATTTTTAACCCAAACATGGTCAATTATACCGTCTTTACCAAGATACCCAATTATACCATTAACATCATTATTACATTGCAATTCAACATTTATGAATCCAAAGCCATTTCCAAAAAATATACCATTAAACGGATGTGCTGGATTTACACCAATAGGTGTTTTGATTATAGAAGTAGATACCTCATATCCAATATTATCACCAAGGACAATATTTATCTCGTTATCATAAGAAGTATTATTAACCTTTTCAGCACACCATAACAAATGTTCTTTCGTAGTTACATAATAAAAACCGCGCGGGATTGGTTTTCCATACTCATCTGTATCACCGGTATCATGGTAAAAATCATTACCTGTAGGATCTTCTGGGAAAAATAAATCTTTTAGATATGGACATCTGTCTTTATCACTAAATGAATTCCAACCTGTCTTCGTAACAAATTCAGGTTTCATCGCCACATCAGTATCGTCCATTGGCTTATAAACATATTCAACCATGTTTATTTTCGTACCGTAATAATCATACCAGTCATTAAATAATGATGTGTCATCTTTTCCAGTTTTACCATAATAACCAGATGTTTGGTTATCATATATGATAGATTCTTTGTATTTTGCCAAATCATATATGATAAATGCTGAAGTAGAAGACATACTCTTAATATCATCTTCATAATGTTCAACGAATTTCTTATTAACCGGATAATGTTTCCAGTAACTTCCGTTAAGTTCAACTTCGCCGTTCATTAAGCGTGTTTTAAAGCTATTAAATACAAATGATTCCATTTATTTTACCACTTTTTAGCATATTCAGGTGCAGGTCTTTCGGTCGTAGTTATAACAGGTCGATTAATTCTAAAACTACATTTCAATGAATTTTCTTTATTTATATTATGCTGTTCGAACAATAATTCACTGTTCAGCATACTTCCAGCTTTTCCACTCCCGCTACTATATTCAGACTTATCAACAGTTCTATTATATTCCTGTAACCAATCATACTCAATCGTTTTATCGTTTCCGCTTCCAAAAAAATCTCTGCATTTACTATTTAACCGATTAGCACTTTCAATAGTATCGTTTTTCATTATCTGTTTTAAATATGCAGAACGATTAGAACAGTAATATGCATTATAATATTTTTTAAATCCCTTATCTTTGGAATTCGCTCGTACTTTATAATAATATGAATGTCCAGGGTCACTGTTCCATTCTAACTTAGTACATAAGATAATTTCTCCAGTTGGAGAACGCCAAACAGGTGGGCATCCGATTAATACAGAAGACCTAAAGTTACTCTGCGCAAAATGTTCCCATATTGCATCTTGGTCACCAAAATAATAACTTGTTCCATATGCAATAGTCTGAAATTTTGCACTATCATTAATACCATATTTAAAATGTTTCTTAAGACGTATTCCATTAACTACCTGCATAAATGCATTCTTATTATCATATTCACTATGTAATGATGCATCTGGTATATCCAATATTTCTTGGGTAATTCCTCTATATTGTATAATATAGTCAATTTTATTTGTTTCAAAAAATTTATTCTGTAAATTTCCTATACCATATGTATCGAGACTAGGTAATATTATAAAAATATGTTCAAGATTATATGGTGTAGAAGCAGGAATAACTGGAATCCAGCCATTTTTACCATTCCAAACATTCAATTCAAAAATATTTTTACAATCTTCTTCAAATGACACAGTATAACGGGCCCAGTTCTTCAAGTCTTCTACCCAAAAATAATCGACTTTACTTGAACTACTACCATACATTATTTCACCTTCACTATCAGCACTACCTTGTGTATCTGATGAAGTTGTCGACATATTACTATAATATTCTTGTGGGGTCATCCAACCGCCTTCATCCAGTAACTTTTCTTTATCAGTCTTTTTATCTTCACTGGACGAACTCTCACTATCGGTAGTATCAACTTCATCTGTATTAATATTACCGAATTTAAATTGTTTAAAATTCTCTAAATTATTATTATATCCGACTATTGCTGCCATAAATATATTTATGATTAAGATTGCTGGACTTGACCTTTCTATTAGCTCTTCGGGTGTAATTATTGAAGAACTTGACAATAATTTTAACGTCACTAAAGTTGAACGACACGGTTTTACGAAAGTTTTAAAGAACAGTGCCGAAAATATCATTTACTACAAAACGACACAGTTTAAGAACGACTATGAACGTTATCAGTTTTTCTGCGATAATATAATCTGGTGGTGTAAGGACTGTGATTATATTGGTGTCGAAGACTACGCTTACTCGATGTCAGGTGCATCTGGCATGATTTTCAGTCTTGCAGAATTCGAAGGAAATATAAAACTCAGTCTATTCAGACATGGTTGTAAACTGAAATTCTATACTCCTAACCAGAATAAGAAATTCTTTGCCGGTTATGGTTCAGCTGATAAAATCGGAATGAGAGATGCTTTCAATAAGTGGCAAGGTGTCAAACCCGACCTTTCTGACCTGCCAGCAGTAACTAACGGAAAAGCTGGAAATTCTCCTACTTCTGATATTATCGATGCCTTTGCTATATGTGAATTCCTTAGAAAAGAACTCAGAATCAAAAACAATATCGAAATTATGGCAAATCAGGAAAAGTATATCCAGGAATGCTTCCTTACTAAGACTAAAGAACATCCTTGTGGACTTATCCTTTCTGATTTTATCTATAAATAATTATGGTGTAAAATAAATTTTATAACAGTTTTTCAAAAAATTTGCTATATTTTATTTGACTAAAAGGATTTAGATAATGATTGACAAGATATACTTGGATGTTGATGGTGTTCTGGCCAATTTTAGAGGTGAATGTGAAAAATACAACTGTATCAACGGTAATACAGTTAACTGGGATATTATTCACCAGAACTCACCTGAATTTTGGGAAAATATGGAATGGCTTCCTGAAGGAAAAGAACTTTATGAATGGGTAAAGAATCTTTGTACTCAGGAAAATCTTGACCTTTTCATTCTTACTTCAGTTAATTATTCTGACGGAAAAATCGGTAGAATGAACTGGCTGAAGAAAAATATCGGATTAGACAAGCATCATATGATTGTTGTAAATCTTGGCAAGGAAAAAGCATATTATGCCGAACCTTCCGCATTACTTATCGATGATTTCAGAAAGAACTGCGACGCTTTTGCTGATGCAGGTGGTCAAATTGTAAAGTACGAATCTCCTCAACAAACCAAAGAAGACGTACTTGAATTAATCGGTAAAATGTAAATTAAAAAATCCTGGTCTTAAACCAGGATTTATTTTTATACTCCGGCGTATCGTTGAATATTCGGAGCGATACTTAATGACTTAGTTAACGACTTATCAAGACGACGAGAGAACATGTTCGCCAGGTTTTCATCTGCACTCTTAAGCTGTTTGTAGAATTCAATAATCTGTTTAAATTCATTAAGCTTAAGCATGTCATCAAGGTCATAAAGATTATTGGCTAACATCTTGTCGGTCAATTTCTTAGAAGCCTGGTCTGCAATAGCCTGTACCATATTTGCTGTAATATTGACATTTGAATCTATATTATAGCTCTTCTGAATATCTTTTGCAAAAATTGACGTAGTTGCCTTACTGCTATAATCTGAATTAGCACGAGCATTAAATTCTTTCGCCTGTGCATGTGTCAAAAGTCCTGCTGCAAGCGCCAGTCCAGCAATAAACTGAGTAACTTTACCTTCATTAATTAGTGTATAGCCGGCATCTTCCAAAATTTTCTTTGCTTCATCTAACTGCATTAATTCTGTCCTTTTAATTATTTATAAATAAGTTATGGCTGACTATGCTGCAGAATTCACAAAATTGTTTACCGGCGCAGGCTGTTCTGTCGAAGGAAAAGACTGGACTGCGCCTAAATATTTCGACGGTCAGAATAATGACTGTTATAAGGCAGAAACTGCTTTGATTTCTGAACTTACTTCTGAAGCATACTCAAATTTCGGTTTTCAAGTACAATATTACGTAAGGGATATGAATACGAAGAAAGATATTCTCTTCGGCGAAGACAATATTCCTAATGTCGTTCGTAGATTTATCCTCAAGATGTATACTGACAATATCCCGCAGATGCAGAAAAGCTATAACCTGCAGGGAATGATTTATACCGAACTCATAACCTGTCAGTGCACAATCCAGCATTTTTACGATGCAAGTCAGCTCAGCTATCCTGACCTCCAGGACATCTATGAACCGATTGAGCCTAGAATCGGAGATATTGTATATATCGAATATTCAGATACTTTCTATGAGATTGTAAACGTTAAGGAATTTGCTGAAAATACAAGTTTCCTCAGTGTTCCTACCACATATACTTTTATTCTCCGTGTCTGGCATAACAATACTGATAACGTCGACGAGGAAAACGTCAATCCTGATAAGATGGAAGAACTTCGTCATTATGAAGAACTTGGTGAAACTTTCAACCTTGATTTGACTAATGATGAAAAGAATATTCCGACCAGTACAGTTGGTCCAGAAAAAGATATGCTTCAGACAAATACTGACGCAAAGAAAGATACAGATGAAGGTGAACTTCCGAAAAAGGATCCTTCCGTTATCGAACCTACCGATAACGTTAGAACTCATGAAGAATATGTATCTCAGGAAACCAAGGTAGAAAATCCACAATATTATGACCCATTCGAAGGCTGGTAATGTATGCCGTTAGTAAATGTCTATAACTATCTAAGTTCTGTCAAACCGCATATAACCTATAGGTTTAATTGCGATATTTGGCCGTATAACAGCTTAGATAATAATAGAGAAAGCGACGGTGGCTATGAACGTCGTTCATTTACTATCAAGAAAATAACACAGCCTACCTTTAAACTAGATACTGAAGCAAAGAAATATTACGGTAATACTCAATTTGTAATTCCTGTATTTAAGTTCGGTGATACTGAAATGAGTATCACATTTGAAGAAACAGATAATATGGAAGTATATAAATTTCTCTGTAGTTGTTACGGACAAATTGCTTACATGAGAAGCGCTGTTTCTAATCTTATAAACATTGAAGTTACTCAATTCGATGAAACGATGCATAACGTCGTTGACAGAAAACATTACATAGCTACCTTAAAATCTTTTGAAAATCCGTCATTTAATAATAACGGTTACGGTAGTCCTGTAGAAATTTCTGCTGATTTCTATGTTCTATATGTCTACGATGAACCTCTTACTAATGAGAAGATTGATGATAAAATTGCGCTTAACCATGACGGCGAAGGTTTTATACAGGATGTCATGGATGCAGACGATTACACTACACATCTTACCGGCGGCAAGAATGCTGAAAACCTTGTAGATCAAGAAATCAAGTCTGCTCCTAATCGCGGCGGGTTTTTTAAGAAAAATCCGAAAAATGAAAAGCGTAAACAAGAAATCAGAGAAGAACAAGCTGATATTAGAGCCGCACAAAAACAGATTGTTTCCGACCAATATAATAACATGTTCGATTCCCTTACTGATGAGGGTAAACAGCAGTTAGCACAAGCTGCCATCGACGAATATACAAAGAGAAATAAGGGTAAAAAACGCGAAACTGCTTACGAAGAATTTAATGCTGATAAGGGTTTATTTATCGCTAAGTATCTTGACAATGTAATAGCAGAAGACGGTTTGTCTAAAGATGAAATCGATACAATAGCTGCAAACCTGAAACAATTAGGTGCCGACGAAAAAACTATCGAAGAGTTTACTGCCGCTGTCGGAGTATACGACAAGAAATACGACGAACTCGAAAAAGAATATAACACGCTCAATCAAATTGGTGCTTCTTCTGCTCCTGGTAAGAAAAGAGTTAGCTCGATTGAAAAGACTAAGACAGGCGACGTCATGTCCGACGGTAACGGTAACTCTATTACTGTTACTGACGTCAAGACAGTTGGTAATACCAAGATTGTATTTGTCGAAGACAATAAACATGGAGCCGTTACATTCGAACTTCCGAAGAGTATCGTATTCCATAACCAAGCTGCTACTCATATGAGCATGGGTACTACAGTTACTAACTCTGCTTCTAAGGGTGTTACCGGTACCGGCGATGAAAATGGTAGTATCGTATTCGATACAGACCGTCTCTATAGCGGTAACAAGAGCTCCGCTGCTAAGAGTAAATCTAATAAGAATAACGAAAATGCCAATAAGCCTGTCGCACTCGAACTTGTCGGTGCTGTCTCTGTCGTCGAATCTGAAGATGGCAAATATTATGTAAGACAAGATACTGGCGAAGAAGGTGTCTACTATACCGAAATTTCTAGTGAAGAATTCAATAAGCGTAAAGGTCAGCAATATACAGCTGAAACTATGGAAGGCGATACGCAGCTCGAGATGAATTATAAAAATGGCGTTACTGGTACCAAGAGGGCTAAGAATTCTGACAATAGTTATTCAGATATAAAAATCAAGAATATGTATTCTGAAGCCGTTACTGACAAAAACCTCAATGCCGCATATCTCTTCGGTATCGCAATCCGTACCGAAGCCGAAAAAGAAGCTGCACGTAAGGGCGTTTCCGTTGACAGTATCATTACAGAAGAATATATCAATTCGCTTTCTGCATATTCTCACGGTATGCTCGACGTAACTTCTGGAAAGATGGAAGGTACTCCAGACGACGTTCGTCAGCTCCTCAGCGCCGTCAAGCAGGGTCTTCGTGGAAAGACAGAATTGAATAAAGAAGAAACTAAAAAATCCAGAAAACATCGTTAAAATTTCAGATTTTTATTAAAATAATTTTACGTAAAAAGTTTTTTTACTATATTTGAAACCAAACATAGCTAAGTCTAATTCCTCGGAGCGAAGACCAATCCAATGGAACTGTCGGTAGAGGGTTAGCCATTGAAAACCTGAGATGTGGGTTTTCCAGAAATGAACCGGTTTATCTCGAGCCTTTCGAGGTCACGGTTAATGCTCAACGTCAGCGAATTACAGACTGACAATCTGTAAATTTAGCCGCCATGGTTTCTGTAGATGTAGTCGGAGTACAGGATGACCGCCCCGTAAGCTGCAGTGTAAATCCCAAGGATCGAGACATGAAGCTTTATGCCAAAAGTGTGAATAGTCTCGTAGTCTAATGTTTCCTACATTAGGCTATAGATCTCGAGCAATCGCATTGTCCAAAAGATGAGAATATTAATCGATTCACAAAACTTCTTATAAATAAATTGTTAAAACTTGAGGTGAATATATGAAATCAGAAAAAATAGACATCAGTAACGATCCTAAGAATGGCTCTGTCAAAGACATCCTTGCTGGAATTGTTAATCAGCCGCCTAAGAACGCTATACTGTTGGACAAGAGTTTATTACCTTCCAAAGGAATGTTCTATCCGGACAAGATTTATGTGAAGAAACTCTCCACAATCAATATTAAGAAGCTTGCCACTATTACGGAACAGAATTCGAACTTCGTTATCAACAATATCCTTAAGACTTCCATCTGGGACGGTAACGGATTCGACTATACAAAGATTCTCGTAGCAGATAAAATCTGGCTTATTTTCTTCCTTCGTTCTTATACCTATAACGATATTCCTTTTAAGGTCCGTTATGAATGTAAGAACTGCGGTACAATCGCCCATTATGATTTTGTACTCAAGAATCTTTCTGTTTCCTATTATGAAAAGCCTCTGCCGGAATATTTCGAAATCAACGGGGACCAGATTTCTATCGAATATCCGACTATCAATACGGAAATGGCAGTAGAAAAGATTAAAAATGACCCTAATACGCTTCTCGACATCGACCCGGGTCTTCTTGACTTCTCCAGTTACATCACTAAGATTAACGGCCGCGAAGTAACATTGCTTACCGCATACGAATATGTCAGCGAACTTGACGGCATGTCGTTCACGAAGTTTACGAACCTTGTCAGCGACTACATGTTTATCGCTACGCCTTACGGAAAGTTCAAGTGTACTCACTGCGATGAAGAAATCGAAATTCCTATTCCGTTCTCTCCGTCGTTCTTCTTACCGAAAATCTAGTATTTATTTGGATTTCAAAACAGACCGCCCGCACAAGGCGGTCTTTTTTATAAATAATGTATGACGTTTAAACAATACATGTGTGAAGAAGTCGACAAGACTACGGACGAGATGTCAAGAAATACGATTGTCCGCCCTGCCGACAAAGATGAAACGGTTGACGACATCCTAGCGTCAGCCAACCCTGCCGTATGGACAGCAAGGATTATAGGAGATAAAAAATATCTCTTCTATAATTCCAAATATGTCGACGTTACAAAGCTCGTCGAAGAAATCAACCGTGTCTATACAGAAAAGGGTTATACTGGTTACGGGTTCTCTAAGCTCGACGAATCCGATATTGTAAGATATACGAGGACTAAGAATGTCCTCATGAAATGCTTTTCTGAAAGTATTACCGAAGAACTGGATCCTTCCCACGTTGCCGACGTCATGTTTGCAAACGAAATGAAAGATTTTGACTGGAAACCTGAGGAATACTGATATGTACGAAACTAACAAACTACTTCTTATCAAGCCTCTTGTCGACGAACGCATTATTAACGAGACACTGACAAGAATCGGTATCGTCGATAAGGTCAACAAGATTATTTACCAGTCGTGCCACCTTTATAAGAATTTCGATTCTTTCTATCTAGCTCACTTCAAGCAGCTCTTTACCATGGGTACGAGCAAAACCGGTTATCACGGCTTCGGCAACGTATCTCTGGAAGATATTCAGCGTAGAAACTCTATCGCTTTCCTGCTTGCAAGCTGGAATATGATTAAGATTATGCATCCCGAAGACATCGAACCGCATAATACAAGAATCGACATTGTTTCATATAAGGACGCGAAGGAATATAAGAAAGTAAAGAAATTCAATATAAATAACCTAGCCTAAGAAAAATATGTTTATCAAACTCGGTGAAAAATACAAGAAGTTCGAAGGCTTCTCTAAAAAACTTGCAGATACATTACATGTAGTTTTCGATAATTGCGAAATCAAGTGCTCTGACGACCATAAGCTTACATTACCAGACGGTAGAGAGATTGAGGCGTGCAGGTTGAAACCTGGAGACTTGGTAAAGAATACGCAGTTCGGCGAAAGTACGGTTATTTCTGTAGAGGAAACCGGTAAACGAACTGTATATACGCCGGTAAATGTAGACGGCGGGCTCTATTCTACGAACAACGGGCTTATAAATCATAACTGCTCGTTCATCGGTTCTTCTCCGACGCTTATTTCTTCAGAATGTCTCGAGAAGCTTATGGAATCAGAACCTATCGAAACATTATTTGAAGACCTTACTCTTGAAATTTACGCAAGGCCGAAACCTGGAGCCTTGTACGTCATGGGAGTTGACTGCTGTTCCGGTGTCGGCGGTGACTATGCCTGTGTGCAGGTTATCGAAATCCGTGCGAAGAACGATATGGAACAGGTTGCAATCTATCGTTCTAATACAGTCAAGCCAGGCGAATTCTCGAGAAAAATCGACTTTATTTCCAAGATGTACAATAATGCCTATTATATTCTGGAAAATAACGATGTCGGTAAGCAGGTAGCTGAAGAACTTTGGTATACGCTCGAGAATACGAATATGATTAATACCGAAAAAGCCGGTCATGGCCTCGGTACCAAGGCAGATAAGCGTTCCAAGCTTGATGCATGTATGGAATTACAGAGAGTTATGGATGCTGGATTCCTTAAAGTTCATAATGCCGTTACTATTAAGGAATTGTCGACATTCGAAGAACAGAATACGCCTAACGTCTTCAAAGCTGTTAAGGGTTGTCATGACGATACTGTGTCAGCACTTTATTGGGCAGTCTACGCAACCATGCAGCCGGAAATCGATATGGAAAATATCAGGCATGTCGAAGACAAGAAAGAACAGGATGAAATGACTATAGATATGATGGCGGATGCGGGCGAATACAATGAAGACTTCTGGGCGGACTTTAAATGATTAGCTTATACGATGACTGCTTGAAACCATTATTTTCGACACTCGAATCTAATACAAACCAGTTAGCCAGCATTACGGCAATGACTGATGGACTGAACGAGTGGTTACTCATGTATTTTACAAAAGTAAATTGTAGTATTTACGGAACAGTAACCTATCCTTCCGGAGCTACAGCCACAGTAGGAACGCCAGCAACGCCATTAAAAATTTGCAAACCTATTTTCGCTTCGTTCATGTTGACTGTACCTGAAGTATTAGCCGCAGTTTCAGTTCCTGAAGGCGGACTTGTAAATCTTTTCAATTATATTGGTATTAAAATTTCAGGTCAGATTGTTACTTGGACAGCAGCTCCTATAATTCCTGGTATTACAACATGTTCCATGATAACATCTCATTTCGCCGTTATCGCGGCAGACATGATGTTGGAACTTCAGCAGATTAATCCTGACCCAGCAGTTAATGAAAATCCGACAAAAGAAATCTGGGATATAATTGAAAAAAGGCTTGATAGTGCTATCAAGATGTGTCCGACTATTCCGACACCGTATATCGGAGCATTCGGACCTGGTGTATTTAACGGTATAGCAGAATTAAACTTGAATCCTGAAGGTATCTAATGCATAATTATGATAATTATAACTATTGGCAAGTAGATCCGCACGAATTACCTACGCGTGGCTTGATGTACCCGAAAAATGTCAAGATTAAGATTCGTGCCATGACGGTACTTGAAGTCAAGTTTCTTGCGACATTAGTTCCTCAGACAGCAACGACCGTATGTAACGAACTTCTTGAAAAGTGCACTATTCTTGAAAATTTAAAATTTGAAGATTTATATTTACCGGACCGTGCATTTTTGATTTTCTGGATTAGGTTGAATAGCTTTACTTCTAAAACAGGCTATACTATTAATATACCAAAATGTTCAGAATGTGGCCAGCCGATTGAAGAAAGTATAACGCTAGAATCTTTAAAGTTTAAGCATCTCGAGAAACCGTTTATCGACCATGTTTATCTACCAGATACGAAGATAGAATTAAAAATAAGCATTCCGAAATATAAAGATTCTTATATAAATCCCCAAGATGAAATTGAAGAAGTCGCTATGTATATAGTCGATGATTCACTGTCATTTGAAGATAAGGTAGAATTCGTTACTAATATATCTGCTTATGATTATATCACGATTAAATCCATTATTGATGAAAATTATTGTGGAATTAAGAGTGAATATATCATCGTCTGCGACAATTGCCATAAGGCACATTCTGTTACGTTGTCTGTCAACGACAATAATCTCTTCACAGCAATCAATCTTATGGAAATTCTTGAAATGATTACGAGAATTGCCAAATATACGAATGTTCAGATTACAAATGACTGGACATGGGTTGAAGTAGAAGTCGAAAATGCTATTGTCGATAAGATGATGCAAGAAGAAAACGAACGCAATAAGTCTGAAATCAACAGAGCAAAGCAACAGGCACACAGTGTCAATGTGCCTAGCGTTCCGTCTGTTCCGCATTTCTAGTTTAAAGAAAAATTCAGAAAAAAATTTTGTAAATTTTATTTTACAATTATTTTCTATATTTAAATACGATATTAAGTATATTTAAGGAATTTAACATGAAGCAGGATAAAAACGATGAAGGCTACATATCAAATAAGTACCTGAGAGAGTTAATAATCAAGTTTAACCACATGAATATTAACGATACAGGCGAATGGTGTGATCCATACGAACGTAAGCTTGAAAATAAGAAACTCAAGAAGACTGTTACTGAAGACAAGTACATTCTCGCTAAGAGCTTTATTAAGCGTAAGCGTGAAGAAATTGAAGAACTTCAGCATAAGTATCGCAATCTCGGTGATGAAGAACGTCGCAAGTTCAATGCGGAATTTGACGCACTCAAAGCTGAAATCTGTGACGCGTTCTTGAAGGTCATTAACGGACGTATTATTTCATTTAAGCTTATTCAGACGCCGGCATATGAAGACGTTGAAGATATTCGTCAAGAATGTATGATGACTTTGTTCATGTACATTAACCGTTATGATGAAACTCGAAATTCAAGTGCCTTCGCATTCGTAACTCAGCTGATTACAAACGCAATTAACCTTTACCTTAATGAAATGAATGAACATAAGGATAAGGAAATTAGCGGCCTTGACTTCTACGAAAATCTTAATACAATCGACGACCCGTATGGCGGAGATAATTAATAAATGCTTAGTGCTGATTCAATGAATGAAAATGGCAAAGACCTTGCCATTATGTATACAAAAGACCGTAGTGGCTGTAGTCATTACAGATTAAGATTTAATGCTGAATATATTAACGGTTATGAACATGGTGTAACTCCGATTATTCTTCCGAAAATTACATATGACCCGAACCTTTTAAGAGGCGCAAAGTCTATAGTTTTCCAGAGACCGGAAAATAAGCATGATTATGAGATTATTAAGCGTTACAAGGAATTACAACCGAAGTATGGTTATAAGCTTTGTGCAGATTATGACGATTTGACTTTTATTACCGGCGACGCTGACGAAAATAATGACGCAGTTCCTCCGTATAATCCGGCGCATGATTCTATTCATGAGAATATGCCTGAAATTCTTGAATATATGAAGAAATGTGTTGATATTCTCGATGTTATTTCTGTAACTACTACATATCTTAAGAGAATGTTCGAACGTGTATTCGGTGCTGGCAATGTTGTTATTATTAAGAACGTTGTTCCACGTTATCTCTGGAATTTTCCTAGAAAGAAGCCACTCACACAGGACCTTGTAAAGCCGCGTGTGGTCTATTCTGGTTCTCCGACCCATTACCGTCAGCCAATTCCTAAAATGGCCCCAGGACAGAACCCAAACTTCCCTAAGGGCCATCCTGGACAGCCGGGTGACAGAGGAGACTGGAATACTGGACTTTGTGATTGGGTAATCAAAAATGTCAAGGAAGATAAGATTGATTTCTATGTAATGGGTTCACTACCGTTCTTCTGGCAGGAAATCCAGCACAAGATTCAGTTCTTGCCTTGGACAGATTCTCATTCATTCCCTAGGAAATTTATGGAAATCAATGCAGACTTCAGTATTGCCTCAATTGTCGATAATCCGTTCAATAGGGCTAAGTCTTCATTGAGATTTACAGAAGCTTGTGCATGCGGATGCGTATTCATGGGTAATATCTTTGAGAAGAATGACGAAAGTCCGTATCGAGAAATTCATAAAGACTGTAAGATTAAAGATACTTCAACAGTTGAAGAAATTGATAAGGTATTCTGGCCGTTGACCAAGAAAGACAAATATAACGAAGTTCTGGAATGGCAATATGAATATGCGAATAATAACGCATTATGGCTAGAATCAGAACAACATCTTAACGAAATGCTAATGTATTTTGATACAAAAAATCCGGATATAATCTAAAGATTCAGAAAAACCTAAAATTATTTTTTAGGTTTTTTTGTTAAATAAAACTTTGCTATATTTGTAATATCGAAAATTTTAAAAAGGAAAATCAAAATGAATAATGTATCATTTGAAAGTACACTTACCAATTTCAAGCTCATTCGTAAGGGTGAAGATGTTTATTGGCAGATGCAGTTGAAGGTTGTCGAAGATAGTAGCGTACGTATGATTCCGCAACAGTTCCGTAACGACATCGATTTTAACGGTGCAATTGACAATAACGCTACACGTGACGCTTGGACTTCCATGACTATTCCGGTTGTTGATTACAATCTTACATATCAGATGAATTTCAGTGAACTTGAACTTGAAGCAAAGCTTGTCAATATCGGTATTTCTCGTAAGGAAGGTAATGACGGTATTTGGCGTACTGAATATGTTCTGTCATTCAACTGCGACCCGGATAAGGATATGATTAAGTCCCTTGCACTCTATGTCAAGCGTAAGGAAACCGATCCTGAATCTGGTAAGAAGTTTGTCGCAACTTACCATACTGAACTCAGCGAACCGAAAATTGTTGTCTAATAAATAAGTATATGTTTGATTCTCAAAAGTTAAATTTCGAAAAGTTTTTATTAAGCTTCCGACATGGCATTTATGTATTCACAGATGATGCGTGTCATATCTGTCAAGACTATAAAGAATCAATATCATATATTAATAACGCCAATTTATATTTTGTCGAAGTTGTAACCGAACAGGAAAAAGATATTGTTAACGAAATGCTTGATCGTTCGGTTTTTCCGTTGACGGCTTGTTTTAAAGATAATAAGCTCGTATACGTCAAAGCAGGTCAGTTATTTGATACTCAGTTAGAACAGATTATGTCTGACCTGAAAGAATTCGGTGACAAACCGTTGTCGGATGAGGAAATCACTAAGCGTATCGAAAAAGAAAAGACAAAATGTAAATTGGCTTATTATATGTTCACGAATACAGTGAAACCTGAAGTCAAGAAAGCAATTATTTCAAAGTCTATTGAATTTAACGAATTGCCGATTGACATCGATTCCATTGCACCTGAACTTGAGCTTGATAAACAAGAACATCTTTTTGAAGGTCAATTACCGTTCGCTAAACTGGTAATCTTTAAAGATGGAGTATCTAATATGTTCTCAAACTTGGCAAACCGTATAATGATTGCAGCAGCTGCTATCAAAGGTGAAAGTATGAGTTTTGATATTAGAATGATAAATGACGTTTTAGGAAATAGTGATGCTGGAAATAATACCGATAAGTAAACGTGAAGAAGATGTAGATGTAGACACCGATAAGAAATTTTATATCGATAATAGTATCGGCGATTCTATAGCTAAGAAATACAATTACGCAATCGAAAATATTGTTTTAAAATCGAATGAACAGAATATATGTTTCCGACACAAGGATTCATATATTGCCGTTCCGTATGATATTGTTGAATATAAATTGACTAAACGTTTTGAAAACTATCGTATCGGTATTTGTGGATTGATTGGAACTAGTGCATTAGATAAGACTTGTACTTGGTGGTCTGGTGTTGCAAGTGCCGGCGGCAGAAAAACTTATGGCGAAGGTGCAATAATTCAAGGCGATATTACAAATAACTGTGGTCTTGTTGAATATCCGATGGTTGAACATCCTGGTGTCTATGACCATCTTGCGACTGTAGACGGATGCTGTATGTTCTTCCCGCGTCGTGTATTTGAAGAAGGTTTACGTTTTGATGAAACACTTACAGATTATCATTTCTATGATACCGATATTTGTCTTCAATTACTTGAACGCGGTTATAAAGTTTCTACGATTGACCTAAAAGTAAAACATTATAGTATTGGTAAACCGCCTGTAAATTTTGAAGATTTGAAAAAAGTATTTTTCGCCAAATGGGACAAGAAAGTTCATGGTGAATGGCCAATTTCAAGATTAAGTAAATTCTATAAGGATTAATATGGACAAAGTTATTGAAGGATTTACAAATAATACTGATTATGAGCTTTTAGACTCCTCAAAAAATTGCTATATTTTTAAGGTTAAAAGTATCAATATGAAGATGAAACTCGTTTTCGATGATACTAATCAGAATAAGATGAATATAGAATTTGAGGAACTATAATGGCTAAGTCTAATCCGTTATTTGATACATTAAATTTTATTTGTACCAAACAGTATAAATGGGAAGAACTTCCGGAAGAATGTAGAAAAGGTTATTCACAGTTCATGATTAACCGTTTCATTAGTTCTTACGAATATCTTATTCCGCTTGCCAA
>RHMF01000608.1_pt1 | contig 20455 bp, 8 predicted proteins | sample 5365151 | NCBI WGS metagenome assembly RHMF01 (sample SAMN10266501, study PRJNA497801) | feces metagenome | isolation source: feces | host: Bos taurus | place: China: Prairie of Fairy Mountain | collected 2017-08-14 | reverse complement strand
ATCTTGATATCCTGGATCATGCGCTCTACAGACACTACATAACCGAAGTCGGGGTCCAGTTCGTGACGGTTGGCACCCTTGAAGAGTACGGGCTTGCCATTCACGAGCACCTGGAAGTTCTTGAGCTCTACCTTGCGGAAGCCCACCTTCTGGCGGATAGCCTCGATTACCTGATCGCCATCAACGAGCTCGATGAAGAGAGTGTAAAGGTTGGGAGTCTCGGCAGTCCACTTGGCAGGATTGTTCACAGCCATCACAGTTTCGGCCTTGCCCTCGCCATCTACAGCAACAGAAGCAGTCTTCACCACCTTGTCGTTGGCATCCTTGAGGGTGTAGCGCAGGGTCTTGCCGGCAGCGTTGTCGGCTGTGGCAGAGATCTTCAGCGTACCGTTCTTGTAGTTCTTGTCCAGGTCGGGGAGGATGAAGAGGTCATCGACACGCACCTGAGGACGGGCATACATATATACCTCACGGGCGATACCGGTGAAACGCCAGAAGTCCTGGTCCTCGAGGTATGAGCCGTCGCACCAGCGCATCACCTGCATGGCAACGAGGTTCTCCTTGCCGGGCACGAGATAGGGAGTGATGTCAAACTCAGCAGCCATCTTGGCATCCTCGCTGTAGCCTACATACTTGCCGTTGACCCATACCATGAGGTTCGATGTAGCCGAACCTACGTGGAGATATACCTGCTGACCCTTCCAGTCGGCGGGAATCATGAATGACTTACGGTACGAACCGGTATAGTTGTTGCGCTCCTCGATGTAGGGAGGATTGGGTTCAAACTGGAGGTTCCAGGGATAGCCTGCATTGCGGTAGATACGGTCGCCATAGCCAAGGATCTCGAAGAGTCCGGGTACGGGGAAGTTGTCCCACTTAGAGTCATCGTAACCCACGGCAAAGAAGCCTGCGGGAGCCTCGTTGTGATTCTTCACGAAATTGAATTTCCACTCGCCCGTCAGGTCAAGGTAGCGGGCACTCTTGCTCTTGTCGTTCTGAGCGGCAAGGTCAGTGTTCTCATAGGCGAAGTAGGCGGCGAAGTAGGCGGCGCGTGCCTCCTTGCGGTTCTCCTGATTCACCTCAGGGTCGAGCCACATCTTCGGTTTCTGTGCGCTCACGCTCATGGCAATGGCGAGCGCACCCAAGAAAAGCATGTTTTTCTTCATAAATGTTAGTTAATATTGATTGATTTATAATATTTTCCTTAATCAAGGCAAAGATAATACAAATTTATGGAACTTGCAACTTACACGCGCGAAAGTTTTCCAACTAATATGTTACAAAAGAATTATTCCAGTCATTTGCAGGATTTCTCAGGTCAACAAATATTTTTTCTCAGGCTCGGCGGCAGATTATCTCAGGTAACAAAAAAATTATCGCAGGCGCAGTGATTACGATTACGATTACGATTACAAAATATGCGCACCCGCTACTGATTACTGATTACGCTTACGCTTACAAAATATGCACGCCCCAACTGATTACTGATTACGCTTACGCTTACGCTTACACTTTTTGCACACCCGCCATCGACGACACAGAGATGCTCATAATTTTTATTATATATATAATTATAATTATATATATAATAAATTTTCATCCATCCCACATTCCTCCACCATGTGCGTGCATATTTTGTAAGCGTAAGCGTAATCGTCATCACTCTCCCCACGCCAAGTTTCCTGGCAAAGAGCGATTGATAATCCGCAATTGCTATGATAACCGTAACGCCGCGCACAAGCGTTAAAAAGGAGTCGCACATTGCAGAAATTCATCAAGTTCTTGCACATATTCAATATTTTTCATTATCTTTGCACGGCATTATACACGAAAGACTGAAAAGCAAACAAGAATACAATATAACAACTTTATTAACAATCAATTTTATTAACTAAAAACAAGCATCATGAAGAAAATTTTGACTTCAGTTGTGCTCTTCGCAGCAGGTCTCTTTGCCGTGAACGCACAGCAGCTCAAGACCGGTGACCAGTTCACCTATGTCAACAAAGATGGCATAGAGAAGATGTACGTCATCACCGGCGAGAACCTGATTGAGAACCCCTCATTCGACAACAACACCGAAGGTTGGGTAGGTGGTGCCGGTGGCACATTGACCGGTGTAGACTGGCACGGAAACGGCGGTGTTGACGACGGCGCATACCTCCGCTTGACCGAGAGTGCAGGTAAGGGTGGCAACGGCTCTATCGGTACCGCATGGGAGATCGAAAAGGGCAAGACCTATGTATTCAGCTACTTCATCCGTCAGAACACAAACACCGCAGCCGTTGCTTCTGAAGGTTACATCGTAACTTCAGAAACCGACACTCCGCGCGGCGACGAGACCAAGACTATCATGCTCGCTCACGAAGATGCCGACTGCGCATGGACACAGAACCTCGTGGTGACCACCGCCGAGTTCAAGTACCTGCAGTTCTGCGCCCGCTGGTTGGGTGGCAGCAAGTGCTTCGACGCCTTCATCCTCGCCGAGGTTACTGAAATCCCCACTCCGCTGGAGTTGGAGAAGCTCCTCACCAATTGCGACGAGTGGCTTGGCGAATTCGGCGACGAGGCCAAAGACGCTGAGGCATTCAACGCCTTGGTAAGCGAGGGCTACGATATGCTCGATGCATTCGACAGCTACTCTCCCGAAGAGATCAACGCACTCGTTGCCAAGATCAAGGAAGGCCTCCTCTCTTTCCGCATAGCCAATGCCAGTGAGGACTATCCCGTAGACGTTACCGAGCGCTACATCAAGAACCCCAACTTCGACAACGGTCTCTCATACTGGACACGTAACAACGACGCCGTAAACAACGGTAGTAACATCCGCTTCTTCGAGTACTTCGGCGAGAACAGCCGCGTATTGGAAATCAACGGACAGCCCTCTAAAGATACCCACGTAAGCCAGACTGTATATGGCCTCCCCTTGGGTTACTACCGTTTCACCGTAGAGTGCGTTATGAACCACACTGTAGACACCAGCGACCCCGAGGCAAAATCAGGTGCTGCCATCTACTGTAACGTCTGGGAGCAAGACATGGTAACCGAGCAGACCACTGCTGACGGCGCAACCAAGGACGCAGCACATCCTCAGACCTTCTCTATCGAAGGTATCGTATCGGCCGACTCTATCACCGTAGGTTTCGTAGGCTACACAGGTACTAACTTCACCTACGTAGCTATCGACAACGTGAAGCTCGAATACATCGGCTTCGACGCTGGTATCTACCTCGACGGCCTGGTAAACGAAGCCCTCGACTGGATCAACGAGAGCAAAGACTATTTGGTGCCCGGCATCGCTTACGAACTGGAGAATGAGGCTTACACCGCCAGCGACGCTATGGGCATGGAAGATGAAGAGATGACAGCCGCTTACATACGTCTCGACTCTGTATTCGCCGCTGCCAAGCACTCTGTAGAGCTTGTTAAGCAGCTCCGCATTGACTGGGAAGAGTTTGTAAACTACGTTGAGGATACCCAATACGACGGCTACGATGCAGCCATTGCATTCATTGACGAACTGGGAGAATTCCTCGAGCTGAAAGATGAGAACGCCAGCTACGCAGAGCTCAACGCCATGATTGCCAAGCTGGAGCAGGCTATCGACGACTACCGCATGAGCCAAAAGGCCAGCAAGGACACTCCCGCCGACTACACCTTCCTGCTCCCCAACGCCAACTTCGAGGAGAAGGGCAACTGGGTATGGGACCTCACCCACAACGGTGGTGGCTCAGATCTCTGGGTTGGTAACTGCCGTCCCGTAATGGAAGGTGGCGAAAACCGCCGCGGTGTAAACCTCTGGGGTCACCACATCATATCTATCGACTTGCATCAAGAACTCGCAGGTCTGCCCAACGGTCTCTATGGCATCAGCGCCGAGCTGATCACTCAGGGCGAGACAGCCGACCACGGTGACTACACCACCGACCAGCACCTCTATGTAACAGGTATCAACACCTCTGTATCTGAGAACCTCCCCGCTCCTGGTGGTTGGGACTTCTACCAGTGGACCACACTCCAGACCGGCTATGTAGTAGTTATCGACGGTACACTCACCATCGGTGCTGCATCAAGCAAGGGAGGCGACGCTTCTGAGGGCTGGTTCCAGGCAACCAACTTCAAGCTCCAGTACTACGGTCCCGCCAGCGACGAAGACCTCCAAGTTGCTTACGAGGCTACACTCGCCGAGGCTCAGGCTCTCATCCCCAACCTGCTCAAGGGCGACGCTGCCGTACTGCAGGCCAAGATTGATGCAGCCATCGCGCTGAGCGCTACCTCATACGGTGAGGCTGCTGCCCTCCTCGTTGACCCCATCAACGTAGCCAAGACAGCCGTTCTGACCTACAACACCTACAAGACAGGTGCATACCAGACTGCTATCGACAAGAATGCCGAGTTCGGCACACCTGATGCACAAGACGTGCTTAGCGCTGCCATCGCATTCGCCGAGGCTATCACCAACGCCGACACCACAACCACAGCTGCTCTCGCTGCTATCACCGAGAAGCTCAACGCTTACATCGACTACACCACATACCTCGAGGAAGTAGCTTACATGCTCACCGACAGAGGTGCTGGCTATGCCGCAACCAACATCAAGGACGTGGAGACCACTATCGCCGCCCAGAAGGCTGACCTCTTGGCTGAGTTCCAGAACAAGGCTAACGTTGCAGACCTCAAGGCTAAGCTCCAGAACGTAGTAAGCTACCTCGTAAAGAGCTCATACATGAATGCAAAGGCTGGTGACGAGCACTCATCGTGAACCCCACATTCGACAGCAACACAAGTGGCTGGATCGTAAATAAGGGCGCAGGCAACAACGATTCTAACACAAGCGCACACTGGAATGGCGATGCTGCAAACCGCTACATGGACTCTTACAACGGCACCAAGAAGGCCCTCAACTTCCGCGCTTCACAGGTACTCACCGACATTCCTAACGGTACATACAGCGTGAAGCTTGCTGCACGTACCGATTCTACCGGTGCATACATCTTCGCACTCGGCGAGGCTATCGCCAGCGAAGAGGTGAACGACTCTACAATCATGCTCCAGGTGGCCAATAGCGCCAACACCAAGTGGCAGGAGATCATCGACTTCGGCAACGTAGCAGGTGGAATCTGGCAGGCAGAGGAAGACAAATGGCAGGCTGGTAGCATCTATGACGAGGCACTCCATAACGTCAACAACGGTGCTGGCTTCGGTTGGTCATGGATCACCATAGAGGGCATCGAGGTTACCAACCACGAGATGGTAATCGGTGTTACTACCGACTCTACCGTAACCACGAAACCCTTCGAGGGCACATGGTTCTCAGTTGACGACTGGTCACTCACACTCACTGCAGTAGGTGACAACAGCAACTGGACCATCGAGAGCGGTATCGAGAACGTTGCTGCTACCGTGAAGGAGACTGTATACTACGCTATCGACGGACGTCGCTTGGCACTCCCCGGCAAGGGCGTGAACATCATGAAGACTGTTTACAGCGACGGACGCATCGAAGTGAAGAAGGTATTCGTGAAGTAATCACAGAATCCTGACTCATAACACCCAAGCGGGGCTGCACATGCGGCCCCGCTTTCTTATTAATATATTTTACACTCCGCGCTTTGCCAATCAAAGAATTATCCTTACTTTTGCAAGAATAATTAAACTATGACATATAGGTATCTAGGAATTCCTAGTATATCCTAGATTGACATAGACAAAGAAAAACAAAACAACAAACGCCATGAGCAAGATTCTCAAGCCACTGCAACTGACTGTACTCGCAGTCCTTTCCCTGCAATCAACAGCGCAATCTCTCCCCTATAAAGGCGTTACAGACATTACACTGAGCGAACAGCAGACAATCACTCAAGCTGGCGACATCAGCACCTATGCCACCCGCTTTATACCCGAGGGAGACTTCACCCTCGACCTGGGTCTGCTCATGCGTAGCGGCCACAAGGGCACATTATACATCATCGCAGCCAACGGGGCCTATTTAGGATTCAGTGCAGGCATCACCTCCGACAACATCACCTTTGGCTTAGACAACGTTGACCCAGAGATTACACCCACCATCTATCCCCTGACCAACGATGGCAAAGCACACACCTACCGCACAGTACTGCAAGGCGAAAAGATACATATCTACGAGGACACCACCCTGCTGGGCACACACACGGCCGAGATCTTCGACCGAATGATGATGATGGATCCCTTCACCACCACCGACGACAAAGACTATCAAACGGGCATCTACGACAAGCACAACCTTATCCGCAACCCGGGCTTTGAGACCGAAGATGTAGTGCTCAAGAGCGATGCCAGCGACTACCGTTTCTGGCCAGCCGAATGGGAGATTACCAATGCCAATGCTAAAGACCAGCAACAAACCGGCGTACGCTGCAACAAGGACAACGCCACCTATGCCAACGGCCGCGAAGGTAGCTCAGCCTTGATGTTCCGTCAAGATGGGGCTGGTGGTTTTACTGCAGCAGGAGGCAGCTATATCTACCAACAATTGACCACGCCATTGAAGGTTGGACGCCGATACAAGCTTTCATTCCAGGCACTCAGCCACACCAACGATTTGGGCAAGACCTATGCTGTAGCCGTAGGCTCAGCACTGGGCACATGGGACAACCTCTACGCCACATGGACAGCCCCCTCTGCCAAACAGACTATCCAGGAATATGAGTATGAATTTATCGCCACTGAACAAAATGCCAGCTACATAGCCTTCGTATGCTATGGCAGTAGCGGTATCGTCCACCTCGACCGCATCACCCTTGTTGAGGAAGTGGGTGACTACAACATCTTCGCTCTCTACACCGAGGCCACCGACGGAGCCATCGACCTCGACATTACTCATGCGAGCTACAGCGACGGCGCCTTCTCACCCGTCAAGCGAATTACCAACACATTATATAATGGTGGTGAATACTACCTCTACAACACCTATTACAGCCGTTTGTTAGGACTTAACACCAGCAACATCCCAGCCCTGGCAGCCTCTGACGCAGAAGCCAGCAATGCTGCATACACCTGGTGTGCAGAAAGCAGCAACAAAGAGGGCTACTATCGCCTCCGCCACAAAGCAACAGGCAAGTATCTTGCCGCCAGCACAACCAACACATGGAGCATGGTACTCAATGATGCCCAGGCCACTAACAATACCGACCTATGGGCCATCACCGAAGGATTGGAGGGCACCATCACCTCACTCTACAACGGCAAGGTGCTGGGCACCGACAAAGACCAGGAAGCCAATGAATATATCGGTGTATATTACGACAAGAGCAAAGGCGAGCTGAGCACCTGGCAATTGGTAGAAGCACAGTTCTCACTCAGCGAGAGTCGCCTGGCACTCTATGTCAACAAGTTGCAGGAAGCCATCACCCTCGGCGAGCAGATCATCAGCAGCGGCATCTACGGATTAGCCGCCACCACAAACCTCAGTCTCTGTATCGACAAAGCAAAAGAGGTGGCCGGCAAAGCCACCATAGACGACATTGCCACCATCGTAGAGACCACCGCCGAGGTGGAGCAGGCCATCACCACCTGCAAGGAGAGCACGGCAGAAGACTCCAAGAATATCCGCATATGGGCAACCTACGACAGCAATGGCATCAGCCTGGAGAATAGCTATACGCTCAGTCTCGACAGCGTAACCTTTGCCAATGACTCCACAGCATACATCCTCATCCGCAACAGGAACAAGCAAGGAGCACTCATCGGCATCAGTCGCACAAACATCAGCATCGGCGGACAGACCATTTATACATTACCCGAGAATTCAGTTCGCAACAACTATCGTTTTGTCACAGACAATGGCACTCTCCAGATTTACCACAACGGACAACTGGCAGGTACAGCCGCCACATACACGGTACCCGCACTCACGACTGGAGGAGACAAAACGGAATACACCGGTCTGGGCATCCAACATCTGAGCAGTTATATCGCCGAGATTATCAGCATGGGCAAGGCACTTGCTCCCGGCTTGTATGATGGCAATAAATATAATAAGGTAAAGCGCCAACTGGCTATGGCATATCGGTGCGACCTTAACCTTACGGAACCCGCAGACTACTTCCTGCTCAACGAAGCAGGCACCATGGTAGAGTCCAAGCTGCATATCAACAATGAGGATTGCTGGGTAATACTCCCGCACACACGCCCCTCAGCCACCATATCAACTTGGGCAAGAATCGCCACCATAAAGGGCGCAATGCCCCAATCGAGCAAGAGTTACCGTGCAGCCATCTACCTCGATGGCACAGCAGTCATCCCCTACTCTGCCGACATCACCCCCTTCACCGCATATAGCGGCGAGCTATACAGTGGCGAAGCAAGCAGCTATGCAGCAGGAAAGCACAATTCCCTTGGCAACAAAGCCAACACCATGCAGAGCTTTATCCTCAAGCGCGGATATATGGTCACTCTCGCCGCCAACAGCGACGGCAGTGGTTACAGCCGAGTTTTCGTAGCCGACCATGAGGACCTTTTGGTACCCGTAGCCCCCGAAGCCCTGAACCGTCGCGTATCAAGCATCATCGTAAAGCCTTGGCAATATGTATCCAAGAAGGGATGGGGAAGTACCGCAGGAAGCAGCACGATCAACAAACATACCGAAACCGTACGGGCCAACTGGTTCTACACCTGGAGCGCCGACCGGAACAACACGGCAGACCTCGAATATGTACCCATAAAGCAGCACCTCTGGTGGCCGGGATGGGCACAAATCAATGCCCTGCAGAACTGTACCCACGTATTGGGATACAACGAACCCGAGCACTCAGAGCAGCACGGTTCGGCTCAATGCTCGTGTGGAGGTGCCATCAGCGAATGGAATGCCTTCACGCACCACACAGAGTTCTTCGAGAGCGGCATGCGCATAGGCTCACCTTCTCCTACCGATGCAGGATGGCTCAAGAACTATGTCGAATACTGCCACAACTATGCCTACCGTTGCGACTTTGTAGTCACTCACTCTTACTGGAAAGAGGATGTTGCTACATGGAAGAAACGTCTCGAAGACATACACAACGCCACCGGTCGCCCCATCTGGATTACCGAAATGGAGAACGGTGCCTCATGGGATAAGCCCAGCGAGAGCAATGTCAACGATGCAGCCAAGAAATACCAGCAGATTTTCGACCTCCTCGAGAGCCTCGACTACGTAGAGCGCTATGTCCCCTACAACGACGACCTATGGTACAACAAGATGATATACGATGACGGTTGGCCTACACCCGCGGGCTTCATCTTCCGCGACTATCCCTCATCCTTCGCCTACAAAGCAGAAGTGCAGTATATCCCTGATTGGTGGAAACCCTCATTACAGAATGTCACTCTAAAGGTCAACTACAACAGCAGCAAGAATGAGCTAAACTTCGCCGTCAACAACCCGAACCGTGATGTCACCGACAGGCTTACTGTAGAGTATAGCTATGATGGAAAGACTTGGGATACAGCCTACGAGGAGAATGCGCGTTGGAAGTTCGACAACACCGACTACACCCTCACCGCCGATGCCAATGCCTTCCAGGATGGCACCATCCATTTCCGTCTGCATGTCACGACCCTGCTCGGCGACGACACCTATAGCGAAGTGCAGACCATAACACTCGACACCTCCAGCATATCCACAACTACATGGAGTGGTCTACAACTGGAACCTGGTGTGGGGCACATCAGCATCACAGCGCCACAACAGCAAAACGTAATCATCTATACGACTGACGGAAAGCAAGTTTGGCAAGCAACAATAAAAGGTACCCAACAGATTACCCTACCTCAAGGCACCTTCATCATCGACCACAAAAAGGTTCAAGTCAAATAACCTTTTCTTAAGAATCTCCCTAACCACCGTAAATATCAATAACGACATACAATGAAAAAACAACCTCAAGAAAAGACCACCCCCAAAGGAGGCACTGTGGCAAGCATTGATGAAGGCAAGCTCAAGCGCTTTCCTCTCATCGCAGGCTTGTCATTCTTAGCCATCACATGGATTCTGCTCAATGTATTTGAGCATGAATTCCTCTACCGCGTACAAGAGCTATCCCTATGGTTGCCAACCAAGGTGTACTTCGATGAGCGCATGATGGTTCCAGGCGGACTGATGAGCTACATTGCCTGTTTCCTCACCCAGTTCTTCTACTACCCCATGCTTGGTTCGCTCATCTATGTAGCTTTGCTATTCGCCATACAGCTACTCACGCAGAAGGTTTTCGGTATACCCAAACGATGGGCATTACTCACGCTATTACCCAGTGCATTTATCCTCTGCTGCTCGATGGAAGTGGGCTACTGGATATTTCAGATAAAGACCCAAGGATACTTCTATTCCATGCTGATAGGATTCCTTTTCACGCTCACATCCATCCGCTTATATCAAGTAACCAAAGGTTGGTGGCGTTACCTCATTGTAGTTATCATTGCTGCAGCAGGCTATCCTCTATTCGGATTCTATGCCCTGCTTGCTTTATTGGCTATTGCCGCCTTCGAGGTATCTTCTCAAGAGCGCAACATAAGCATTGCATTGCTATGCTTAGCACTTGGCATTGCTACCCCTATATTATATTATAACGTATTTGAGCAGACCCGCTTTGTCGACATGTTTACCGCAGGCATGCCTGCCTTCCAGTTCATCAAACGCGACCTCTTCACCTGGGTTCCCTATATCCTGCTATATCTGTATCCACTCGTGATACCCTTCATCCGTTTCAACCGCTCGGCAAACCACACACAGCCGAAGAGTCGTTTTTTCCTGACACAGGGCATAGGCCTTGTAGTGATTGTCTTCGTGGTACAGTTATTCTGGTTCCGCGACCCCAATTTCCGTGCCGAAATCAAGATGAACCACGCCATGGAGCGTTTGGAGTGGCGCAAAGTACTCGACATTGCCAAATCACAGGAACAGACACCTACCCGTCTCATGGTACTCAACCGTAACCTTGCCCTGCTCAAATTAGGCAAAGCAGGCGATGAGATGTTCCATTACCTCGATGGTGGCGAAGCGCCCAAATCCCCCTTCGAGATTCGACTGATGCAGGTAGGCGGAAAAATGCTCTATTACCACTATGCCCGTATGAACTTCTGTTACCGCTGGTGCCTGGAAGATGCCGTGGAATATGGTTGGAAGGTCGATTACATTAAATATATGGTGAAGACCTCCATCATCTCAGGCGAATATCCCCTTGCCATGAAGTATATCAACACGCTCAAGAAGACTCTCTTCTATAAGGATTGGGCCGAGAAGTACGAAAAGATGATACAGAACCCTGAGCTTATCGCCAAAGACCGCGAGTTTGCCGGCATATTACCGCTATATCAGTTTGAGGACCAGCTTGATGGCGACAACACATTGGTGGAGATTTATCTACTTAACTATTTTGCACACACCTACAGCGAGCTTAACACACCCATGTTTGACGAAGCAGCCCTTATGTGTGCATTGACGCTCAAAGACATACAGACCTTCTGGAACTGTTTCTTCAGATTTGCCAACAGCCACAAGACCAGCCGTATGCCCACCCATTATCAGGAGGCTGCCCTGCTCTATGGAAATCTGGAAAAGACGGTGGACATCAGTAAGATGCCCTTCGACAAATCGGTCAAGATGCGCTTCCAAGACTTCATGCGCTTCGCACAAAAACATGCCGTTCAGAATGTTGAGCGCGACCCCGAAGCAAAAAAACTATTCTACGAGCGCTATGGCGACACCTTCTGGTACTTCTATTTCTTCATACGCGATGTCAAATCATACTAATCCAAGAACTTATTGCTAGATAACCTAGACATTCTAGGTAGTCTAGACAATCTAGACGATCTAGAAGTTCTAGAAATTCTAGGATATCTAGAAAATATCACACTACAAAAAAACAAACAGCTATGCTACACCTACCCAAACACTCCCTATACACCATCCTGCTCAGCACGATCATTCTTGCAGGATGCTCTGCAGAACCTCCAAAGGAATTCACCGAAGCCAATCAAACGGCTCCAATATATCCCGAATATAGCAGTACGGTGATTCCCTACAACATCGCGCCACTCAACTTCGCCTACAAAGCAGAGGGCAAACAGTATATCACCGAACTGAAGGCAGGAGACCAGTCACTTGTCATGAAAGGAAAGTCCACCGACTGGAAAATCAAAGATTGGCATAAGCTATTGGAGGCCAACAAAGGGAAAACCATTGAGGTAAACACCTATATTCAGAACGAGGAAGGATGGCAGAAATACCGCCCGATAAAGTGGCAGATTGCAGAAGAGCCCATCGACCCCTACATCTCGTACCGAATCATTGCTCCCTCATACGTCACCTATGAAGAGTTGAGCATCAGACAACGTAATCTCACCAATTTTGACGAGCAGATTATCTACAACAACATGCTGCTCAGCGATGCCGTCAACGGCCAGTGCATCAATTGCCACCACTACAGGAATTACAAGACCGACAATATGCAGTTCCACGTGCGCCAACACAAAGGTGGCACCATGCTTGTCAACAACGGCGAGGTTAAGAAGATAAACCTTAAGACCGACTCTACCATCTCAGCTGGCGTATACCCAGCCTGGCACCCCACCCACAACTTTATTGCTTACTCCATCAACGATACAGGGCAGTCGTTCCACACCAAGAACAATAACAAAATTGAGGTACAAGACCTTAAGAGCGACCTCATCCTTTACGACATCGACCGCAACGAGGTGAGTTTCATCGAGCACGACACGCTGGAGTGGGAAGTGTTCCCAGCGTGGGCTCCCGATGGAAAGACACTTTACTACAATTCAGCCCATTACGAAATACAAGACTATGCCGTCAGAGAGCGTGAAATCATCGACAACTACAAAGAGTTCAAGTACAACATCTACCGTAAATCATTCGACCCCGAGACGCAGGCCTTCGGTCCTGCCGAGCTTGTTCTCGATGCCGACACACTCGGCAAGAGTGCCACACTCCCCCGTATCTCACCCGACGGACGATACCTGCTATTCGGTATGGCCGAATATGGCTGTTTCCATATCTGGCACAAAGATGCCGACCTCTACATGATAGACCTCACCAACATGAAGATGCAGAATATGAAAGAGCTCAACAGCAACGACGTGGAGAGCTATCACTCTTGGTCGAGCAACGGCCGCTGGATACTCTACACCAGTCGCCGCGACGACGGTGGCTATACCCGCCTCTACATTGCCTATTTCGACAAGAATGGAAAGGCACACAAACCTTTCATTCTGCCTCAGGAAGACCCCTATTTCTACGACAACTACTACAAAAGCTACAACGTACCCGAGTATATGATTGAGCCGGTCACCATCACCCCGCAAGAATTTGCCCGTCATATCGACACGGAAGTGGTACCCGCCACATTCAAAAGCCAGGCCCGTTAATGTGGAGAAATAAGCAGAGGTTAACAAAGTTAATTTCATCGCAATTGCAAAAAAAATGTATTCATAAATTAGCAAGTATGAGGAATTAAGTTTATCTTTGTCCGTTAATTGACTACAAACAACATTAATAATACCTAATTATGAACAAGAAACACACGTTCAAAGTGGGCAAGTACATCGGTATGGCTTGTCTATTATTTGTTTGTGCCACAGTTCAATCCTGCCGTGATGAGTACTACTATGACGACCGCGAGCCGGACTTCTTGGGTGCAAGCATCTATGAGTATTTGGATGAAAAGGGGGAGTTCACTCTTTTCATGAAAGTCATCGAAGATTTGGACTACAAGGAGGTACTATCCAAGACGGGTAGTAAAACTTTGTTTGTTGCCAACGACGAAGCTTTCCTCAAAGGCATCAAGGAGGAGTGGGGATTTGATTCGTACAGCCAGCTGACACCAGCTCACAAGCGCATCATCCTTAACAACTCAATGTTGGACAATGCCTACCTGCTCGAACTGATGTCAAGCATGCCTTCTTCCGACGCGGATTCTGAGCCTATCGTAGGACGTTGCTTGCGTCAGCTGACTTCGGCCAACGTAACCGACACTATCGGCTTCTTCTACGATGCCGACCTGCCTCAGAACAACAAGGAGTGGGACCGCTTCCGCCAGACGGGTATCCGTCTCGCATTGGACGCCACCAAGACCACTATGGTGCATTTCCTGGAGGAGCAACTCTACCAGAACTCAATCACAGCCGAAGACCTCAACATCTTGCTGAACAACCGCTACAGTGCAACAGTCAAGGACGCTTTCATCTTCGACAAGAAGGTCATCGACCAAAATGTAACTTGCAAGAATGGTTATGTACACCAGCTGGACGGTCTTTTGATTCCTCCTGCAAACATGGCAGAGGAGATTCGCACCAATGGCGAGACCAATATTTTCAGCCGTATGCTCGACCGCTTTGCAGTACCCGTTCCCAACGCTTCGCTGACTGCAGACTACAACCGTATTTACCACTACGGCGACGATGCTAATGCCGAGCAGGTATATGAGAAGAGGTACTACACCACAGGTAGCAACCGTGGCGTTTCTGGCAGCTACGACCGCTACACAGACATTGACGATATCGAGCACGAAGCCAAGGGGCTCTTGTTCTTCGATCCAGGTTGGAACGAATATCGTTCAGGTGTGGGTTCAGCCGTATCAACCAGAGACAATGACATGGCTGTCATCTTTGCTCCCAACGACGCAGCTCTTGAAGAGTACTTCAGTACCGGTGAAGGTCAGGCACTCATCGAGCGCTACAAGGATATTGACAGCATTCCGATGGATGACATCCAGTACCTGTTGCGTAATATGATGAAGGTATCGTTCAACGCAGCCGTACCCTCACGCTTCCCCAGCATCATGGACGACGCCCGCGACCCGATGGGTGTAGAGAAGAAGGATATCGAGAAATGTATCATCGCCAACAACGGTATTGTATATATTACCAATAAGGTATACAGCCCCGCACGTTACGTAGCCGTTACCGCTCCCATGGAGTTCAGTGACACGTTGGATATCGCCAACTGGGCTGTAAAACTTTATGAATACGACAAATACCTCCTGTCAATGGGTAGCCACTTCAGTTTGGTAGTTCCCTCTGACGGTTGTATGACCTACATTGACCCCTACACCATCAATGACCCTGAACCTACACTCTATAAATTCCAGTTCGACCCGACTGGTAACACGAAAAAAGGCGACTTAGTAATTGAAGGTAAGGTACATGCCGAAACATGGACCTACGACCCTGTTACGATGGAGTTGAAGGAGCAGAAGGCTAATCTGACCACATCTACCCGTATCGAGAACCTGCTTAAGCAGATGTACGAATACTATATCGTAGTAGGTGACTTCACCAACGGCAACAAGTACCACATGACCAAAGGTTATGGTACCATCAAGGTAGAGACCGATGCCAACAACCAAGTAACACACATTATCGGTGGCTCAGAGGCTCAGAAGGGAACCCAGATTCCTGTAGGCCACACCTATCCCCAGAAGAACGGAAATACCTACCGTTTGGACGAAGGCATGATTCAGCCTCCCACGCAGTCTGTATACAAAGTACTCAGCACGACTGAAGAGTTTGCCGAGTTCTATAATCTCTGTGTAGGTAGCGACTATGTACTTGACGTAATAGGTCCGAGAGACAGAACAGGAGTAGTTATCCAGGATTCTATCAAGCGCTACAAGATCTTTGAGAATCTGGGCGGACTTGATCTGAATGTCCGTACATTCAACACCTACCACTACACGGTATATGCTCCCACCAACGACGACATCCAGCGTGCTTACGATGCAGGTCTTCCCAACTGGATTGATTTGGAGGCTGAGGCTGAGCTCATCGACACCATGAAGGTAAGAAGAGATGACAAAGAGGCCATATTGAGCGATCTGAAATTTACTGCCACCCAGGAAGAAATTGATCTCATGCAGGCTGAAATCGACACAATGAATGCCGAGATTACCACCCGCATAGCAGCCCTCAAGAAGGAGATGGAACTGATAGTAAACTTCGTGAAATATCACATCCAAGATAACTCAGTATACGTAGACAACCTGCCCCACTCTATCACAGAGGGTGAAGAGGTGAAGTACGTAGTCAAGTACGAAACTGCCGCACTGGATGAGTTGACCAAGCGATTCAGCACCGTAACCGTACAGACTCAAGACGGTACCATCACCGTCAAGGGCGACATTGATGGAACTGACAACACCTGTAGAGTAATCAACGACCCCAGCACTGAAGGCACGCTCTACAACATCATGACACGCGACATCGAATTTAGCGGTCAGAACATTTCTACCTCATCATACGCTGTAGTACACCTGATCGACGGCTTCCTGGTGAACGACCGTATCTTTGACGCAGCAAAGGGAACATTCATCAAATAAAATATAAGGTATCATGAAAGTATATAAATATATCCTATTATCCGTTCTTTGCTTTATAGCCTCAGCAGCTACACTGAGCGCACAGCAACGTATCTCCGGACAGATTAGCGATGCTATGGGTCCGCTGATGATGGTAAACGTGGTGGAAATAGACAAGGACAACCGTATTGTAGAGCATGCCACTACCGACTTCGATGGTAACTTTACCATGATTGTAAAGAACAACAAGAACAAATTGAAAATCTCGTATGTAGGTTTTCAAGACCAGATTTTGGAGATTGGTACACGTACCGTGTTCAACATCACCATGAAGGATGACAACCAAATCCAAGAAGTTATCGTGGAGGCTAAGCAACGCACAAAATCGGGCGGACTCGATATCTTGGAGCGTGAGGTATCTGTAGCCAAGCAAACCTTCAAGATGAGCGAAATGGAGGGTCTCTCCTTCGCATCAGTAGACGAGGCCTTGCAGGGACAGATTGCCGGTCTCGACATCGTGTTCAACTCGGGTGACCTTGGTTCAGGAACTCAGATGCGTCTGCGTGGTACCTCTACTATCACTGGTAACCAAGAGCCTCTTATCGTAGTGAACGACAATATCTTTGAAATGCCTGACGGTGAGGACTTCGACTTCAGCACCGCCAATGAAGAAAAGTTTGCCCAGTTGTTGACCGTAAACCCTGAAGACATTGAGAGCATCGAAGTACTGAAGGATGCTTCAGCATCAGCCATCTGGGGTTCACGTGGTTCGAATGGTGTTATCATGATTAAAACAAAGCGTGGTTCGCGCGGTAAGACCCGTGTTACCTACTCATACCGCTACTCTAACGCATGGACTCCCAAGGGCTTGAATCTGCTGAATGGTGACGACTATACTATGTTCCTCAAGGAGGCTCACTTCAACCCCACACAGAGCAGTACCGCTTCAAATGCAGAGGAGCTAAACTACAACCAGGCATTCTCAGAATATGAGAACTACAACAACAACACCGACTGGGTGAAAGCTGTATCAAAGCATGGTCACACCCACGACCACAACATTTCACTGACCGGTGGTGGCGAAAAGGCTACCTTCCGCGTATCAGGAGGTTACTACTCACAGACAGGTCAGATCATCAAGCAGCAGCTCGACCGTTTCACCACACGTATGGCCCTCGACTACTATGTATCAGACCGTATCAAGGTATCTTCAGACTTCTCGCTGACCTATACCGATAACGACCAGAACTACGAAGGTCTGTTGGCTAATGCACAGTTGATTATGCCCAATATGAGTATCTACTCTCAGTATAGAGACTCTAACGGTAATGTAATTGTCACTGACGACTACTACCAAATGCTACAGAATGCTTCTGGCATCTTCAACGACAACCAGAAGAATATCACCAACCCCGTAGCAGTAGGTAACTTGGCATGGAAAAACGAGAAGAGCTACCGTATCGCTCCGCAGATCTCGCTCGACTACCAGTTGCTCGGCTTGAATCACGACGAGACACAGCTCCGCTACTACGGTATGGTATACATGGATGCCAGCACCCTGACCAACAGCAGCTACCGTCCCAGTAGCTTGACAACAAAGGGTATACAGGACGAGTCTTCGAATGCCAGCTGGACCAAAGACCAGAAGACCTTGTCATTCAACACCCGTCACCGCTTGACATTCTCTCCGAAGTTCGACAATCCTGACCACGTAACCCAGTTCCTGGCTCAGTTTGAAATGAGCACAGGTAACGGTAACAGCCAGGAGTCAGCATCCTACGCCATCCCTTCAGGCATCACCAGCACTACTACAGGTACCTACCTGAAGAGCAGTTCTACCGGCACATGGCAGTGGCGTTCCATGGCTATGCTCGCACAGGCCTTCTACTCTTATAAGGAGGGACGCTACTCAGCTACAGCCACTCTGCGCCGCGATGGTAGCACCAAGTTCGGTCCCAACAACCGTTGGGGTAACTTCCCCTCACTTTCACTCCGTTGGAACATCATCGATGAGCCTTGGATGAGATGGGCCGAAGATAAGATTAAGCTGACGATGTTGTCAATCCGCCCAGGTTGGGGTATGACAGGTTCACAACCTGGTAGCGAATACCTCCACTACACTACCTACGACACCAGCGGTAAATATATGAATATAACCTCTATCGCGCAAGGTGGTCTTCGCCTAACCGACCTCAAGTGGGCCAAGAAGAACGAGTACAACATCGGTACCGACTTCGGATTCTTCGAAGGCGAAAAGTTGAGCGGTAGCTTCAACTACTACGACAACACCACCACCGACCAGCTCATGGGTGGTTACGCTATTCCTTCATCAAATGGTTACAGTTCACTGGCCTACAAGAACACCGGTGCTGTGCGTAACTGGGGTTGGGAGTTGAACATCAGCGGTAACAAGTTCATCAAGGTAGGTGACTTCAGCGTGACTGCTTATGCCAACGTAGCACAGAACTTCAACACCATTCTGGAAATGGAGGAGAGCGTGCTGAACAACACGAATAGTGACTTCAACTATAAGAACGGCTCATACCTCAACCGTATCCAGTTGGGTAACCCGCTCGGTTCACTTTACGGCTTCAAGTTCAAAGGTGTATACATGTACAACTACAACACCACATGGACTAAAGAACGCTGGGCACAAGCTGAGCAGGAAGCAGCCGCAGCAGGCAAGAAGCTGCACGACCTCTACCCCGTAGCAGGTGACAATGAAGGCAACACCATCTATGGCGCCGACGGAAAGCCCCTGCGTATGGCCTACAACTACAAGGACGGTGGTGCTACCTATTCTTTCCGTGGTGGCGATGCCATGTACGAGGACATTAACCATGACGGCAACATCAACCAGCTCGACATCGTGTATCTGGGCAACTCAAACCCCAAACTGCAAGGTGGTTTCGGTGTAACGCTCCAGTACAAGCGCCTTTCACTGAAGAGCCAGTTCACCTACCGCTATGGTGTTGACGTTATCAATTCGGCCCGTATGAATGTAGAGAACATGCACTCAAACAACAACCAAAGTATTGCCGTCAACTGGCGTTGGAGAAAAGAGGGTGACGCCACCATGATGCCCCGCGCCATGTACAACACCGGTTACAACTGGCTCGGTAGCGACCGCTACTTGGAAGATGCCTCATACCTCCGTATGTCATACTTGCAGGCGTCTTACTCATTCGACCCTGCTAAGTTGAAGAAGTATGGTTTGAACCAGCTCTACTTGTCGGCCTCGGCCAACAACCTCTTTATCCTCTCCAAGTATACCGGTTTGGATCCCGAAATCAGTGCCAACAACTGGGGACAGGCATTTGACGGTTCCAAGACACCGCGTTCGCGCTCGTTCACGTTGAATTTGACCGTAGGATTCTAATAATGAAAAGCAATAATATAGATATGAAAAGCTTCAGAAGAAATATATCCCGTCTTAGCAACACCATTAAGACATTAGCATTGGGAGCAGTGTTGGCTATGACCTGCTCATGCGAAGACTTCCTAACCATCTATCCCACCGACAAAGTGGTATTGGAGAACTATTGGAAGACAAAGACTGACGTGGAGAACGTAGTGGCCAACAGCTATCGTATGATGATAGAACCATCATTCACCGACCGACTCATCATATGGGGTGAGGTGCGTGGCGACAATGTGGTAGAAGGCACCTACGATGCCAACAAGCACCACGACCTCAAAAATATCATGGAGGCCAACCTGCTTCCCCAAAACGGCTACACCAATTGGGCACACTTCTACTCCATAACATCGTCTTGAGATTTGCTCCGCAGGTGCTGGACGAAGACCCCGACTTCACACAAGGCGACATGGACGTTACCCGTGGTGAGATGCTCGCCATCCGTGCACTCTGCCACTTCTACTTGGTACGCACCTTCCGCGACATCCCTCTGCTCAAGGAGGCGATGGTAGACGACGACCAAAACCTCTACCAACCGCAGGCAACGCCGGTTGAGGCACTCGACTTCATTCTGGAAGACCTCTACGAAGCTGAAGGACTTGTAATGACCTCCGGTAACTACCCCACACTCTCTGACAACAAGGGCCGCATCACCAAAGATGCCGTACGTGCCATGATTGCCGACGTATTGCTGTGGAAGGCCGCCTTCATG
>RHMF01000564.1_pt1 | contig 20465 bp, 18 predicted proteins | sample 5365151 | NCBI WGS metagenome assembly RHMF01 (sample SAMN10266501, study PRJNA497801) | feces metagenome | isolation source: feces | host: Bos taurus | place: China: Prairie of Fairy Mountain | collected 2017-08-14 | reverse complement strand
AAGGCGCAGAAGCCATTGACTCTGCAACAATTGAACAGGGTGCCGTTTACGGCACTCTGCCCACCGCAGAGCGGGCCGGTTATGTCTTCGATGGCTGGTATACCGATGCTGATTGCACCGGCGAGGCAGTTACCACAGAAACCATTGTAACTGCAAGCCATACTCTGTATGCTAAGTGGAGTATGGCTCCCGATACCAACCTTGTGAAGGTGGGTTCTGCTGCCGGCGGCTCCATCAGCTGCGACATCGTGAACGGCGAGCATGTCTACACCTACACCACACGTGGTTCCAATGTGGCCAATGGTAATATGTCCAGAGCGATTGGCATCTCTTTCCCGGCAAACCAGACCCATGTGGCTGTGGAGTTCCGGTTCACCGAGGCCTTCGAGGCTGATGGCGAGACACCGTTTGCACCTTATATTGGTGTGTATTATGGTGGCTCAGGTAATGGAGGCGCGTACTTCGATTCCTTCCGGGTCTTTGATGTCAACGGCAATCTGGTTGCCACAAACAATAATAAGGAAGCCTTGGAGGTTAACGAGTGGTACACTATGGTTGTGACCTTAAAGGCCACAAGCAACCTGACGCTGTACCCTGTTCATCACCGTAGCGGTGAGGCGCCAATCGTAACAATGGAAATCCGTGAGCGTACATGCACTGCAGATACCGGTCTGAGCCAGAGCGGCATCAAGTTCGAGACCATCTGGGGCGACTTTGCAGATCCGCTGGTCAACTATATGGATGGCACCTGGTGCTACGCCATTGGCGGCAGCCATCAGTCTGTAGCAGCAGAGTACAGACAGTTGAATGTAACTCTGACAGACGCTGATGTAACGGCTATTGAGTTCGAGTTCATGATCAACGGTCTGAACGGAACGGCTGTTTCCCTGCCCGGCGGCAAGGCAAAAGATGTTACCAATCTGGATGGTTCTGCAGTAAGTGAAATGGTTGCAGACACCTGGTATAAGGTCACTGCTACCAGCGATACGGCCTTTGAGACTACCCGGTTTGTCTTCGCTTACCTGGGCGGTCATGAAGTCGGCGGCCTGAATATGTACATCCGTAATGTTCAGCTGACCCACTCCGGATCTTAACAGCATGATAATTGTGGTGATTTCCGCTTAACTGCAGAAATGAAACAAAATAATGCGGACCTGACTTCGGTCAGGTCCGCAATCTTTTTGCGCATTTTAACGGGTGCATCGTGATGCGCCTCTACTTGGGAATGGTGATGGTTAACACGATTTGGCTGTCCGTTTCTCTCCGTTCGGAGATGGCGCGGATGCCGCTCTTTTGAATGCGGGCGAGGGTTTGGTTTACATTTCGTAAAAACAATCCCACATCTGCCCGCATTGGTTTTTCTCCCGGTTGGGTTAGCAACTGCTCTATGTATTCTTCTGCCCGGGCTACGCTCATTTGGTTCTTTTGCATCACCACGATGGCCTTTAGCTTATCCGGCTCGGTGGGTAGTTTCAACAGCGCCCTTGCGTGGCGCTCCGTCAGTTCCGCTTCCCGGATGGCCTGCAGCACCGGAAAAGAGTGCCGCAATAGCCGCAGTTTATTGGCAACGGCGCTTTGACTTTTCCCCAAAACCCTGGCGACCTGCTCCTGGCTCATAGTCCACTGTTCCATCAGCAAACTAATACCCCGGGCTTCTTCGATGAAATCCAAATCCTGCCGCTGCAGGTTTTCCACCAGGGCGGCCATTCCGGATTCCTTATCATCCATTGTCATTAAGATGCAGGGAATTTCTGATAGACCTGCCATTTGGGCGGCCCGGAGCCGCCGTTCTCCGGCAATCAGTTCATAAACGCCCCCTTCGATTTTCCGCACAGAAAGGGGCTGGAGAATTCCGTGCTGGCGGATACTGTTTGCCAGTTCTTCCAAAGGTTCCTGACGAAACACTTTCCGAGGCTGGCTGGGGTTGGGGCGAATAGACCGGGCGGGAAGAAAGATAACCCGGCCTGTTTCCATATAGGTTTTTAATCGTTGGCATTGCATAGCCTGTCCTCCTTTGTAGTATGGGGATACTTGGGAAATGTTGGTGCAATCATTTTATTGCTCCATCTCACAGAAAAAACACGAAGCCGGGAAGACGGCAGAGAAAATTACTCGACAGGTTATGGTTTTTCGTTGCAAAGGGTTGCCCTATATGCTAAAATGAGGTAAAAACCGATAGAAAGCGGCCCGAACTATGGAGAAAATTTATTATCAAGACCCGGAAATAAAAGAGTTCACTGCTACTGTTACCGGCTGTAATATAGCAAAAAACGGCTGGGAAGTAACCTTGAATGCAACTGCCTTTTACCCCACAGGCGGTGGACAGGCCTGCGATTTGGGAACACTGGATGCAGTAGCCGTTTTGGATGTAACAGAGCGGGAAGAGGAAGTTATCCACCTGTGCGATGCCCCTCTTGAAATAGGAAAGACTGTCACCGGCCGCATTGACTGGGTAAGACGGTTTGATCTGATGCAGCAGCACACCGGCGAGCATATTGTTTCCGGTATCATTCATAAACTCTATGGCCACCAGAATTCCGGCTTCCATGTGGGAGAGGAACTGATGGAAGTGGACTTTGACGGCCCGCTGCCGGAAGGCGCATTGGAGCAAATCCAGCGCCTTGCCAATGAAGCAGTGTGGGCAGATTACCCGGTGAACTGCTATGTGCCTTCTCCGGAAGAATTGCCGGGGGTGGTGTATCGCACCAAGAGGCCCCTTCCCTGGCCTGTCCGCATTGTGGAAATCCCCGGCATTGACAGCTGCGCCTGTTGCGGCATCCACACAAAGCGCACCGCCCAAGTGGGCCTTATCTATATATTCAGTTGCGTGAAATTTCATCAAGGTGTTAGATTGGAAATGGCCTGCGGTAAGCGCGCGCTGGAACGGCTCCACAAACTCTGCCAACAGAACAGACAGGTTAGCCAAGTTCTCTCTGCCCGGCCTCTGGAGACAGGGACGGCAGCCCAGCAGATGAAAGATGCATTGGCAGGGGAGCGTTACCGGGTCGCAGGCTTGGAAAGCCGCATTTTTGAAAAAATGGCGGAAACCTATGCAGGGCAAAAACAGGCCTTTTGTTTCGAGGAAAACTTGGAGCCTTCCGGGGTGCGTCAACTGGCGCAGAGACTTGCCGAAAAAACAGAACTTGCCGGTGTGTTCTCCCAAAGAGACGGCAAATATAACCTTTGCCTGGCAGGCAAACCGGAGGAAGTAAAAGCCTTGGGTGCAAGCCTATCCAAAACCCTGGGTGCCCGGGGAGGCGGAAAACCCGGCTTCTGGCAGGGAAGTGTAACTGCTACCAAGGAAGAACTTTTGGCGCAGTTGCCTGCGGAGGGGTGATTATGCAAATTTCCCAATAGAAATTGTAAAAAAATTGGGTTTTTTACATTTCCGCTACTTTACAAGGGAGTTTGCTTATAGTATAATAATGCCGTATGGGGACTTTGCACCCTATGTAAATCAGTAAAACCTGCCGCAAAGCGGCAAGGATAAAAAACGGAGGAATTTACCATGTCTGTAAAAGTTGCGATTAACGGTTTTGGCCGTATCGGCCGTCTGGCTTTCCGTCAGATGTTCGGTGCTGAAGGTTACGAAGTTGTTGCTATCAACGACCTGACCTCTCCCAAGATGCTGGCTCACCTGCTGAAGTACGACTCCACCCAGGGCAATTATGCTGCTCAGGGCCATGTTGTTGAAGCTGGCGAAGACCACATTGTTGTCGACGGCAAGAAGATTACCATTTATGCTAAGGCTAACGCTGCCGAACTGCCCTGGGGCGAACTGGGTGTTGATGTTGTGCTGGAATGCACCGGTTTCTACACTTCCAAGGCTAAGGCTCAGGCTCACATCGATGCCGGTGCTAAGAAGGTTGTTATCTCTGCTCCCGCTGGCAACGACCTGCCCACTATCGTTTACAATGTAAACCACGAAACTCTGACCAAGGAAGACAACATCATTTCTGCTGCTTCCTGCACCACCAACTGCTTGGCTCCTATGGCCAAGGCTCTGAACGACCTGGCTTCCATCGAGTCCGGCATTATGTGCACCATCCATGCTTACACCGGCGACCAGATGATTCTGGACGGTCCCCAGAGAAAGGGCGACCTGCGCCGTTCCAGAGCTGGTGCTGTGAACATCGTTCCCAACTCCACCGGCGCTGCCAAGGCCATCGGCTTGGTTATCCCCGAACTGAACGGCAAGCTGATCGGCGCTGCTCAGAGAATCCCCACCCCCACCGGCTCCACCACCATCCTGAACGCTGTTTGCGCTAAGGCTGTGACTGTTGCTGAAATCAATGCTGCTATGAAGGCTGCTGCTACCGAGTCCTACGGCTACAACGAAGACGAGATCGTTTCCTCCGATATCATCGGCATGCGTTACGGCTCCCTGTTCGATGCTACCCAGACTATGGTTTGCGCACTGCCCGACGGCAAGACCAGGTTCAGGTTGTTTCCTGGTACGACAACGAGAACTCCTATGTTTCTCAGATGGTTCGCACCATCAAGTACTTCGCCGAACTGGCCTAATCTACCTACAACAAAAAGCACGGATGCAATCGCATCCGTGCTTTTTAATTGACGATGAAAAATGCCGCTATATCTGGCCCAACAACCCATCCTTGTAAAGACCGGTGATTTTTACATCACGGGTTTGGTTGTGAAGGTTATCTGCTTGCACATAGATTTTGCAATAATTGGGGGTGTGGCCTGTGCAGTATGGCCCGTCCATTTCCTCAAACAGAACTTCCTGTACAGTGCCTACCTGGTTTTCCAAGTAGGCTTTTTTCATTTCCTCTGCTACATGGATTGCCTGAGCGCTTCGCTTTTCTTTGGTATCGTTATTGTGCTGACCGGGCATTTTGTCTGCCGGTGTGCCGGGGCGGCGGGAGTAGGGGAAAATGTGCATATCCGCAAAATGGCACTTTGCAATAAAGGCAAGGCTTTCTGTGAATTCCGCTTCTGTTTCTCCGGGGAAGGCCACAATCATATCTGTTGTGACAGCGCAATTGGGGAAATGCCTGTTTAGAAGGGCTATGCTTTCTAAATACCTGGCGGTATCGTATTTTCGTTTCATACGGGCAAGGACGGTATCTGAACCGGATTGCATAGAAAGATGGAAATGGGGACACAGGTTGGAAAGTCCTTTCAGTGCCTGGCAGAATTCCTCTGTAACAATCCGGGGCTCCAAGGAGCCAAGACGGATACGCACCTGGGGAACAGCCTGACAAACAGCGCTTAGCAGGGAGGTGAGGGAGGGCTTTCCGGGCAAGTCCGCGCCCCAGGAAGCAATCTCAATACCTGTGACAGTAATTTCCTTATATCCGGCTTTGTATAGCTCTTTTGCCTGTGCTACGGATAGTTCTATGGGAGCAGAACGGATGGGACCCCGGGTATAGGGGATGATACAGTAACTGCAAAAGTTGGTGCAACCGTCCTGCACTTTCAGCATTCCCCTTGTACGGCCTTCCAGGCCGCCTGCAGGCAGAACTTCAAAGGCACAGCGACGCAGCGCATTATCCACATTTTCCCGGCGATGCCGGTCCTGTAAGGTGGCAAGCAGATCGGAAAGGAAACCTTCCCTTCCGTTACTACCGCCGATAACATCCACGCCTAAGTCTTCTAAAGCCTGGGCCGCATGCTGAGGGTAGCAACCGCACACGCCAATAACGGCGTTGGGATTTTCCCGACGGCAACGGCGGATTGCGGCTCTGTTTTTCTTATCTGCTACTGCTGTTACGGAGCAGGTGTTGATAATATAGCCGTCACATCCGGGTGCAAAGCCGCAGATTTCGTGACCCTGGCTTTTCAGCAGCTGCTCCATAGCCTGCGTTTCATATTGATTGACCTTGCAACCTAAGGTATAAAATCCAAATTTCATTCAAATTACCGCCTATATCGGTTTTTCTTTTATTATACACTATACGCGACCATTTGTATAGACCGGGGTTTGAGGGGCTTTGGTCATTTTGATGAAAAAACTTAAAATAAGCCTTGAAAAACTCTTGCCTTTTGTGGATTATTGCTTTATAATAAACATAATTCGGATAAGGAGGCGATAGGCATGGGTGAACTGATTGGTGTTTTGTCCGGAAAGGGCGGCACAGGGAAAACTTCTCTTTGTGCCGGTATCGCCACTGCCTTAGCCAAGGATGGGTGCAGAGTTCTTTGCATCGACTGTGATGTGGGTCTGCGGAATTTGGATATTGCCCTGGGCATCAGCGATATTGGCGCATTGTCTTTTATGGACATCTGCCGGGGTGACTACACTTTGGACCAGGCAACAGCCCATCCGGAGTATCCCAGCTTGCATTTCTTAACGGCTCCCATGAATTGCCCCACTGATGCCATTGATCCGGTGCAGTTTTCAAAAGTGCTGACGATGGCACGGCAGAAATACCAGTACATATTCTTAGATGCCCCTGCAGGCATCGAAGCAGGATTTCGCCTGGCAGCCCAGTTTTCTGACAGAGTACTGCTTGTTACCGGACCGGACCCGGCGGCTATTCGGGATGCTACCCGGGCTTCCCAGGTATTGGAGACTATGGGCAAAAACAACGTACGGCTTATTGTTAACCGTATTAACCCCAAGGTCATTCAGGCTATGGGGCTTACGGTGGATGACATTATGGACCAGGCTGGACGGCCTCTTTTAGGCATTGTGCCGGAAGACGGACAGGTTATTCTTGCTGCCGCCTTCAAAAAGCCGCTTTTGAAGGCTACCAAACGGGGCGCCGCCGGCGCTTGCAAGCGTATCGCAAGGCGCATTCAGGGCTTTTCGCAGCCTATCCATTTATAGAAAGAAGGAGTGAGTGTTGTGAATATTGCATTTTTGGCACACGACAAGAAAAAAGAACTGATGGTTCAGTTTTGTACCGCTTATAAAAGCGTGCTTATTAAGCATAATCTGTTCGCCACCGCTACTACTGGGCGGCTGATTGCAGATAACACGGGTCTGCCGATTACACTGCTCCTTTCCCATAAGCAGGGCGGTCATCAGCAGATTAATGCCCGGATCGCTTACAACGAAATTGACCTGGTGCTTCTGTTCTCCGATCCCAACAACAAAGAACCCTGGGACGACACACAGATGATTGAAACCATCCGTCACTGTGATAAGCATAATGTGCCGGTTGCTACCAATCTGGCAAGTGCAGAAATGGCAATTATGGGTCTGCAAAGAGGCGACCTGGATTGGAGAGAAATGCTCCACAATAAGCCTCGTTATTAAATTACGATGTATATTGCCCGCTATATGCGGGCAATTTTCCAAATGAAAGGAAATGGAAGAATGGAAAGAATTAAACCCCGTACCCTCTCCGGTTTTATGGAGCTTCTGCCCAATAAACAGGCCGGCTTTGAGCGTATGATGGAAACACTTAGAAAAACTTACAGCCTTTACGGCTTTGCGCCCCTGGATACCCCTGTTATTGAAGATGCCCAAATTCTTCTTGCCAAGGGCGGCGGTGAAACGGAAAAGCAGATCTACCGTTTCCAGAAGGGCGACAGCGATTTGGCGCTGCGCTTTGATTTGACGGTACCCCTTGCCAAGTATGTGGCCCTGCATTATAACGATTTGGTTTTCCCCTTCCGCCGGTACCAGATCAGCAAGGTTTACCGGGGTGAACGGGCCCAGAGAGGTCGCTTCCGGGAGTTCTACCAAGCGGACATCGACATCATTGGCGATGGCAAGTTGGACATTATGAATGAGGCGGAAATTCCTGCCATTATCTATCGGGTGTTCCGGGGATTTGGCTTGGAGCGGTTCCAAATCCGGGTGAATAACCGAAAAATCCTCAACGGCTTCTATGCGATGATGGGCCTTTCTGAACGCAGCGGCGATATTATGCGCACAGTGGATAAACTGGACAAGATCGGCGCGGAAAAGGTAAAGACCATTTTGATTGCAGACTGCGGTTTGTCGGAAACCGAAGCCGATGAAATTCTGAAATTCATCGCCATTCACGGCACCAACGCCCAGGTACTGAAGGCGCTGGAAGGCTATAAGGGCAGAAATGAAATTTTTGACCTGGGCCTGGAAGAACTCCAGGCGGTTACCCAAAACTTGGGCGCTTTTGGTGTGCCGGAAGCCAACTTTGCAGTGGATCTGACCATTGCAAGAGGCCTGGATTATTACACCGGCACGGTCTATGAAACCACTTTGCTGGATCATCCGGAAATTGGCTCTGTTTGTTCCGGCGGGCGCTACGATAACTTAGCCGGCTACTATACGGACAAGGCTCTTCCCGGCGTAGGTATTTCCATCGGCCTGACTCGCCTTTTCTATGTGCTTGATGAGCAGGGCTTGCTCAATCCCAATCTGCCCAGCGCTCCTGCGGACGCGTTGATCCTGCCGATGACGGAGGATCTGACCCCTGCCATTTCCTTGGCAGAAACCCTTCGCCAGCAGGGGGTAAGAGTGCAACTGTACGCGGAAAAGAAGAAGTTTAAGCAGAAAATGAGCTACGCAGATAAGTTGGGCGTGCCCTACGCCATTTTGTTGGGCGAAGATGAGATTGCCCAAGGAGTCTGCACACTGAAGGATATGCGTACCGGCAACCAAGCAAGTGCCACCGGCACAGAAGCTGCTGCGCTCATTTTGCAAAGCCTTGCAGACTGCGGCCCCATCATTTTGGAGGGCTAATGGAAGATAAATTTGTAAAGGCTTGGGAAAAAGCCCGCCAGGAAGCAGAAAAATTGGGTGTGCGTTTTCGGCCGGATACTCTGTGCCTGGCATTGGCCCAAAAGCAACTTTCCGGTCATCGGGACAGTGACGGCTTTGGAATCTTGGCGCAGAAGGGAAGATTGGATCTTTCCTTGGAGGCCCTTGCGATCAGCAAGGCCTACACCGCCCTTTTTACCGATGAACAGGCAAATACGGCTTTGATGCGGCTGTTGGATGCAGGCTATACTTTTTAATCAAGACCCGGAACCTTTGTAGGTTCCGGGTCTTCCACTTTTTGGGAAAAGTATAAAATTTTTTGGAATTTTCTCTTAACAGGGTAGAAGACAGAAGCAAATTGTGCTATAATGAACAAAACTATGCGTAACCACTACGAAAAGACGGAGAGATGGGTATGTTGGAAATTTTAGCACCTGCCGGTTCTATGGATGCCCTTCGTGCGGCAGTTCAAAACGGTGCCCACGCGGTATATCTGGGCTGCGGTAAATTCAATGCCCGGCAAGGCGCAAAGAACTTTACCCCGGACACCCTTGCAGAAGCAGTGAAATACTGTCACGTGCGGGGCGTTGGGGTGCATTTGACCCTGAATACCCTGGTATCGGACAAAGAGACCGGGGATATTGCTGCGCTCATTCATCACGCAGCCAAGTGCGGTGTGGATGCTTTCATTGTGCAGGATTTAGGTGTGATTTCCCTCTGCCGGCAGATTGCACCCCACATTCCCCTTCATGGCTCTACCCAAATGAGCATCCACTCTTTGGCAGGTGTGCAACTTTGCAGCGCCTGGGGCCTTTCCCGTGTGGTTTTGAGCCGGGAACTGAGCCGGGAGGAAATTCGCTACATTTGCCAAAACTCTCCCATTGAAATTGAAGTGTTCGGTCACGGCGCCCTTTGTATGTGCTATTCCGGCCAATGCTATTTGTCTGCGGCCATTGGCGGCCGATCCGGAAACCGGGGCCGCTGCGCCCAACCCTGCCGGCAAAGTTACGGCTACGGCCGTCACCAGGCAGACAATTACCCTCTGAGTCTGAAAGATAATTGCCTGGTTACATATCTGCAGGAACTGGAAAATATGGGCGTCAGATCTTTGAAACTGGAAGGCCGTATGAAGCGGCCGGAATATGTGGCGGCAGTGACCGGGGTATACCGGCAGGCAGCCAATGGCAACCCGGTGACGCAGGATATGATGCAAAGACTGCATACTGCCTTTAACCGGCAGGGATTTACCGATGGATATTATGCAGGCAAGTTGGGTCAGGGAATGTTTGGCGTCCGGGATGAGAAGGAAGAAAGCGCCCAATGGCTGAAGCAAATGCGGCAGACCTATGAAGCAACAGAGCAGCCGTTGGTACCTATTCGGTTTGAAGTGCGGATTAAAGAGGATGGCGCAAGCCTGACTGTTTTTGATGAGCAGGGAAGGTCCTGCACGGTGAATGGTCCTGTGCCGGAGCAGGCAAGAATGAAGGAACTGACGGCAGAAGAATTGGCAAATCGCCTGGAAAAGACCGGTGGCACTCCCTATCTTTGCCGACAGGTGAAAGTAAACTTGACACCGGGACTTACTTTGTCTGCTTCTTCCATCAATGCTATGCGCCGGGATGCTCTTAACCAACTGACGGCGGTGCGGGGCAGACAGGAAAATGTGAAGTTGGGCAAATGGACTAAGCCGGTCATTTATACCGGCGAGCGGGGACAACCGGTTTACACAGTCCAGGTGACCAGCCGGGAACAAATCACCAGAAAACTGCTGCAGATGAAACCGGCTGTTTTGTATGTGCCTCTGCACATTTTGGCATCTGATTTACAGTTTACCCAGGAACTTTCCAAACGGGTAAAGGTGTGCGCAGTTCTTCCCCGAATTGTCCACGACGGGGAAGTAAACGGCCTGCAACAGAGTTTGCGTCTTGTAAAAGCATCCGGTGTACGGGAAGCGCTGGTTGGAAATTTGGGCCACCTCCTGCCCGTTCGGGAATGCGGTATGGCAATTCGGGGCGATTTTGGCCTGAATTTATATAACTCTACGGCTGTAAATATGGCAAAGCAGATGGAACTGCGTTCTGCTTGCCTTAGTTTTGAAATGACCCTTCCGCAAATGCGGGATGTAAGCAAAGCCCTTCCCTGTGAAGCCTTTGCCTACGGCAGACTGCCCCTTATGGTGACGGAAAATTGCCTCATTCGTTCCCGTACCGGAAATTGTACCTGCCACTTGTCCGGCACAAAACTGACGGACAAAACCGGGGCGGACTTTCCGGTGATCAAGGATGGAAGCAGTTGCCGCAGTGTGCTTTTGAATGGCAAGAAATTGAATTGGCTGGACCGGGCATATGATCTATACCGCCTGGGCCTTTGGGCGGTCCGGCTTTCCTTTACCACAGAAAATCCCAATGAAGTGGACCAGGTGCTGGCAAGTTGTGATAATCCCCAGCCCTTCGACCCGGGTACATCTACAAGAGGTTTGTACCTGAGAGGACTTGACTGAAAGGAACCAAAGTATGGAACTGGTTTTGGCATCTCAATCACCCCGACGCAGGGAACTATTGGCCCTTTTGGGCCGTCCCTTCCGGGTGCAGGTGGCTTCTGTTGATGAAACGATGGATGACCTGCCTGTTGCAGAAGCGGTTGCCCGGCTGAGCCACCGGAAAGCCGCCGCCATTGGCGCATCGGCAGAAGAAATTGTGATTGGTGCCGATACGGTGGTGGTACTGGATGGGCAGGTGCTGGGAAAGCCCCGGAATGGGGAAGATGCACTGCGGATGCTCCGGAGTCTTTCCGGGAAAACCCATCAGGTAATGACCGGTGTATGTGTATTAAAAGGGGAGAAGGTGCGAACCCACACGGAAGTGACGGAAGTGACGTTCCGCCCCCTGACGGAAAAAGAAATCCGTGACTATGTTGCAACCAATGAGCCTATGGACAAGGCTGGCGCTTATGGCATCCAGGGCGGCGCCGCCCGGTTTGTGGAAGGCATCCGGGGAGACTACTACAATGTGGTGGGGCTTCCGGTGTGCAGACTGGGCCTTATGCTGGAGGAAATCATGGAGGAAACAAAATGAAGCATTATTTGTCCACCCGTGTGAAGGTGGTATTAATTGCATCCGTCCTTTTGGTGGTGGTTATGGCCATCCTGGGCAGTATGATTAAGACGGATGTGGGAAGCAATGTGGTCCAGGGCCTGCTCAGCCCTCTGCGGACTGGTGCCAGCCGGCTGACCGATGGGGCAGAGCAGCTTTACAGCTATATGTTCCGCTATGAAGCGGTGGCGGCTGAGAATGAAGCACTGAAACAGCAGATTGCCAAAATGGAAGACGATGCCCGCCGGGCAGATTCTGTTACCCGGGAAAATGAACGGCTTCGGGCGCTTTTGGAACTGAAGGAAGCCAATGAAGATTATGTGCTTTTGGATGCCTATGTAATTGGCAGAAGTTCTGTGGACTGGAAAAATACGGTTACAATTAACAAAGGCGCCAATGCAGGCATCGAAAAGGATATGTGCGCCATTACTGCCAACGGCGAATTGGTGGGCCTTGTCAGCGAAGTAGGCCCCAACTATGCGGTAATTAAAACGGTGCTGGACCCCTCTTTGGAAATCCGTGCAACCATTTCTTCTTCCGGTGACAGCGGAATGGTAAAGGGCGGCTATTCTGTCAATGCCGCCACAAAGCTGCGGATGAGCCACCTGGCAGTGTCCGCTTTCCCCCATAACTACGACCAGGTGGTGTCTACCGGCTCCACCTACTATCCCCGGAATTTGATTTTGGGTTATGTAATTGATGCCGGTCACGAAGAAACCGGCGTTGCAAAGTATGCTATTTTGGAACCTGCGGTCAACATTGGCGTATTGGAGCAGGTGTTTGTGATTTTGGATTATGAGGCCGAGTAAGGTATGAAGAAAGAACGCAGTTTCCGACCGGACAAGGTGGGCACCACCGTCCTGCATAAACTGTATATTTCCCCAAGTCAGCGAAAGACCATCCTCAAATGGAGCCTTTACAGCCTTGTGCTGGTTTTCATTAGTGTAATTCAGGACGTTATGCTCAGCAATGTGCGCCTACTGGGGGCAACCACAGAATTGGTGCCCTGCGGAATCTTTCTGATTTGCATTCTGGAAGGTGCGGAAGGCGGCTCGGTGTTTACCTTGCTTGCAGCCTGGATTTATTTGTACACCGGCACACCCGCCGGCCCCTACTGCATTGTGTTTATCACAATGCTGGGTATAGGAATGAGTATATTCCGTCAAACCTACCTGCAACGGGGCTTTGGCACGGCTTTACTGTGCGTAGGTGTTTGTATGATTTTCTACGAACTGGCGGTCTTTGGCATTGGCCTGTTTTTGGGGCAGACTTACGGATATAGAATTTTGGCCTTCTTAGTCACAGCCCTGGGCAGTGTGCTGGCGGTTCCTGTTTTGTATCCTGTCTTCCTGCGGATACAGGCAATAGGAGGAGAAATATGGAGAGAGTAACCCGCAGACGGACCATATTTGTAATTTTGTCGTTCCTGCTGATTATGGTGTTCTACGGTTTCAAACTGTATGATATGCAGGTTTTGGACCCGGATAGTTACGCCAAAAACCAAAGCACATTTACCACCTATACCCGGGTGAAAGCGGCGCGAGGCGATATACTGGACATCAACGGCAATGTGCTTGTGGGTAACCGTACCAGTTTTAACCTGGAACTGAACCACTATGTGCTTCTTAGTTCCAGCGGCACCAACAATCATATTTACCGGCTGGTAAAGCAGTGCCAGGAATTGGGGATTAAGTATAGCGAAAGTTTCCCCATTACGATGGAACGTCCTTTTACCTATACCTTGAACCAGCAGTCTTCTACCAAGCAAAGCCACTACCAGGCATATCTGAAATACATTGGCGGCCTGGACTCGGATATTACTGCACCCGTGCTTATTCAGCGTCTTCGGGATATTTACGGTTTTCCCGAGGAGTGGACGGATGAAGAGGCAAGAGCGGTTATCGGCATCCGCTATGAGATGGCCTTAAGAAACTGTGTGGGTACTCTGCCTAACTATGTGTTTATTTATGACGCCGACGAGGATGCCCTGGGTGCAGTTGTAGAATTGGGTGTGCCCGGCATGAATGTGGAAGAGTCTACAGTCAGAGAGTATGCTACCGGCTATGCAGCCCATATTTTGGGTCACGTTGGTAAAATCACGGCAGAGCAATGGGAGCATTACAAGGATGTAGACGGCTACGCGATGGATGCCGATATCGGTCAAAGCGGACTGGAAGCGGCCTATGAAACCTACCTTCACGGCGTTGATGGATTGCGGGAAGACACGGTAGCAATGGATGGCACGCTGGTCTCCCGTCGCTGGATTCAGGAGCCCAAGGCCGGTGCTAATGTGAAAATTACCATCGACTTGAGCCTGCAGCGGGCAGCAGAGGACGAGATGGCCCGCCTGGCAGAAGAACTGACCACCACACATAAAGTTGGTGACGGCGGAGACGCCGAAGGTATGTCTGTTGTGGCGATGGATGTGCAAACCGGCCAGGTTTTAGTTTGCGGCAGCTATCCTACCTATGACCCGGAACTGTTCCATGCCACCTATAACGACTTGGTTGCAGATCCCCTGCGGCCGACCTATAACCGGGCTCTGCTGCAGATTTACCCTCCCGGATCCACCTATAAGGTATCTGTTGCGATCGCTGCCATTGACAGTGGCTACGTAGGCGCGGAGGAAGAAATTCAGGATAAGGGTATTTTCAGAAGAATTCCCGGCTTCTACGCATCTTGCTTGAACTATACCAAGTACGGACAGCTCCACTACCACGTGGATGCAGCGGAAGCCCTTCGGGTTTCCTGCAACTACTATTTCTATGAATTGGGTTACCGGATGAATATGGAACCCATTGATACCACTGCTAAGGCTTTGGGCCTGGGTGAGCCTACCGGCATCGAACTTTTTGAGTACACAGGCTACCGGGCAAATGCAGAAACCAAAGCCAAACTGTATTCCGGCAATAATCGGTACTGGTCTGTCAGTGACCAGGTGCTGGCGGCCATCGGTCAGTCTGATAACCGTTTTACTCCCATCCAGCTTTGCTCTTATGCGGCGGCTCTTGCCAACCGGGGCACTCGGTATAAGGCAACGTTATTGAACCGGATTGAGTCTGCCGATTACCGCACCAAACTGCTGGAAGGCAGCGTGGGTGTTCTTTCCCGGCTGGAGATCAGCGATTTGGCCCATCAATCCTACCTGCAGGGTATGATTGACTGCTCCCACACGTTGGGCGGTACTGCCTATAGCGTATTCCGGGGCTACCCCATTAAAGTGGCCTCTAAAACCGGCACTGCCGAACACAGCCAAATCGGAAGAACCAATAACGGCGCGTTTATTTGCTTTGCCCCTGCAGAGAACCCCCGAATTGCTATCGCAGTGTATGGTGAGTATACCGGCTCCGGCGGTCGGCTTGCCACTGTGGCAAAGGCAATTATGGATGTGTATTTTGCAACGGAACTGGAAAACGAAGTTCCTACCTATGAGAACAAAATAAGTTAAGAAAAAGGCACGCTTCATAGGAAGCGTGCCTTATATTTATCTATGTTCGCCAAGATAGAACAGAGCCAATGTGCCGGGGCCGGAGTGGGAGCCGATAACTGCGCCGGTGTAGTAGGTGAGAACATCCTTTACACCGTAGTTTTCTCTAACCAACTTCTCAAGATACTTGGCATCTTCGATGCAGTCACCATGACAAATAAAAACGGTGTCGTTCTTGCCGGGCAGGCCGGTTTCGCCCATTTTCTTGGCAAGGGCTTCGATAGATGCCTTTCTACCGCGAACCTTGCCCACATTGATCAGGTGGCCCTCATTGTCTACATGAAGAACGGGCTTAATCTGCAGCATAGTGCCGACCAATGCGGTGGCAGCGCTGACACGTCCGCCCCGCTTCAGATACATCAGATCGTCAACGGTGAACCAGTGACACAGATGGAGTTTGTTGTCTTCGCACCATTTGCGCAGGTCTTCCAAAGACAGGCCCGCATCTTTTTGCTTGCAGGCATAATATACGAACAGACCCTGACCCAGGGAAGCACACAGGGTATCCACTACCAGCACTTTTCTGCCGGGATAGACTTCCATCAACTCCTGAGCGGCGATGTAGGCGCTTTGATAGGTGGTGGACAGACCGGAGGAAAATGCCAGCACAAGGGCATCCTCACCGCCTTGCACAATGGGCTCAATAACAGCCTTCCAGCCTTCCGGGTTAACGGCACTGGTCTGGGTGGTTGCACCCTTGCGAAGACCGGCATACATTTCCTGCAGCCAGCTTTCCGTATATTGATTATAGGCCTTTCCGTTATAATTCACCGTCAGGCAAACATAGGAAAGACCCAGTTCATCATACATTTTTTCGGGGAAGTCACAGCAACTGTCTGTGATAATACGATAGGACATGGGAAACACTCCTTTTATGGAATTAATGAAAGATGGGACTTTGTCCCGCCGCTATAGGATTATTTTACCTCAAAACGGAAAAAACACTACCTACCGGCCGGAGAAAAGCCCAAGTAGAGCCCTCTCTACAGGAGAATATACCCACTCTACCTTGGGGAGAGTGGGTATTTATGGCGATTTAACCGGCTTTTAGCGCCTTTCTTTCCAAATGCTTGGGAAAGTAAACATTAAAAGGGATGCCCAAAGGAAGATGCTGATAAAGCCATAGGGCAGGCAGTGCATAGGCACAGAAACCAGAATATAGAGCTGATTTAAGGTGTTGCCTACGGCTTCGGTGGCATATACAGAAGCGATGTTGGCAATCATAAAGACAAGGGTCAGCACAAGGCTTGCTATGCTGATGCCCCGGATTTGCAAAAGATACTTCCGCTGCCCCTTTTTCAGTCCTTCCAGGGTAAGCAGTACAGGTGGCACATAAAACAGAACGGCAAATAACCCTTGAAAGATGTTCAGCACCGGGATGTGCGCCTGAATTGTGCCAAGCCCCACGCAGATGATATATAGAAATAACCAAAGAAGATAAACCAGTTTTTGTCTCACTGTAAACCCCTCTTTATACTAAGGATAATTCTATTTTACCCTAATTTCCGGAAAATGGCAAGGGATAAAGGGGCAAAAGCCAAAAAATACTGGACATAAGGAAGAAAAAATGGTATAATACGAAAATAAAAGAGGGGAGGACCATAGATATGAAATGTCCTTTTTGCGGTGATCCGGAAAGCAAGGTTGTGGATTCCCGCCACAGTGAAGACGGCCTCAGCATTCGCCGCCGCCGGGAGTGCCTGGCCTGCCAAAAAAGATTTACCACCTATGAAATCGTGGAAAGCCTGCCGGTAATTGTTGTGAAGAAGGACGGCTCCCACCAGAGTTTTGACAGAAATAAAATCCTCAATTCTATGGTCCGCGCTTTCGATAAGCGGCAGGTGGATATGGCGGATCTGGACCGCATCACCACCGAAATTGAGCAAACCATTCAAAATACCTTAGAGCGGGAAGTGACTACCGACCGAATTGGTCAGATGGTTATGGAACGCATCAAGCCCCTTGATGAAGTGGCCTACATCCGTTTTGCATCTGTGTACCGCCGTTTCCAGGACGTACAGAGTTTTATTTCAGAAATCAATAAGTTCTTGGAGGAACAGTAATGATCACAATGTTTTCACCTGCAGATGATTTCGGCATCTATGATTTGCTGCCGGAGATGGGTGGTTTCTTGGGAGACATTCGTTTCTATCTTTGCCTGTTTTTGCTGCTTGTTCCCATCCTTATGGCTGGTATGGGCGCTTTGCGTTTCTTCCGCCCTGCGCAAGAGGCCAACCGTTTTGTGGGTTACCGCACCTTCTTCGGTATGGGCAGTGTCTACGCCTGGCAGGTGACCCAGTGGGTCAGCGGTGCTGTGTTTATGGGCGTTGGGGGACTGCTCCTGCTGCTTGCCATCATCCAGTGTTTTGTAATGGGCGCTAAGGAAGTGGGCGATGCGGTCAGCAATATGTATACCTGGCTGATTGTGGAAGGCGTTTGCTTGATCCTGGCAATCATCACAGTGGAAGTGGTTATAGGTCTGCAATTTGACAAGGAAGGCTGCCTGCGTCCGGGAAGACGGTTCTTCTTCCTGCGCTATGTACCTGATCGCCAGCCCAAGGTAGAGCAGGTCAAACCGGAGCCCCAGGTTCAGGAAGAGGAAAGAAAAGAAGAGCCCCAACTGTCTAATCAGGATTTGTTCACCCAGGACGATTTCTTTGATTTCGACGCGCTCCTGGCAAACGACTCCGTTCCCACAGAAAATCCCCAGAATAAAGAATAACAGTAGGTCCGCCATCCGGCGGACCTTTTTGTTACATCATAGATAATGGTTAATTTGATCATTCTGCGAAAAATGATCAAATTAACCTTGACGATTGAGGTGAATAAGGATATACTATAAGTAGTTTTATTTGGCGAGGGAAAACTATGCGCAATTTCAATTACGAGAAAATATATACCAAGTTGTTGACTCCTGAGATCGTGCAGATGCTGGCGCAGATTCATGAACACAAGGGAGAACATGCAAATGTGCAAGAGGACGAACTGACGCATCTGATTGAGATCGCCCGTATTCAAAGCACTGAGGCATCCAACCGGATTGAGGGAATTTATACTTCTAATGAGCGCTTGCAAAAAATTGTCAAGGATAAGACCACACCCCGAAACCGGGGCGAAAAAGAAATTGCAGGCTACCGGGATGTGCTGGCAACCATCCACGAAAGCCATGCCTATATTCCCGTAAAACCGGGAATGATCTTGCAGTTGCACCGGGATATGTATAAGTTTAGCGGAATGAATATGGGGGGCAGTTATAAATCTTCTGATAATGTAATTAGCGAAGAAGATACCCAAGGAAACAAGCACATTCGCTTTCAGCCCGTATCCGCATGGGAAACTCCGGATGCTATGGAGCGGTTGTGCCAGGCATACAATGACCTTTGCAATAACGGACAGTATGACCCGCTGCTGATGATCCCGGTATTTATCCTGGATTTTCTTTGCATCCATCCTTTTAACGACGGCAATGGCAGGATGAGCCGGTTGATGACTTTGCTCCTGCTTTATCGGGCTGGGTACAATGTAGGAAAATATATTAGCATAGAGCGGCTGATTGAAAAAACCAAAGGTGCATATTACGAGGAATTGCAGGAGAGTTCTGCCTGCTGGCATGAGGAAGAAAATGATTACCTTCCTTTTGTGACCTACTTGTTAGGGGTAATCTTGGCTGCTTATCGGGAGTTGTTTGACCGGGTCAGAATGGTGCGCGAGAACACCAAAAAGCCCAACCGTGTCCGGGAACTAATCAGGGGACACCTTGGAACGATTACCAAAACAGAAATTATGCAGCAGTGTCCGGATATCAGTCAAATCACCGTTCAGCGAGCACTGAATGATTTGGTGAAAAGCGGCGAGGTGCTGAAGATCGGCGGTGGCCGTTACACTTCTTATACTTGGAACAGGGAGAGAGAATGATATGATTACAGGTGAACTGAAAAATAGAATTGACGGCTTGTGGGACATTTTTGCTGCAGGCGGCTTGGTGAATCCCTTGGATGTGATCGAGCAGATCACTTACCTGATGTTTATCCATGATTTGGACTCTACTGATAATCTCCGTGCTAAAGAGAGTGCTATGCTGGGCCTGCCCTATAAGAGCATTTTTTCTGACGAGGTGGAGATAGGCGAACGAAGGATTGCTGGAAATCAACTGAAATGGTCTGTATTCCACGATTTTGGTGCAGGCAAAATGTACTCTGTTATGCAGGAGTGGGTGTTCCCTTTTATTAAGAACCTGGGCTCCGACAAGGATAGCGCCTACTCCAAGTATATGGGAGATGCTATTTTTAAGCTGCCCACACCGCTGCTGCTGAGCAAGGTGGTGGACTGCCTGGATCAGGTCTACGATCAAATGGAGAAGGTGAAGGATAGCGATATTCGTGGCGATGTCTACGAATATCTGCTTTCCAAGATCAGCCAGTCCGGCCTGAACGGCCAATTCCGTACGCCCCGCCATATTATCAAGATGATGGTGGAGTTGATGCAGCCCAAGCCGGAGTTTACCATCTGCGACCCGGCCTGCGGCACCGCCGGCTTCCTGGTGGCGTCGGAGGAATATCTGATGGCCAACCACAAGAAAGAGATCTTCTTCGACCGGGTCAAGAAGGATCACTTCCTGAACCACATGTTCTTCGGCTATGATATGGACCGGACCATGCTCCGTATCGGCGCTATGAATATGATGACTCACGGGGTGGACAGCCCCTTTATTGAGTACCGGGATAGCCTTAGTGACCAAAATCCGGATAAGGAGAAGTTTGATCTGATCCTTGCCAACCCTCCCTTTAAGGGTAGTCTGGATGCGGACACCGTATCTGCTGACCTGCTGAAAGTCTGCAAGACCAAGAAGACAGAACTGCTGTTCCTGGCGCTGTTCCTGCGGATGCTGAAGACCGGCGGACGGTGCGCCTGCATCGTTCCTGATGGTGTATTGTTCGGTTCTTCCGGTGCGCACCAAGCTATTCGTAAGGAATTGGTGGAAGGCAATCGGCTGGAAGCAGTTATCTCTATGCCCAGCGGTGTGTTTAAGCCCTATGCAGGTGTGTCTACCGGTATTCTGATCTTCACCAAGACCGGTCACGGCGGCACGGACAAGGTTTGGTTCTATGATATGACCGCCGACGGTTACTCTTTGGACGATAAGCGCACCGAAGTAAAGGAGAACGATATCCCCGACATCATCACTCGGTTCCACTTGAGAGATGCAGAGAATCTGCCTGCACCTACCCCG
>RHMF01000304.1_pt1 | contig 20573 bp, 16 predicted proteins | sample 5365151 | NCBI WGS metagenome assembly RHMF01 (sample SAMN10266501, study PRJNA497801) | feces metagenome | isolation source: feces | host: Bos taurus | place: China: Prairie of Fairy Mountain | collected 2017-08-14 | reverse complement strand
TCCCATTTGTAAAGCGTGAGAGAATGAAGTAGCTCCAACAGGCATTACCATAAATTCTTGGAAATCTATACTATTGTCTGCGTGAGAACCACCATTTAATATATTCATCATAGGAATAGGAAGAGTTCTTGCATTCACTCCGCCTATGTATCTATAAAGTTCTTGACCTGTTTCCATAGCTGCTGCTTTTGCACAAGCTAATGAAACACCTAATATTGCGTTAGCACCTATTTTACCTTTGTTTGAAGTACCGTCAATTTCTATCATACGAGCATCGATAGAAGATTGGTCAGTTACTTGCATGCCTCTTAGTTCTTCTGCTAATGTTGTATTAACATTTTTTACGGCTTGCAAAACACTCTTTCCTAAAAAGTAGTTTTTATCACCATCTCTTAACTCACATGCTTCGTGAACGCCTGTTGATGCTCCTGATGGCACAGCTGCTCTACCAAAAGCACCTGCTTCTGTGTAAACTTCAACTTCAACAGTAGGGTTACCTCTTGAATCGAGGATTTGTCTTGAATGAATTCCAATAATTTGAGACATTTCTTTTTTTCTCCTTTAATTTAAATTATACCTATTATATATCTTATATTTTTTTCGTTGCAAATATAATTATTAATTTTCAATATCGTATAAAAATTTATAATATTTTAAACCTGTATCCTCATCTTCTCCCTGCTCAATCCTATTTCGTGAGCCGTGAATATAGACTGTAAAATTTTTATCCAGCTTTAAAATACTGCGAAAACCTCTTTGTCCTTTTCTTAGAGCTTGTTCTGAAATTGCAAAGTTGTCTGAGAAATCCATATCAAAGTCTCTTTCATAGGAGGTTTTATAATCTTCAAATCTTTCTTGAAGTTCATTGTTTCCTATAACGTTTTCCGCATATTTATTTACATCAAACTGTTTGTATTCTTTTAAATAATCAGCTGTTTTACTTAGCAACTCTGCTTGATCAGCCTTACTCATTTCATATTCTGAAGGCAAAAACTCTGTAACAAAGCCTCTACAAAGATTGATTGCGTGTTCGGTATTAAAATATGAATCATGTCTTGCTTTAAGTCCTAAAAAACCATCTGTCCAATATGCTGCTTCTCCATTTCTATTTGATAAATCGACAACCGTTGCCACATATCCATCTTCACTCTCTTTATCAAAGATAATACAACCCTTATCCAACTTATTTATATTAATACCATTTTCACTCTCTATTTCAAATCCATCTCCTTTTGGAAAGACTTTTAAATAAGTTTCTTTGTTTTCTGATTTAAAGATACCAACTGCATTCACCACCTCGCCATCAATAAAACACTGACTAAGATAAGTGATATACAATTCACCAGATTTAATATTAGGGTGCTCACTTACCTCATAAAGATATTGAGCTAATTTTACACTCTGCGCATATAATTCATTAACATCGTGAAATATTTCTCTCACGCTTTGAAATACTAAATTATTCTCGCAACCTGTTTCCGAAAACAAGTGATAAGTTTGAGGTGATTTAAAGTTAGAGGTAAAATACTTCAACAACACACTACCTATCTCACCATGTATCATAAAAGGTGCAGGAGATATTTTCAAGGGTTCGTTATTAGTTTTATTTCCAACCCTATGCACCACCATTTTTTCTATAACTGCATCATCGCAAGTAATCATATCTATTCTCCTTTATGATATTTATTCCACTTAATCAAATTCTTGTTATAACTCTTTATTAGAGATTTAAACCATTTATCCCCACCATATTTATCCATCAACCTATTTGATTGAGCAATCTTGTCATTTCTTTTACTTTCTTCCAAAGACATCATTTTACCCAATTGCTTTTGAATTTTCTTTGTATGACGCGATTTATAACCAAAGTCTTTTAAAGCAGCCAAGGCTTCAACTCCTTGTTCGTATTGACGATATTTCATTAGGTTTTCAATAGTATTAATAGCTAATTGATCGTTTCCAAATTCATAAATCACCTCTCTGATAGGTTTATGTTGCACACTCATCTCTTTAAGATTATGAGTTACATAAAATTTCTCCAACGCTGCATATTCTTTCAAATACCTTGCAGTATCACCTTGCTCTAAAAGCGAAACAACTTGCTCACTATTTTGAACATATTCAAGAGGCATTTCTATTTGTCTTTTCAAAGCTCTAAGTCTTTGCTTATTCAATTTACAATCACTGCTACCCTTGATTTGCATACCTATTTTTATATACTCTTCTGCTGTATAAAAATCGTTCTTTCTAATACAATCCAAAACATTATGCACCATCACATCTACCTCTTCTTGTTTCTTTTGACAAACCCTTTGATCTATTGCTCGCAAGTAGTTATTCATTATCTTCACAACCTCACTATCATTCTTCATATTGTATTTTGCAAGCATCTTTTCTGTAATATCAACCAAACTATCGGCAGTCAAAATATCATCTTGGAAGATTGCATATTCAGCCTTATTCATTCTCTTTGCAGTTACCGCTCTAATAGCAGCAACATTAGCCTTATCCAAATTCTTTGCCGACTTCAAGTTTGGCAACTCATTAGTTTTTTCCAAAAACTCAACAGCCTTTTCTTGACTATTCACTTTTACATAAACATACTTATCTTCTATTTCCTTAACACTCTTTTCTGCATTAGTCGTTGTGTCTTTTACAAACTCAGGATACTTATCTGCATAACCCGTATTAGGAGCAGCATTTTCCAAAGAATCTAAAACAGGATCTGTTGTATTAGTTGTTCCTTGCATTAAGGCAATTTGTTTCAATACATCTGTTTCATATTCACCTCCAAGCATAGAGGCCAATTCTTTTGCTTTATGAATAAGATCTATTCTTGCATCATTGTGTTTTGCATCAAGCAATCCCTTTGCAGTTGCAAGATAATTTCCAACCACTATCTTAATCATATCATCAAAATCAGAAGTATCAGAAATCTCTCCTCTATTTCTTTGTAAGTAATCGTAAGTATTTACGAGAAAATCCCCAGCAACCTTTGTCTTTTGCTTATCAACGGCAAGTTTTGACACCTTTATATGATCTTTATATATACCATTTTTACAGATAGTAATGTTTTTCTCTATCAAGTTAGGCTTACAAATATTCAAAATATCATCTTTACAATAGGATTGCAACTGTAAAAGAATATCTTCCGCATCAGAATATTTCCCCTCTTTGATAAAAGCCAAAGAAGTAATGATATTTTTATCGTATGCAAAAGTTAAAAGGTTTTTACAAAGCTGACTCTCATCTTTATCAAGAGAATCATTCTTTAAAATACGAGTCAATCTCTCTGTAGCCTCACCTACATGAAGCGAATCCAAATTCATTTTTGCCAATTCATAAGTAGCCATTACATTCATTGAATCAGCCTCAACACTCTTAATCAAATAAGAATACGCCTCTTGATTTTTATTATTCAATTTAGCAAAAATCGCTTTTTTATAATACCAATCACTCATTCTTGGTATCATAAATTCCACAATCTCGCTATTTTGCTCAATCAAAAGTTTAAGTTCCAAACTCTTTGCATGAATATCGTTATCAAAATTATTGACTTGTTGTTTTTTCAAAAAGGCTTCAGCCTGCTCAAGCTGATATTTATAAGCAGACATCATATCAAAATTCTCGCTACTTATACAAGAAATAGTTTTAATATGCTTGTTATATTGAGAAAGTATATCTTTCTTAGCAGAAGACGATAAAACCTGTGCCGAAAGTCCACAAAAGACAAACACACAAACCACAAATGCAAATAACTTTTTACTATTCATATTTAATATTTTTTGTTCGCAAAGTTAATAAAAAAAATTCTTTTCGCTTATTTTGTCGTATCTTTGCGTCGTTTTAATAATAACGAAAATGAAGAAAAATAATTACACTCTAATATTAAGTATTTGTGCAATAACACTTAGCATTTGTGCAATAAGCCTTAACTTTTTCATAATGGCAACGCAAAAACCAGACGAAGAACAAGTATATAAAAACACAATAATAGAACATTTACACAATTTTTCAGCACCAATTCCACAAGAATTAACCTTTTGCGGAGAAAAAGTACCATTAGACAATATTTTTGTAAGAGAAGCCCTTGACAGAGAACTTACCTCAATAATGTATCAACACGGAACCACATTTCAAATCCTTAAAAGAAGTTGGAGATTCTTCCCAGAAATAGAACAATACCTAAAAGAATTTGGCGGACATGACGATTTAAAATATCTATCTGTTGCAGAAAGTGCATTATCTGATGTAGTTTCCCCTGCAAAAGCCGCAGGATTTTGGCAATTCATGCCAAAAACAGCAAAAGAATACGGACTTGTAGTAACAGAAGAATGGGACGAGAGATACGACTTAAAGAAAGCAACAAAAGCCGCAGTAGAATATCTAAATTCCTCTTACTCTCGCTTAGGCGATTGGGCGCTAACCGCTGCCGCATACAACTGCGGAGAAGCAGGAGTCTTAAGACAAATGAAACAACAAGAATGTAAAGACTATTGGGGCTTAAACATAAACAAAGAAACCTCACGCTACGTTTACAGAATCTTAGCCTACAAAATCCTTTTAGAAAACCCACAACAATATGGCTTTTATGTAAGAACAAAAGACTGTCATCAACCACTAATTTGTGATACAATCACAATAGATTCCACAGTAACAGATTTGCCAGCCCTTGCAAAAACACTAAATTGTCCCTACAAATATTTCAAAACTCTAAACCCACAATCAAGAGCACACAAACTAACCAACCAACACAAAAAACAATATCAATTTAAGATAATAAAACAAGAAAATCTTTCCTATACCAAAGCCTTAGAGCAAAACAACCTAACAAACAATACCGACTATTTAGAATAAGTCTTTTAATTAAAAATCAAAAAAATAACTTTTTGGAATTCAATACACTTTTCAAAATTTCGTAAGCGTCTGAATTATTATCTTCATAATTTCCCCAAATCAAATTATTTACCCAATCTATAAAAATAAGACTCTGAACCATTTTGCTATCAGATGGTATATCTTCTATTTGCGTATCAGAATCCAAAGTAAACCACAATTCTGTTTGAAGATAATCTTTGAGACTATTACCGGATTTAACTTTAATACTTCTATTGTCCCTAATAAGACAAACCTTATGTTCATGTTTGATAGAATCCAATAGAACTAACCTTATCATATAATTATAGAGTTTATTTGCATCTGTCCTTATATGTGGCTTAACTTTACTTTTATTAACAGTTATAGACCCTATCTTTATATCAGGATTATTACAAACTAATTCTTTAACTTTAGTTGCAAAAAACACTTTATCTTCTTTTTTTAGGCAAGAACCTTTTAATTCTGTTTTTGGATCTATTTTTAATTTTCCATAAACACGTTTAACTATACGCCTTAACAGATGCTTTTTTTCAGACGGGCATATAACATAAGCAATAGTTAAATATCGACTTGAACCACCTTTACGATATGGTTTATCTAACACCCAACCTAAATCACCACTTTCGTCTAAATATACATTTATCGCCATATATAAACAAAAAAAGGCAGACCCTAAAGGAGGTGTATTCAAAATACACTTATGACACTTATCACTCTTCTTTTAGGATTTACCTGCCAAACTTTTTGCAAAGATAGTATATTTTTTCTAAAGCACCAAATTTTGTTATTAGAAATTTCTTCTTTAATAACACACGTCCACTAAATAATGTTTGCTGTTTTGTAAATAATTAAAAGAATAAATATATAGAATAAAAATCAAAGAATCTTTTTTTAACTTAACATAAAACTAATTTAAAATATGTTATAATTTTTAATTATAATTGATACAATATAAACAAATAAAAAGTTAATAAATATTGATTTTATTAAAAAAGATAGTAAATTTGCAAAAATTATATAACGAGCAATAGTAGCTATTTTGTATTGTCTGTCTTTTAAATACGGTGGTTCACTTTATCTTTTCGCTAGCGAAAAGAGTTTGCCAACCTTATGGACATTTATCATTGGGTATTTTGGCGCATTTAATTTTATTAATAATTTAAGAAAAATGAAAGGAGACAAAGGTATGAAAAAAGAACTATGGACATCAACAGGGGTAAGCACACAGGGCTGTGATAGGAATGGCTTTGTACCTCCGATTTTTACGACAAACAAAATGCAAAATGGCAAATGCTATAGCTGCCCCGGGGGTTCGAATCCCCGACCCTGATCATTTAGGGGCTGCCAACCAATTGGTAGCCCCTTTTTGTTGTAGTAATTGTATAATTGGAAGGTGTTTGTTTCTAAGCGTAGATCCTGGGATTCATAGTCAAGATTCGGTTTTGTGTAGTGATAAGAAAATAAATGTGGTGACAATGTGGTGACATTTCATCAAAAAGAATAAAAAGAAAAATCGCTAAAAGCTTGATTGTTTAGCTATTAGCGATTTTCTTTGTGGTGTCACCAGGAATCGAACCGGGGACACAAGGATTTTCAGTCCTTTGCTCTACCAACTGAGCTATGACACCATCAGCGTTTTTGCGAGTGCAAAGATACTATCTTTTTTCTTTCCCACCAAATTTTTTTTGATTTTTTTTGTATTTTTGCAAAATAAATTACAGAATCAAGATGAGATTTTACACAAAAGAAGACATTTTATTTGAAGTTATTTGTTCGGATTACCAATTACTTAATGTAATTTCACGTTTTAATTTAAACTCAGGCTTTGGAGAAAAAAATATTGCAGAAATTTGCGAAGAAAATTCCATAGATTGCAACACATTTTTAGCAATAATCAACTTCACAAAGAACGCTGGCGAAAATATTTGGCACTTAAATGACATTTCTTTGCAGACCTTATGTGATTATTTACGTCAATCCCACACCTATTATTTAGACTTTCTTCTCCCATCTATAAGAAGAAAACTCATTGAAGCCATAGGAATGTTACCAGCCAATGAAGTAGCAAGTCTCATTCTTAAATTCTATGACGAATACTGTTTAGAGGTTCAAAAACACCTAAAAATAGAAGACAAAGACATATTTCCAAAAGTAGAACAACTCATAAGAGGAGAAATAGAGTCAATAAACACTCAAACAAACAACATAACCACTTTACATCGTCGTCCATTAGACCAAAAACTCTCAGAATTAAAAAAACTAATCATAAAATACTTCAAAAGCGATAATAACAACTATTTAATAAACTCGGTTTTATACGACATATTCCTTTTAGAGCAAGACTTAATCTGTCATGGCAAATTAGAAACACAAATTTTTCTTGAAGAAATCAAAAAATTAGAAAACAAATACAAAGAAAATCCATCTCTTGTCTGCAAGAAAGAGAATAAAGAAGAAGTTTTGCTAAGCGATAGAGAAAAAGACGTAATTGTTTGCGTAGTAAAAGGACTTACAAACAAAGCCATAGCCGACAGACTCTCTATTTCCGTAAACACAGTTACAACTCACCGAAGAAATATCGCAAAAAAACTAAACATTCACTCCTCAGCAGGACTTACAATCTATGCAATAATGAACAAACTTGTAGATATAAAAGAAGTAAAACTTTAAAGAGAAAAAAAGTCTAAGAAAGATTTATTCAAACAACGTTTCTAAATCAGAAGACAAGAAATCTTCCAATGGAATACCGCCACTTCCTACTATAAATGTGTGAATAGGATTAAATTTTTCTTTAAATACGCTTATACCTTTATTAGTTGTTCTTCTCCCGCTTTTAACCTCTATTGCAATACACTGACGATTACATTCTAAGATAAAATCCACCTCATCATTTCTTTCTCTCCAATAGTAAAGCTTATAATCTAATTCATCTGCCATATTAAGTAAATGAGCACCAACCGCACTTTCCACCCAGCGGCCCCACATTTTAGGATTTACAAACACTTGTGAATAATTCATTCCATAAAGAGAGCTCAACAAAGCAGTATTATAAACCAACATTTTAGGAATAGAATTATACTTACGTGCATTATCTTTTGCGTATTTTTGCAATCCACACAACAAATGCGATTCTTTGAGAGTTGAAAGATAACTTGCCAAAGTCGTAACATTACCTACATCTTGTAATTGTCCTAATAATTTAGTCAAAGCGATTTCTTCGCCAGAGTAAGTACAACCTAACTCCACCAACTGTTGCATTAACTCTGGTTTATACACAAGTTTTGTCATCAAAATATCATAAACAATTGCAGGAGCAATAATACTCTCCTTTATATACCTACGCCAACGAGTTTCATTATTGATAAATTTCACTCCACCTGGATAACCACCAAAAAAAACATAATGTTCTAAATCTATTCCAAAAGCCTCTTTCATTTCTTTATAGCTCCAATGCGACATGTGAATCAATTCATAACGACCAGCCAAAGACTCCGTAAGTCCATCTTTAATTAACAAACGAGAAGAGCCAAGAAGAACAACCTTTATATTAACATCATTAAATGTATCTGCGTCCCATTCTTTTTTTACAGCCTCACTCCAATTACTAATCTTATGAACCTCATCAATAACCAACAAATATTCTTCAACCTTCTTTAATTTCATTCTCTGACGAGCAGTTTCCCAAACCTCATTTATCCAAAAAACATTTTCCTTTCCTACATTATCTGCTGAAATGAAGGTGAAATCAATTGTAATTTCTTTCAAAACCTGCTTTACTAATGTAGATTTACCCACCTGACGTGGGCCATAAACAACCTGAATCTTATCTCTCATTTCTTCAAGACGAGATTTCAATTCAGAAAACTGTCGCCTTTTATACATAAACATTTGATTTTTAAAGTGCAAATATATACAAAATGTTCAAATCTACCAAACAAAATGTTCAAATCTCCATTACAAAATGTTCAAATCTAAGATTAGAAAAAAAAGTCTAAGAAAAAATTTAATAATCCTAAGAAAGAAAAAAATATCTCTAAGAGAAAAAAAATTTTTTCTTAGGATTATTTTTTTGAGGTTAAGGACTGTATTACGCTATTAAATTTTGCTTTGTTTTTCTCCAAAGAGGCATAGTCTTCTACAAAGGTTTTGTTTTTCAAAAGGACTTCTTTTTTGTCCAATTCCAAGACTTGCTCCAAGTAATCTGCCTTTTCTATTTCTTTATCCGAAACAACAAGGCAGTTTTCCCCATTTTTCACAAGTCCTTTATAGGCTGGTAAATCGGAAATCACACAAAGACATTCTCCGCTCATTGCCTCCATAAGAGAAATAGGAAAGCTATCGCTTTGTGGCAAAGAGATATAAATCTTACTCTTTGCATAGTATTCTGCATTCTCCTTTTGTGAAAGCCAACCTACGAATTTAACTTTGTCTTCTATGCCAAGAGATTGCGAAAGTTGCTGTAATTCTTTTTCTTTTCCTGTTGCGGCTATCACTAATTGCCAATCGGAATACTGGGTTTTTGAAACAAATTTCGCAAAGGCTTTAATCACCTCATCTATTCTATATAAAGGAGAATGCAAACGATTGGAGTAAATTATGTTTTCTTTTTTTTGTGCTTGGATTGGCTCAATTCCCAAATTTGCAAGCACAATTTCTTTTCCTTTTGGGCAGTATTGTTTCATTTGCTCTAAGAGATAGGGACTTCCTGCATTATAAGCTTGTGAGTTTTTTAGGATATATTTCAACATTGCTTTATATAAAAATCCTCTTTTTGGCATTACTAATATGTCAGAGCCTATTCCTATGGAAAATATCGGGATTTTGTATTTTTTATTAACTAAAACAGCAATGAAAGCCGTTAAATTCAACTGATAAAGCACAAGGACATCGGGTTTTGTTTTAGAGATTATTTCTTTCATTCTTTGCAAGGCGGAAAGAAATCCACGAAAAGAAAAATCAATATCCTTTGGCAAGAGATTTACCTCGTAGTTATCGGCAAAAAATTGGCTTAAACGTTTAGTATGTATGCTCGTAGGATTACCAACTATTAGCAATCGTTTATTATTCATCTACTTGGTCAAGTTGTGTGTAAATACTATTGTTGCTTTTGTAGGTTTTAACTAATTGTTTTATGTTGCTAACTATCTTAAAGTCTTGCTCTGCTTCATTTTCTTTTAGCAATTCTTGCATTTGCGTAATAGATGTTGCAACTAATTCAAGGTCTATTTCTTGATGTTTTGCTTTGAATATTTTTTTATGATAGGTTGGAAGTGTGTTTTCGCTTTCACACAAAAGTTCTTCATAGAGTTTTTCTCCGCTTCTTAAACCTGTAAATACTATATCTATATCTTCGTATGGTTTTAAGCCTGATAGTTTTATCATTCTTTCTGCAAGGTCTAAGATTTTTACAGGTTTACCCATGTCAAAGAGGAATATCTCTCCGCCTTGTCCCATTGTAGCAGCCTCTAACACCAATCTACTTGCCTCAGGTATTGTCATAAAATATCGAGTAATGTCTTTGTGAGTTACAGTCAAAGGCCCACCCTTCAAAATCTGTTGTTTAAACAAAGGTATCACAGAGCCATTTGAACCAAGCACGTTTCCAAATCTTGTTGTTATGAATTTTGTTTTAGCATTGTTTTGAGAATCTAATTGTTTTATATAGATTTCGGCATATCTTTTTGTTGCCCCCATTACATTTGTTGGATTTACTGCTTTGTCTGTCGAAATCATTATGAATTTACTAACATTAAATTCTTGCGAAAGGTCAGCTACGTTTTTTGTTCCTAAGATATTTACACTTGCCGCTTCGTATGGTGCTCTCTCCATCATAGGAACGTGTTTGTATGCTGCAGCGTGGAAAACTATATCTATATTATATTTTTGGAAAATGGCTTTTAAGCGTTTTTTATCTCTAACATCTGCAATTTCTATATATCTTTCTATTTGTGGATACTTGTTTGAGATTTCGTTTTCTATGTGATAGAGTGGTGTTTCGGCTTGATCTAAAAGGATAAGACGAGTAGAAAACAAGGAAAGTTGTCTTACGATTTCGCTTCCTATACTTCCTGCCGCTCCTGTGATAAGAATGGTTTTTTCTTTCATCTCTTGCGAGATTATTTCTCTATTTATATTGATTTCTTCTCTACCTAAAAGATCCTCTATTTGAATTTCTGTAATTTGATGCGTTTGTAATTTTCCTTCGCTCCAAGTTTTGATTGGCGGCACTGTCAAAACCTTTACATTATTGGCATGACAGAGTTCAAATATCTCGTTTTTTCTTTCTGTACTTATTCTATTTGTTGCTATTATAAGTTGGTCTATATCCTTATACTTAATTAAATATTCTTGTTTTTCTCTTCCGTAGATTTTTTGTCCAAAAATGGTTTTTCCTTGCAAGTTTGGGTCATCGTCAATAAAGCCTTTGATATAGTATTTTCGTGTTCCGCTTATCAAGGTATTGGCAGTTGCTGTCCCTGTGCGACCTGCTCCAAATATTATTACTTGCGTGTTTAACTCGGTATTGATTCCCGATTTGTAGGCTTTTTCAAACAACCATCTTACAAACATTCTAAACATAAACAAGCCTATAAAACAAACGCCTGCATTGACTAAAATCAACTCTTTCGGAATATAATCCTTTCCTACATTGTATTTGTAAATGATATTGGCTATAAGCAAAAGTATTGTCGGAATTAAAATTGCTAAAAGTATGCGTAGCATATCGCTAAAGGAAGAGTATCGAATGACGCTTTTGTTTATGCGAAACAAAAGCATGAAAACATTTATACTAAGAAAAGAAATAACTATAAATCTTATAGAATAGTGGTCAAAAGGAAAGTTAAACCAAATTTCTTTTAACGATAGCAAAACACCCGATATGATAATAGATAAAATTATTATGAAAGAATCTATCAAAGATATAAACCAAGTTGGAATATATCGCTTTGACATAAATCTATCTATGAATTTCAACATTTTATGATAAAGACGATTCATAATTTATTTTGTTTTTAAGGCGTTATACATTATTTCAATCGGGTGAAGTGCGATGCGAGAAGTAAAATGCTTGATTTGCTCTCTACAACTTGTGCCCGGAGCAGAAATTATCGTTGTTTTCTCTGCTTGATTTATTGCTCTTGTAAGTACCAAATCGGCAATTGCTTTACTGGTTTGGTAATGTCGTTTTTCATATCCATAACTTCCTGCCATACCACAACAACCGCTTGGAATATACTCCACAGTAAAATTCTCAGGGAGCGATAACATTTTTATCATTGCCTCACCTCCTATTATGGCTTTTTGTTGGCAGTGTCCGTGAAGAAGGATTTTTTGCTCTTTGTCTGTGAATTGCTGTTTTGTTATATTGTTTTTCTCTATTTCTTTGGCGATAAATTCATCAAAAAGATAGATATGTTTGTTCAATTCCGTAATATCTTCCTCTACAAGCGAAGGATATTCATCTCTAAAACTCAAAAGTGTTGAGGGCTCTAAGCCTATCATTGGCGAGTTTTCGCTTATTAGATTTTTTATTTTATTAACATTTCTTATTGCTAAGGCTTTGGCTTTTTTTACCATTCCTTTGCTTATAAATGTACGAGCACTCTCTTTTATTGGTGCTATTTCTACTCTATAACCTAAGGCTGTGAATAGTTTTATCGCAGTTTCTGTCATTTTGCTATCTTGCAAGGCAGAAAATTCATCAATAAAAAGATATATGGTTTTAATTTCTTTTTGTGGATTTTGATTTTTTATTTGTTTTTCAAAGTTTTTAACCTCTATTGTAGGTAATGGTCTTTCCAAACTAAAGCCCATTAGATTTTTTATTAAAGAAGATGTAATCTTATTGCAAGCAACCCAATTATAAACCAAAGGAAGATGTTTGAAATATCTTTGTATTTGTGGTAGATAACCAACTAAAAGAATATTTAATGGGTAATATGTCGCATCATAATAGTGTTGTAGAAATTCGCTCTTAAACTTTGCTATATCAACATTCGATGGGCATTCGCTTTTGCAAGCTTTACACATCAAACATTCGTCTAAAAGTTTTTTTATTTCTTTGTCTGCAAATGGGTTTTCTTGTGTTGAGAACGATAACTTATCTCTTAAAATATTTGCTCTCGCTCTTGGGGTTTGCCATTCATTGTTTGTAACTTGAAATGTTGGGCACATTTTTCCGCCAGAAGCGGCTGATTTTCTACAATCTGCAGATCCGTTACATTGTTCTATAGCACAAAGAAATCCTTTTTGTTTTTCAAAAGAATAATATGTGTTTATTTTCGGTGGATTTATGTTTTCGTATCTCAAAGAAGTGTTCATTGGTGGCGTATCAATGATTTTACCTTTATTAAAAACAGAGTCCTTGTCCCAAAGGTATTTCATTTCTTTCATCAATGAATAAATTCTTTCTCCATACATTAAAGGTATCCACTCCCCTCTTAGTCTGCCATCTCCATGTTCGCCACTTAGCGAACCTCTGTGGCGTTTTACCAATAGGGCAACGTCTTGGCTTATTGCGCGAAACAGTTTTACATCTTCTTTGTCTTTGAGATTAAGAATTGGTCTTAGGTGTAATTCTCCTGTTGCTATGTGTGCGTGATAGACACAACTAAGATTGTATTTTGAAAGCAAGTCTGCAAATTCTAAAAGATAAGCCGGAAGTCTTTCTGGTGCAACAGCCGTATCCTCAATCACAGAAACAGGTTTATAATCTCCTGCCACATTGGTTAAAAGTCCAAGACCTGCTTTCCTCAACTCCCACACCCTTGAAATATCTCCTCCATATATCACAGGGAATGCGTAGGCTGAGGATTCTTTCTTAAAATGTTCTATTGTTTCTTTTAGTTTTTCTTCTAATTTTTCTAAGCTTTCTTCTGCAAATTCTATTATCAGAATTGCTTTTGGCTCGCCTTCTATAAAGAAAGTGTTTTGTTTTTGAGTAGGATTGCGATATGCAGCTTCAATTATATTGTTATCCATTAACTCCACCGCCATTGGAGAATGCTTTAAGGCAATTAAATTTCCTGTAAAGCTGTCATAGAGTTCTGAAAAGTGAACACAAAGCACTGCTTTATGCTTTGGCGGAAGCGGAACTAAGTTTAGTTTAAATTCTGTGGCGAAAGCAAGCGTTCCTTCACTGCCTGCAAAAAGTTTTGCAAGATTTGGATTTGGCGAGTGCGTAAGAAAATCTAAGGCATAGCCATTATTTCTTCTACTTACTTGCTTTTCGGGAAAGTTTTCTTCTATTTCTTTTTTTATCTCTGGATTTGAGTATGTGTTTTGTATGTATTGATATATTTTTCCCTCTAAATCCTCTTGTTTTGCTTTGGTTTGAAATTCTTCTTGGCTATATTGTTTTAATTCTACTTGTTTTCCATCGGAGAGAATAACGTTTGCTTCCAACAAATGCTCTCTTGTAGAGCCATAAACTAAGGAATGTAATCCACAAGAGTTGTTTCCTACCATTCCTGCAATGCAACAACGATTTGCAGTAGAGGTTTCAGGGCCAAAGAAAAGATTATAGGGTTTTAAATAGTTGTTTAGTTGTTGCAAGACTACGCCTGCTTGCACTCTTACCCACTTTTCCTCTTGGTTTACTTCTAATATTTTGTTTAAATTCTTGCTTACATCTACCACAATGCCGTTTCCAACAACCTGTCCTGCAAGAGAAGTACCTGCTGAGCGTGGAATTAGAAATGTTTTGTGAGCTTTACAAAAATCAAGCAAGAGTTTTATATCATTATAACAGTCATTTTCTGGAATAAAAACCGCTATTGGTCTTTCCCTATAAGCAGAGGCATCGGTGGAGTAAAGAATTAGGGTTGTTTCATCTAATCTTAATTCTCCTTTTAATTGAGTGCTTAATTTTTTTAGGGCTTCTCTCATTAGTATATTCGTTTATAGAAAAAACTTCCTATGGCTTTCGATAGACCAAAAGGCAAAAGACGCCAAAGTTTCTTTAATATTTTATTGTCTCTTATGTTTTTTGTTTTACGAGACGTGCTCCAATAAAGCGGAATTTCCTCTGGCTTGAAATGTTTCTTGTATTGATGTACACTTGTCATGCGAGTGCTTCTTCCAAGGTAGTAATATTTTGCATTTTCTTGAAGAGAAAACATCATCATCTCATAATGCAAAAGATAAGATGTGTATAAATGATTGCTTTCTCTTTGTGTTGCAAAAAGAGCGTTTTCAAAACTCTCTTCATCTCTTTTGATTAGTGTTGCAGCTCCAATGGGTTTATTTTCAAAATAGGCAACGAAAATTTTATGTGTTTGTAATTTCACGCCTTTCTTTATATATTCTTTGCTACAAAAAGGACTTCCCAACTCAAACATTCGCTTTGAATAGACTTTATAAAAGTCCCTTATCAGATGTTTACCTTTCGTTCTTATTTCTACGCCTAAGGATTGAGCCTTTCTTATCTTTCTTCTCACATTTGAAGAATACACACTCATCAAATCGCTTTCCAATTTTATGAGAAAGTTCAATTTATCGGCGTAAACGTTAGAGGAAAAAGCCATTCTATCTCTTATTTCCCAATTTATGTTTTTGGTGCAAAGAAGATTGCCATCTTGTGTTTGAACAAAAGAGAATAGTGGAGTTTCTTTATAGTTTGTTAAATCTGTTTGCACATACGCCTCACTACAATGCGGCAAGGCTATCCAAACTCCACGACATTTACACATCAAAACAAGTACACGCCTACCATTTGCATACTCCAATGGTATTTTGTGTACTTTTAAGTCATGAAGTTTTTCAAATTGTTTTACAAACCTATCTGTGCAAACAAGTTCTATCATCTTTCTTATCTATAAAAGGGGTGAACACTAAGCGGAAGTGCAGCTAATGGGTGGTAATCACCTTTTAATCCGATTGGACGCGTATTTCTAATATCGTGTACTATCTTTATGCTTTGGTAAGCTTGGTCTAATCCAAATCCTTCACCTGCTAAGATTTTTTTATAGCTTTCTGTGTGCAGCTCTGTAAAGCCTTCTGAAAATTCTATTTCTTTTCCGTCCATTTCCATCTTACGATAAGTTCTCTTTCCTTGTTCTAAGGCTTGTTTTGGTAAGGTATCGGAATTTATAGACATAAAATATCTTACTCTTGCTTTTTCAAATCTCAACAATCCTGCTGCTCTGTCGTGTTCATATATGTGAACAATATTTTCTTGTATGCTTCCAAAAATCCAAGACAACATATCATAGAAGTGAACACCGATATTAGTTGCCACACCTCCAGACTTGCTTGAATCTCCCTTCCAAGAAGTATAATACCACAAGCCACGAGAAGTAATATATGTTAAATCCACATCGTAAACCTTGTCTTTCGGACCGTTATCTATCATATTTTTCCATTCAATGATAGCAGGGTGAAGACGAAGTTGAAGAATATTAAACACTCTCTTGCCTGTTTGCTCTTCCATCTTAGAAAGTGCGTCAATATTCCAAGGATTCAAAACAAGAGGTTTTTCACATATCACATCAGCTCCCGCTCTTAAACCAAATCTTATATGAGAATCGTGAAGATAGTTCGGAGTACAAACTGAAACAAAGTCTAATTTATCTTTTGTATGTTTGATTTTTTCTACAAATCTATCAAATCTTTCATATTCTGTATAGAAAGAGCATTGAGGGAAGTAGCTATCCATTATTCCTACCGAGTCGCTCTTGTCTAAGGCTACAACTAAATTATTCCCTGTTTCTTTTATTGCTTTTAAATGTCGAGGAGCGATGTATCCTCCTACGCCTATGATTCCAAAATTTTTCATATTTCAATCTATTTCTTAGATACTTCTTGCAAAGGTATTAAAAAAATCCTTTACTTTATTCTTTTAACTCTATTGTTTTCGAGTTTATATTCTTGTTTTGTTTCAGGACAAATCGCAACTGCGTCTTTATCAAAATTAAGTCTATGACCATATTCACTCACCCAGCCAATTTGCTTTGCAGGATTGCCAACCACCAAAGCGTAAGCGGGAATAGTTTTTGTAACTACCGCACCTGCTCCAATGAAAGCATATTCTCCTATATCATGTCCGCAAACAATTGTAGCATTTGCGCCAATCGATGCCCCTTTTTTAATGATTGTTTGCTTGTATTCACTCTTTCTATTTACTGCCGAACGAGGATTTATCACATTTGTAAACACACACGAAGGTCCTAAAAAGACATCATCTTCACATCTTACACCTGTATAAAGCGAAACATTGTTTTGAATCTTACAATTCTCACCAAGCACCACATTTGGCGAGATAACAACATTTTGTCCTATATTACAGTTTTTTCCAATCTTACAATCCGACATTATATGAGAGAAATGCCAAATTTTTGTACCGCTTCCAATTTCGCAATTTTGGTCAATAACGGCTGTTTCGTGTACAAAATAATCCATATTCCTTAGCTTTATAAAATAAACTCTTGCAAAAATAATAAAAATATTAGTAATTTTGCCAAATATGGAAATAGCAGCATTAGTATCAGGAGGCGTGGACAGCAGTGTCAGTGTTGTACGCCTAAAAGAAATGGGTTACGACCCTACAATATTTTATATAAAAATTGGAATGGAAGACAAAGATGGCTACATCGATTGTCCTTCAGAAGAAGATATAGAAATCACTTCCTATATTGCAAAAAAATATGGTTGTAAGTTTGAAATCGTTTCCCTACAAGAAGAATACTGGGAGAGTGTTGTAAGCTACACAATAGAGGCTGTAAGAAGAGGGCTCACTCCTAATCCCGACATGATGTGTAACAAGCTAATAAAGTTTGGAGCCTTTGAAAGAAAATGGGGACACTGCTTTGACAAAATCGCAACAGGGCATTACTGCACCACAACCGAAATAAACGATAAAGTTTTCCTTTCAACAGCAAAAGACAAGGTAAAAGACCAAACCTATTTCTTAGGACAGATAAATTATTTACAAGTAAGCAAACTAATGTTTCCAATTGGCGATATGCTAAAAAGCGAAGTAAGAGACAAAGCACGTGAGAGGCGCCTACCTTCCGCAGAAAGAAAAGACTCACAAGGCATTTGCTTTCTTGGAAAGATAAACTACAACGATTTCATTCGCCGTTATCTTGGAGAAAAAGAAGGAAAAATCATAGAATTAGAAACAGGCAAAATACTCGGAACGCACAAGGGATTTTGGTTTCACACAATTGGACAAAGAAAAGGCTTAGGTCTTGGCGGAGGGCCTTGGTTTGTGGTAAAAAAAGACATAAATGAAAACATTCTATACGTATCTCAGGGTTACGATCCCGAAACTCAATACGGAAAAACAATAAATCTTTCAGCCTTTCAATACATAACAGAAGATGTGTTTGGAGATTTCACAGACGAAAAAGACATATTATTTAAAATTCGTCATACACCCGATTTCACAAAAGCGAAACTAAAAAAGATAAACGACATTTACAGAATAGAATCGGAAGAAAAAATACAAGGCATAGCAGCAGGACAATTCGGAGTCATTTACTCGCCTGATGCAAAGCTTTGTTTGGGTAGCGGAGTGATAATAGAGGATTAAGAAAGCATTGAATTATGAAAAAAATTGTTCACATCACTTCGGTACATCAACGTTTCGACACAAGAATTTTTCAAAAAGAGTGCATCAGTCTAAAAAATGCAGGCTACGATGTAAGCCTTGTGGTAGCAGACGGCAAGGGCAATGAGATCTTTGAAGGGATAAAGATTTACGATGTAGGCAAAGAGAAAAACAGGATAAAGCGTTTGCTTTTCAGTTCAAAGAAAGTGATAAAAAAAGCAAAAGAATTAAACGCCGACCTTTATCACTATCACGACCCCGACTTACTTATAGCAAGTAGGAGCTTAACAATAAATGCACATCTTGTATTTGACTCTCACGAAGACTTTCCTGCACTTATGCTTCAAAGAGATTACATTCCCAATATACTAAGAAAAATTTTGTTTAAGTTAGCAAAAAACATCGAAACAAAGAGTGCAAAACAAATAAGCGCCGTTGTGTGTGCAACAGACAACATTCGAGATAAATTCTTAGCCTACGGAAGAGTAAATGCTATCACAATTAAGAATTATCCTATATCAAACATAAACCAAGAGCCAATTGACCACAGTCAAATAAAGCCTGCAAAGGCTTGTTATGTAGGAGGGCTAACCCCAATCAGAGGAGTAAAAGAAATGATTATTGCTTGCCAAAAAGCAGGCGTAGGATTGTTGCTTGCAGGTCCGTTTGACTCAGAAGAATACTTCAAACAAATGCAAGAGCTTTCGGGTTGGGAAAACGTAGAGTATTTGGGATATGTCCCAAGCAAAGAAGTAAAAGAAAGAGTCTATGACAAGGCTTGCTTAGGCTTGGTTTTACTTCACAAAGCCCCTAACCACACACTTTCAATCCCTATAAAACAATTGGAATATATGGCATCGAGTTTACCAAGCGTATCTTCAAAAGAGGTTTTCTTTTGCAAAGAAGTCATAGAGCAAGACTCGTGCGGAATTGTTGTTGATCCCCTAAACACAGACCAAGTAGCAGAGGCAATAAAAACGATTATAAACGACTCATCTTTAGCAAAGAAAATGTCAAGCAACGCTTTCCAAGCAGCAAAAGAAAAATACAATTGGACTTCACAAGAAAAGGCTTTAATTTCTCTTTACAAAAATTTATTAAAGTAAAGAGAAAATATTTTTTTTCTTAGAGATATTTTTTATTTCTTTGAAAAAAAATAAGAGGTGCGATTTTGAGATTTCAAAATCGCTTTTTTTGTAATTTTTGTACGTTTTTTTAATAAAAAAATGCGTTAAATAGAAAAAAAGGTGTACCTTTGCAAACCGAAAAAAACATAGTATATGAAAAAGATAACATTATTTGTTTTAAGCATTTGTTTTGTTAGTGTTCTATCTGCACAACCTCTACCTCCTACAATCACAAGTGGAAAATGGTGGAACGGTGATGGAGATGCTGGTACTTTAACTGGAAGCCAAGCTTACAGCAGAGGATACACAACAAGAGGTGACGCAGAGAATCCTCAAAGCAGAGCTATTACTCCTCTTGCTCCTGCGACACTTTTACTTTTAGGCTTAGGTGGAGCTGCGGTTGGAACAACTGTTTTGAAAAACACAAGAAAAAAATAAAAGTTAGTTATTACAAAAAAAGCAAAACTCGATTTTTGAATTTCAAGAATCGAGTTTTATTTTTTTAGTTATCAAATATAAAAAAGGCTGAATCGGATTTGGATTCAGCCTTTTTTGTGTTATTGTTTTTGTGTTGTTATTTTACTACTATCTTTTGTGTCTTGCTTGCTTTGCTATTGAAAGCCTTAATCATATAAGCACCTGCCGAAACGTTGTTTAGTGAGAAGTTTAAGGCTTTTGTTTCAAATACCTTTTGACCTAAGGCGTTGTAAACTTCTATTTGCAGATCTGTTTCTGAGGTTGCAATGTTTACAATGCGATTATCGTTTGAGATATTAACTTCTAATTCTTCTGCATCTGAGAGTCCAAGTGATTTCTTGATTAAGAGTTTAAAGCGGTTTGCGTTTTCACCTGCTGAAATCTCTGTTGCGTATTCTTGTCCTTGAAGCAAGTCTATTGATTCTTCACCATCAATTAGCGTTACGCTCAATCCTTCTGGAATGTAGTTAGGACGGAATTTTACTTCTTTGTTTCCAAAGCTTTTTACGTTCATTGTAGCGTAATAAGGTAAAAGGTTT
>RHMF01000302.1_pt1 | contig 20576 bp, 16 predicted proteins | sample 5365151 | NCBI WGS metagenome assembly RHMF01 (sample SAMN10266501, study PRJNA497801) | feces metagenome | isolation source: feces | host: Bos taurus | place: China: Prairie of Fairy Mountain | collected 2017-08-14 | reverse complement strand
TTCGGATCTTACTGCTACTGCTATGCGTAAAAAATGTGGTGGTAAAGGTTTGAAAATTACAAAACACTCAAACAAATTGGAAGTAGTAAAAATAGAAGCCCGCATATTGGCCAACGACGTTGTTGACCCCGGCACAAAAACAATATACGCTCGCATTACCGGACCCAACAACCGCGTATTGTGCAACGGTACTGCCGAAGAATTCAGCTTCGATATCGATGGCTCGCCTATGCAATACACTGCTAAACAAGACATCGAATTTGACGGCAGCGCAAGAAAAGTAATAATTAACTGGTCGAAAAACGACAACGTAAACGTTATTAAAGGTACTTACCGCGTTACTTTGTATGCCGATGGTCAAGAAATAGGAAAAACATCTTTCAAGTTGACTAAATAATATTAAACATATATAATGTGGTAGCCAATTATAGCGATATAATTGGCTACTTTTATTAAATACTAATTCGATTTGCCGTGATTGAGAACATAGAAAAATACAACGCACTACGTAAGCAATACCCTACCTTTTGCTACGAATCTTTTGAATACGCCATCACTCCCGAAGGAATGAAAATAACATTTTTGTTCACTATAGGAGATACCATAACCTTTGCCCCTACCATAAGCATTCCTCAACGAGAATTCTATAAATGGAACGGCATTGGCAAAGAACAATACGATCTGCTTGTTTTCAATATCGGCATGATAGAGCTTATAAGCTATTGGAAGTGTACATGCTCTCCTTTGTTAGTGGTTAAACCATACCACTTGACCGACGAGCAAATTAAATTTTGGCAAAAGTTGTACTACAACGGCTTGTCGGAATTCTTTTATATAAACGGCATCGATGCCTCGTATGAGGATTTTGTAAACATAAAAGCCGATACAGACCGTAGCATAAATAAAACACATTTTGCCACCGCAGAAAGTTATATAGTACCCATAGGGGGAGGCAAAGACTCTGTGGTAACCTTGGAAATGCTTTCGCAAGCCGGCAAAGATATTTGCCCTATGATTATCAATCCGCGCGGTGCCACACTCGATTGTGCACGCATAGCAGGATACGAAAGAGCAGACTTTATAGAAGTAAAACGCACCATACACCCAAAATTATTAGAGCTTAACGCACAGGGATTCTTAAACGGCCACACACCATTTTCGGCCATGTTGGCATTCCATTCACTACTTGTTGCCGCCATTACAGGCCGAAAACATATAGCATTATCCAACGAGTCGAGCGCCAACGAAAGCACAATAGTGGGCACAAACGTAAACCACCAATACTCGAAAAGTTTAGAATTTGAAAACGATTTCCGCAAATACGTAGCCGATTACATTACCGACGATATTAACTACTTTAGTTTCCTACGCCCTCTTAGCGAATTACAGATAGCTATGTTTTTTGCCAAAAACGAGAAATATTTCGACGTGTTTAAGAGTTGCAATGTAGGAAGCAAAACAGATATATGGTGTGGCAACTGCCCCAAATGCTTGTTTGCATACATCATACTATCGCCATTTATAAAACCCGAAGTGCTTAACGGAATATTCGGCAAAGCAATGCTCGACGATGCCTCGCTACAACTCTACTTCGACCAGCTTACGGGATTGCAAAACACCAAACCCTTTGAATGTGTAGGCACCATCGACGAGGTGAACACAGCCTTGGCAATGACTATGGAACGCCACTACAGCGCAAGCGAAAAGCCTTATCTGCTTAAAAACTACGCTAAAAGGGATTTAACAACTCCGTTGGACACCTTATCGAACGAACACAACCTAAACAGCAATTTAATTAAACTCTTTGAATTGTAAACGATATAAAAACATTGTTTTGTAGATGAACACCTCGTTGTACATACCGGCATCATATATCAAAGAAAAAGCCAAAGAGGCAGGTTTCGATGATTGTGGCATTGCACAAGCAGAGCAATTACACAGTTTTTCGGAACACTACTCGCGTTGGCTGTCGCTTGGATACAATGCGAATATGCACTATATGGAACAAAACACAGATAAACGAGCAAACCCTAAATTACTACTTCCCGAAGCAGAATCGGTTATCAGCGTGGTAGTAGGCTACAAACCCTCACAACAAATAAGTCGGCCACCCTTTGTGGCGCAGTATGCCTACACCGAAGACTACCACAAGAAAATAAAAACAATGTTATTTTGCCTTATAAACACAATACAAACCGACTATCCTACGTTTAAGGCTAATGCGTATGTGGATACTGCTCCCATAAGCGACAAAATATGGGCACAACGCTGTGGCTTGGGATGGATAGGGAAACATACCCTGCTTATAAACACTAAATTAGGCACATGGCTAAACATAGGGGAATTGGTGTGCAACATAAAGACAGAATACGACACCCCCATGAACAACCGTTGCGGCGAGTGCACAAAATGTATAGACTCATGCCCCAACGGAGCCATTACCGACAGTGGTATAAATGCCAACAGATGCATAGCCTACCACACCATAGAGAACAAAGCCGAACAGTTGCCGGCAGATATAAACTTGGGCGGATATGTGTTTGGATGCGACATTTGTCAAAAGGCATGTCCACACAACGCACACCCCCAAGCCAAGATAGAAATATCCGACGAAAGGATAAAACAGTTGGAAAATATCGGCACTATAGACGAGCCAACATTTAGAAAGATAAGAAAAAACACAGCTATGGATAGAATAAAATACACACAGCTGACACGAAATATAGACAAGAATAAAAATAATAAGAAATAAAATATACAATGGAAATACGACGTAAACCGGATTGGTTGAAAATAAAACTAGGTGGAGGCGAAAACTATCCACAAACCAAAAAGATAGTAGAACAACATCACTTACACACTATTTGCAGTAGCGGCAAATGTCCCAACATTGGCGAATGCTGGAGCAAGGGAACAGCCACCTTTATGATACTTGGCGAAATATGTACACGCAGCTGTAAATTTTGTGCCACAATGACAGGCAAACCACTACCTGCAGATCCTAACGAACCTAAACGCGTGGCCGAAAGCGTAAATTTGATGAAACTTAAACACTGTGTGATAACATCGGTAGACCGCGACGATATGCCCGACAAAGGTGCAAAACATTGGGCCGATACAATAACCGAAATACGCAACCAAAACCCCAATACCATAATAGAAATATTGGTACCCGACTTTGATGCCAACAAAGAATGGATAGACATAGTGTTGGAAAGCCAACCCGATGTGTATGGCCACAATATGGAAACAGTGGAACGCTTGTCGAATCAAGTACGCAGTCGTGCCAAATACGATGTAAGCCTCGACGCTTTGAAATATGCCGCCGACAAAGGTTTTATAACCAAAAGCGGTATAATGGTGGGCTTAGGCGAAACCAAAGAAGAAGTAATCCAAGTTATGAAGGACCTTCGTGTAGCAGGTTGCAGACTATTCACTATAGGACAATATCTACAACCTACACCACAAAACTTGGATATAGTAGAATATGTTACCCCCGAACAATTTGCCGAATACAAGCAAATAGGTATGGAATTAGGTTTCGACAATGTAGAAGCAGGTCCATTGGTACGTAGCTCTTACATGGCCGAAAAAACTTTCTTGGAATCACATATCAATCGCAAATAAAAGCGTTTTATAGCGGTTGTACCAACAAATAAGGTTACGCCCCCTCTAATTGGATGAGTTATCCACTTAGAGGGCGTTTTTTTACCTGCAACACAAGTATAGTATCGCACACAGTATAGACGATTTATTAATCATCGCCATATTACAATTGCATTTGCACACAATGCAATACTACTGCAATGAAGTTGCAATACTGTTGCAAAGACAAAAAAAAGATGCCGAAGTTTCGACATCTTTTCGCATAAACAATTATAACACTATATTATTCGTTTGAACAACATTCTTTTTCGGTGGTCATCTTATACTCCGAAAGCATATCAGAAGTAAAGTTTTGAACGTAAGCCAAGTTTTTGGCTATCTCGCCCTGACCTATAGCTATCATTATTTCGCAAGAACGTTTGAAGCGGTCGCAACGATTTGCATCTTGTAGCAATAGATATCCCATTACTATGTATCCCATGCTTTCTACCATACGGCGAGCGTGGAAGTCATACATTTCGCTTGTAGAGCCATAAGCCGAAACAACTTCGAATATCTTCTTGTATTCTTCGGTCATAGCGCGCAATTTGCTTCTTAGTCCTTCAAATTCCGGCTTCAAAGGCATTGCATCATATTCTTCGATACGTTTTAAATAGCTACCATTACCTATACCACGTATAGCTGCCACTACTTGAAGTTGCGAAGTACCTTCATAAATGGTAAGGATACGAGCATCGCGATACAAACGTTCGCAAGCATATTCCTTCATAAATCCCGAACCACCATGCACTTGAATCGAGTCATAAGCCACTTGGTTGGCATATTCGCTCGAGAAAAGTTTAAGCATAGGAGTAAATATATCGGCATTACGTTGATGATATTTAAGATCGGTACGTTCTTCGGCAGTAAGGCTGCGTTCGCGAGCTATGGCTTCGTAAGCTTTATATACATCTACAAAACGAGCTGTTTCGTAAAGCAATGTACGTATAGCATCGGTCTTAGCTCGCATATTGTTTAGCATTTCATACACTTGTGGGAAATTGATGATAGCCTTTCCAAATTGTTCGCGTTCTTGAGCATATTGATAAGCTTCGCGGTAAGCAGCTTCGGCCAACCCCACACTTTGAGCACCTACACCCAAACGAGCACCATTCATTAAGCTCATCACATATTTGATAAGACCCAATTTACGATCACCCACAAGTTTTGCAGGAGCATTGTTGAATACTAGTTCGGCTGTTGGCGAGCCTTTGATACCTAATTTGTTTTCGATACGACGAACGGTAACAGCGTTATCGCGACGATCATAAACGAAATACGACAAACCACGACCATCGGTAGTACCTTCTTCGGAACGAGCCAATACAAGTTTAATATCGGCATCGCCATTGGTAATAAAGCGTTTTACACCGTTCAAGCGCCAGCAGTTGGCTTTTTCATCGAAAGTAGCTTTAAGGCGTACTGACTGCAAATCGGAACCTGCATCAGGTTCGGTAAGGTCCATCGAACAAGTAGCGCCGGCATTGATACGAGGCAAGAACTCTGCTTTTATCTCTTCTGTGGCAAACTCGTTGATAGTTTCGGCACAATCTTGTAAGCCCCAAATGTTGGCAAATCCGGCATCGGCACGCGACACTATTTCGGCTGCCATCACATAAGGAATATAAGGGAAGTTAAGACCATCGTATTTGCGAGGCAACGACATACCATACAAACCGGCATCACGCAACGCTTCGTGGTTTTGTTGAGTACCACGAGCATATACAATCTCGTTGTTTACCACTTTAGGACCTTCGTGGTCTACGCTTTCAGCGTTAGTGGCAAGCACTTCGCCCGATATCTCACCTACTATCTCCATTACCTTGTCATAGTTATCCAAAGCATCTTCGTAGTCAGCCGGTGCATCGGGATAGACATTCTTTTCGGCATAGTCGCGTTCTTTCAACGCTACTATCTTTTCCATCACAGGATGGTTAAGATAAAACTTCAATGACTCATTGTCTGTATAAAAATTGCTCATAATCTTCAGTTTTTAATTGAGTGATAATACAATAACTATACCTAATTACTTGGTATTAGCTTTGTAAGTCTTTATCATTTTGGGCAACACATCGCATACATCGCCTATTATAGTATAGTCGGCAATGCTATTGATAGGTGCTTTGGGATCGGTATTGATACTGATAATCTTAGCCGATTGATCCATACCGGCACGATGCTGAACGGCACCACTGATACCGCAAGCAATATATAATTTTGGACGTACTGTTACCCCTGTTTGACCAATTTGGCGTTCACCTTCGGTAAATCCGGCATCAACGGCAGCACGTGTAGCACCAACCTCACCACCTATAATGGTTGCCAATTCGTGTAACAATTTAAAGTTTTCTTTCGATCCCACACCATAACCTCCGGCTACGATGATTTGTGCATTTTTGATATTTATCTTTTGTTCTTCGATATGACGTTCTATTATCTTAACACAGAAGTCGCTATCGGTAACATATTTCGATACATCAAGTTTGTTTACCACACCTTTGTGGTTGGTATCGTATACTTCCTTCTTCATCACACCTTCGCGCACTGTGGCCATTTGTGGACGAGTTTCGGGGTTTACGATAGTAGCAATAATATTACCACCGAATGCAGGACGTATTTGATACAATAAATCATGATATTCCTTACCGGCTTTTGCATCGCTGTGGTCGCCTATTTCAAGACTTGTACAGTCGGCGGTAAGACCACAACGCAAATACGATGACACGCGTGGTGCCAAGTCGCGACCTACAGAAGTAGCACCAAACAAGGCTATTTCAGGATTTTTTTCTTTAAAAAGATTGGTTACAATGTCGAAATGAGGCAATGTGCTGTATGGGAATAAACGAGCATCATCGGCCACATTGATAATATCAACACCGTAAGGATATAATTGAGCTTCAACGTTAGTAAGGTTGCTTCCAATAACTATGGCTTCCAACTTAGTTTGTAGACGGTCGGCAAGCTTACGGGCTTTGGAACATAATTCCAAACTTACATCAGCAATAGTACCTTCTTCGGTAATTTCGCAATAAACAAATATATTATTCATTGTTATTATTCTTTGATGTTATTTACTTTAGTTTATTATACGAGAAACATAGGCTTAGACTACAACACTATCTTATCCGATAATGTGAGTAGCTATCAATTCTTTCATTAAGCCGTTTATGTCCTCTTCCTTGTCAGAAAGAACTACACTTTCTTTTTGAGCCAATACTACATTTTCGATATTCTTAACCTTTGTAGGAGAACCAGACATACCCAAACGATTCATATCAGGGTTCAAGTCTTCGGCAGTCCACTCTTCTATTTTCAAATAAGGTTTTTGGTTCCAGATATCAGAATAGTCTTGTCCACGTTCTTGTTGTTCAGATGGAGTGCAAGCATTCTTGTATTTCATCACACGTTTTGCATGACGGAAACGGCAAGCCGGTGCCGAGCCGTGAACGGTAATAAGTACAGGAAATGGAGCTTCAACAACTTCAACACCGCGTTCCAAACGACGTTTGATTTGTATTGAATCTGCCGATACTTTAACTATCTCTTCGGCATATGTAATTTGAGGCATTTCCAATTTTTCAGCCACTTGAGGACCTACTTGGGCAGTATCGCCATCAATAGCCTGACGGCCCGAAAGTACCAAGTCAACTTTACCCAACTTACGTACAGCCATCGATATGGCATACGAAGTAGCCAAGGTGTCGGAACCTGCAAAAGCACGACCCGAAACTAAATAACCATCATCGGCGCCACGATAAATAGATTCTCTTATTATATCAGCTGCACGAGATGGTCCCATTGTAATCACTGTTACAGTAGCATCTTTTAATTGGTCTTTTATTGATAATGCCATTTCCAAGGCATTCAAATCTTCGGGGTTAAAAATTGCCGGAAGCGCTGCTCTATTAACAGTACCATCGGCTTTCATGGCATCCTTTCCCACATTACGAGTGTCGGGAACTTGTTTTGCCAATACTACAATTTTATAACTCATATTCTGTCTATTTTGTCAGTTATTGTAATTATATATATTCCCAAGAACAAAGATTTCAGCAGTCCTCGCTCTTGGGAAATTTAGTTTATTATATAGCCCACTTAACATATATGGCGCCCCACGAAAAACCGGCGCCAAAGGATGTAAGTATTAGGTTATCGCCTTTTTTCAATCTATGTTGGTTTTCCCACATCAGCAACGGAATAGTGGCCGAAGTAGTATTACCATATTTCTCGATATTTACCAAAACTTTGTCTTCAGGTAAATTCATACGATGACCCACAGCATTTATTATTCGAATATTGGCTTGATGTGGCAACAGATAAGCTATCGAATCGGCATCCAAACCATTGCGTTTCATTATCTCTTCCGACACATCGGCCATTTTCGACACTGCCCATTTAAACACGGCTTGTCCTTCTTGGTATACGAAGTGTTCACGAGCGTCAACAGTTTCGTGTGAAGGAGGTTTTAGCGATCCACCGGCTTTCATGTGCAAATGTTTACGCCCCACACCATCGCTGCAAAGTATAGCATCCATCACTCCTACTTCTTCTTCGGTAGGCTCAAGAAGCACTACTGCTGCGCCATCGCCAAATATAGGAGCAGTGGCACGGTCTTGGTAGTCTATTGCCGATGTCATCTTTTCGGCACCTATAAGCAATAACTTCTTGCAAAATCCGGATTCGATGTACAACGATGCTGTTTTGAGTCCATAAATAAATCCCGAACATCCAACATTCATATCCATACTCATACCGCCACGTATATTACATTTGTCGGCTACTATGCTTGCAGTGGCTGGGAAATGCATATCGGGAGTTACAGTACAACATATAACGCCATCAATATCTTTAGGGTCTATATTATTTTTTTCAAGAAGGTTTTGTACCGCTATGGCTGCCATATCAGAAGTGGCTTTTCCCTCTTCTTTCAACATACGACGTTCTCTAATACCTATACGAGTCATTATCCATTCGTCTGATGTATCCATCATCTGACTCAACTCCTCGTTGGTAAGAACATAGTCTGGTAGATAACCTTCTACTGCTGTTATAGCAGCTCTGATTTTACTCATATTCAATATATTTATAATATCTCTTTACAAAAAGAGCACATACTATTCGTTATACTTCTTTATAGCAATACAAGCGTTGTGTCCACCGAAACCAAATGTATTGCTAAGAGCGACATTTATAGTACGTTTCTTAGCAGCACCGAATGTGTAATCCAAATCCGGAACATTAGGATCGTCAGTAAAGTGGTTGATAGTTGGTGGAACAATATCATTTTTAACAGCCAACACAGTAGCAATAGCCTCTACAGCACCTGCAGCACCTAATAAGTGGCCTGTCAGTGACTTAGTAGAGTTAATACTGATATTTTTTGCATGATCGCCAAACAACGAAACTCTAGCTTTTGGCTCGGCTATATCGCCTATAGGAGTAGAGGTCCCATGAGTGTTGATATGATCAACATCTGTCAATTGTACTCCGCCTTCTTCCAAAGCGAACTGCATAGCCATCTTAGCACCCAATCCTTCAGGATGAGGAGCTGTTATATGATATGCATCAGCAGTAAGACCGCAACCTATTATTTCAGCATATATTTTAGCACCTCGAGCCTTTGCATGTTCGTAGTTTTCCAATACCAATCCTGCACCACCTTCGCCTATAACGAAACCATCTCTGTCTTTATCAAAAGGACGAGAGGCAGTGGTGAAATCGTCGTTGCGAGTAGAAAGAGCCTGCATTGAATTGAAACCACCTACACCGGCAGCACATACTGAAGCTTCAGAACCTCCGGTTATCATTACATCGGCTTTACCTAAACGTATCATGTTGAATGCATCGCTAATAGCGTGCGACGACGATGCACATGCTGATACTGTGGCAAAGTTTGGTCCACAAAAACCATATTTCATCGATATCTGACCGGCACACATATCAGCAATCATTTTAGGAATAAAGAATGGACTGAAACGCGGAATATAATTACCTTTTACAAACGAGTTACACTCATCTTCGAAAGTAGCTATACCTCCAATACCCGATGCCCAAATAACACCGGCTTTGAATTTATCCAATTCTTCTACATTCAATCCGGAATCTTCCATAGCTTGCTGTGCAGCTATCAAACCGAATTGTGTATATAAATCAAGTTTTCTTGCCTCCTTACGGTCAAAGAAATTTTCGGGTTTATAATCTTTTACTTCACAAGCAAATTTTGTCTTGTGTTGCGAAGCATCAAAACGAGTAATTAAACCCGCTCCACTTGTGCCTTTTATTAATGCATCCCAATATGCATTAACGTCATTTCCAATAGGGGTTATACACCCTAATCCTGTTATAACAACTCTTGGTAAAGTGTTCTTCATTTCTTTATCTATTTTTGTTTTTTACTTGGATTAAATCTGTATGACATATCTATTATAGATACATTCTATAGGTTGATTACTTTTTCGATATAATCAACTACATTCCCAACCGTTTTCAAGCTTACCATATCCGATTCAGGCACTCTGATTGAGAATTCATTTTCTAAACTCATTATTAATTCACTTACATCTAGCGAATCGGCCGACAAATCTCTGCGAAAATCTGCATCCATGGTTATTTCGCTATTACTTATGCCCAATTTATCTGCTACGAGTTCAATTATTTTGTTTTCCAAATCTTGTCTAGTCATACTAATCCTATATTAATATTTGCAAATGCAAAGAAACAATTTTTTTTCCTTTCTGCACGACTTTTTAACAAAAAATCTATCACTTTTTCTATCAACAATCTTATTTTCAACATCATATATTCAATATTTCTTAGAAATGAGGACATAATTCCCAATTTTAGATACAACACTGAATATAAGACTATTAAATAGATATTGATTCGGGTTTTGCTAAATATTTTTTTTCAATTAACATCTTCAAAATGGCGAAAAAATACATTTTTTGATGCTTTTTCGTTCATTTTTCATGCAATTTATTGTCTATAATTTAGTTCTAATTTATAGTCGGATTGATGCCTGAATGGAAACGTTTGAAGTCATCCAAACTACACCCAAAATTCTCCCACACGATGCAAGTAGATTTTCCTCGCGAGGAAAATCTACTCATATCACGAGGAAAAATCATCTACATCGCGAGGAAAATTTAAACTTCAAGCATTCGTTTATTACCATCTTCAAATATGAGATTTTCAAAATAAGAAAGATTTAATACTATCTTTCCAAGCTTTTGTATATTAACTCGCCTGTACCTATTCTGTATCCTTCAGTTTTGAAGATAATATTACCATCTTTATTGATTATTAATACCAATGGATAGTTGTCGCGGAAATATTGGTCAGCATCTTTCAACACCTTATCCATCCATTCGTTATCCTTATCTTCCAATATAATAGCGCTTTTTGGTAATTTTGCGGCCAATTTTTCGGCATTAAAATCTTTTGTCATTCTGCTCGATGGTACTAAAAACACCATTGTACCATTCCATTCATTAAATTGTGATTTAAACAACGACAAATCGTTTATCAAATGTCGAGTAGGTTCTCTATTGGGGTCGATAAAACAAAGCACTAAATCTTTGCTTGCAACAAAATCTTGGATAGTAGCATTTTCTTTCCATGGCACATCCATCGACAACGATACCTTTCCATGCACATCTTTTCGAGGCACTAATACTCTAAGTTCTATAGGTTTAGTAACGATTTTACCTGCTTCGATATTGAAAAACACCAACTTGCTTAATGTTGTTCCGTCGCTATAACGATTTCCGGTAGACAACATATAGTATCCCGGTTCCAAATCCAAAGTTATAGGGAATTTAGCCACGCGAGGATCATTTTCGTAGTCGAAAGTTACAAAATCGCCATTCTCAAATTTAGCTATGGTATAATGTATCCAATATTGAGGTTCTATCTCGGTATCATCAGTATAGTTAAGCACCAATGTACCTGTTTCGGTCTTTGGTTTTTCTTCTTCAAACGAATATGTTTTCCATTCACCATCAGAATAAGCGAACAATTGGTTAGTAGCGTTATCCAAATATGCAGGAATATTCAAACTGCGACAAGCTGCCACAAAGAATATATTACGCGAATGTTTGTCGGAATATCTTAATTCGAACACACCTTTGGCCGAAATAGGACAATTATAATAGTTACCATCATCGTCGATGGTTATGTTTTCCAATATCCAACTACGAACTTTCAATGGTGTTGGTTCTTCTATTTTAAGATTTTCTTTCAAATAGTTGTGATATGGACGTATCAATTCGTTAGATATACGTGCCGGCATTATACCTTTTTTGTATACTTCGAACGAGTAGGTGCTTTGTGGATTATATGGTATTATAAAGTTTTCTAATGTAGCCGATTCGCAATCTCTCAAATCTTTTTCCGAAAGTGCTTTCATGAAATCGTATAATGGGAAATTAGGATTTTTTGCTATCAATTGCTCATTTTGAATAAAAGCTATTATTTCTTTGTAATTACCTTCGCTTTTAGATACTATTTCCCATACTTGTTGTTGGTTAAGATTTTCGTTTACAATGCTTTTTACATCGTTTTGTTTTGGAAATGTGTTGGTATAAGCGTTTCTTACACTATCTTCGTAGTGTAAACGTGCATTATTTTTAGCGGTTTCTTCTTCTGTAACTTCTACAGATACTCTACCTTCTTTTGGAGGACATATATCGAAAAATTCTACTGTGTCTTTACCTGCCACTCGCGTAGTAGCGATAGTAATAGCAGACTCTGTTCTAACATCTATTTTTGCATAATTGTATGCATCGCCATTACTAGCCCAAATCAACAAATCGCCCAATCCGGTGGTAAGCGAAGCTTTACCATTTTTATCAGTCTTTCTCGATGCTATAGGGTAATACTCTGCATAGTTGTACAATTTAAACTTCACATCAGCATTTTCTATAGGCTGATTGTTGTTATCCACTACAGTAATTTCGATTTTTTTAGTATCGCTATAATTCGAAAGCATATTTATTTTCGAGAAAAGATTGGTTTGATAATTAACCTCTTCTTTGCCTTTGAATTTTCCGAATGCGTTTGAATGTACCATCATACAACGAGTAGCAGGAATAGAAAACCATCCCATATTCAGTTTGGCATCTGGTTCGCAAGCACCAAGATAATACCATTTTCCGTCTACCCACACTTCTACCCAGGCATGGTTATCGTCGGTATGAGCCCAACGCGGAGTATAACATTGGCGTGCAGGAATACCCACCGAACGCATAGCAGTAACAGTGAATGTGCTTTCTTCGCCACAACGACCAAGCGATGTTCTCATAGTTGCCAATGGTGCTGATGTTCTCGAACAAGAAGGACGATAAGTAACTTTTTCGTGACACCAATGGTTAACTTCCAATGCAGCATCGTACATATTCATATCTTTTATACGATCTTTCAACTCGTTGAAAAATACATTTCGAGCCGAATCAAGGTTCTCGTTGTTTACACGATATACCAATACAAAATGGCGAAATATATCTTCTGGAACTGTTTTTCCCCAAGCAAAAGTGTCGCGAGCTCTAAAAGCGCCATTTACTTGATCCAAAAAGAAATCAGCCGAATAGTCGGCAATATCGCTCAAAGGCATATAAGCATACAAAAACTTTAATGCCTCTTTTTGTTCCAATGCTATATTGGGATCATTTATTATCTTATCCAATTCGGTTCTACGCTCCTGAGTAAGTATGCGATCGGCATAATCGCTTTCTACCTGGTTGCGATACTCTTTATCTGTTATAAAATGTGCTTCATTATTGCACGCCACCATAGTAAATAAACCTATCGAGATGGTGAGTATTTTTGCTATCTTATTCATTGTGTTTAATATTTATATGATGTTTTTTTGTTCTAAAATTTTATTGTATGCCTCGTTGTCGCAGCACTTCGTACATAAATATACCTGCAGCCACACTTACATTTAGCGATTCTACCTGTCCAAGCATAGGCAATTTGGCTTTTACATTACTTATTTTAAGGTATTCGTTGGATACACCGCTATTTTCGGCACCCATTATTAAAAGTGTTGGCAATGTATAATCCACGGTAGTATATGGTATACTGCTTTTTTCTGTTGCCGCACAAATCTGCAATCCCGATTGTTTGGCAAAGTTTATTACCGTTTTCAAATTATCTTCTCTACAGATAGGTATTCTAAGCAAAGCCCCCGACGATGATTTAATTGCATCATCGTTTATTGCAGCGCTACCATGTGCAGGTATCACTATTGCATCTACTCCGGCACACTCTGCAGTACGAGCTATAGCTCCTAAGTTTCTAATATCTGTAACCTTGTCCAACATTACAACAAACGGCACCTTACCTTCGGCAATAGTGGTGGGTATTATATCCATTATCGAAAAATAGTTGATTGGCGAAATAATAGCCACAACCCCCTGATGATTGCCATTTCGGGTTGTACGATTAAGTTTTTCGATTGGCACAAACTGAAAATGAATATTATATTCTTTTATCATTCCACGCAACTCGCTAATCAGTGGTCCCGAGATATTGTTTTGCAACAATATCTTATCTATTTCTTTGCCCGATTTTATTGCCTCCATTACCGGACGTATGCCATACACAGTCATTTCGTTAGTTTTGCCGGCATTCTTATTATTCCATGTTTTTTCCATCTATCATTATTATTTTACGATCTGCCATTTCGGCAAATTCTTCGTTATGTGTTACTATTATAAATGTTTGATTATATTGTTCTCTCAAATCGAAAAACAATCGATGCAACTCTCTTGCATTTATACTATCGAGATTTCCCGATGGCTCATCGGCCAACACCACTGCCGGATTGTTGATTAATGCCCGCGCCACAGCAACACGCTGCTGCTCGCCTCCCGACAATTCTGATGGCTTATGACCACGACGATGATCTATTTTTAAAAACTTCATCAACTGATTGGCACGCTCTTCCATCTCATCTTTAGCCGTTCCCTTTATCATTGCCGGAATAAGAATATTTTCCCATGCAGTAAACTCCGGCAATAAGTGGTGAAACTGAAATACAAAACCGATATTGGAATTACGAAACTGCGACAAACTACGCTCGTTTAATGCATTTACATCAACGCCATTAATCAACACAGAACCGCTATCAGGTTTTTCCAATGTGCCTATAATTTGTAGCAATGTAGTTTTGCCGGCTCCCGAAGCCCCCACTATCGAAATTATCTCGCCCCTATCCACAGCAAGGTCGATTCCGTTCAATACTTGAACATTGCCATACGATTTATATATCTGTTCTATCTTAATCATATCTTTTTTAATGTTCGGTTACTCTTTTATTATATAATGTAAACCCTACAGTACCAACTACCGAAAATATCTGTCGTTTTTCGTTGCGGCCCTCTTGACGATAGTTTAACATCAAACTTATCGGCCCTATCGGAGCATGATATACAATACCTGCCGATGCCAACAAATATCTTTTATCGAAGTATGGTCCAAAGTATGCATTATTAAATTCATCTCTACATATCTCTCTTATTGGCTGATATATATAACATTCTCCACGCAGATGGACCTTTTTGTTTATCTGATAAACATTTTGTACACCCACCGAGATATATTCAAACGAACGATATTCTTGTATAAAATTTTGCGACAACTCCAATATTGGTGCATAATTATGAGCATGCAACAATGTAGCCAGATAATTAGAAAACAACAAGCTATTAAAGCCCAAAGTATAAAATCCATCGAATGATACCCCTAACGAATATTTTTCAGCCAACTTAAAATATTGATTATACTTTGCTTGAATCTGTATCCATTCGTGACTTTTTGTAATTTGCGGCGATAAGCCATTATTACTAAACCGTTCTTTTCCCGACACGAAAGCAGCATTAACAAGAACATGCATTCCACTTGTCGGATACTGCCAATAGTTCAAATAATTTCGTTCGTAAGACACAGATGCAGTAAATGGTTTAAACGATGTATAATCCGAAGTATCGTTAAAGTTTATATGCATAAAGTCTTGAAAGTATTGGCTATGTTCGAAATTTTGTGACATTTTGAGCGATAGTTTTGAATATTGTCCCAAAGGAAGTCCCACACTACCCGCAAAATAATGCTCTCGTTGTTTTAAATATATAGGTTGTTCCACATCCAACGAAAATACCGACGACTCGTAATAATTCCACCCATTAAATACATATTCCACCTGTGTGTAAAAAGGTATACGAGTAGGGTAATCGACACGAATATAGGGATTGACAGAATTATAAAACCTTCCTATATAAATATCAGAAGCAACAAGTGTACTCAAATAGCCCGTATGTCTATAATCCAAATGAGTAAAAATCTGACTCGGCGAACCAAATGATATATTACCACCAATAGCTGCACTGAAAGCATCTTTCATCTTTACTTTCAACTTCACATTATAATTACCGCTTACAGTATCAAAATTTATGGTAGGATGCACCGAACTTATATTGTTGTCCGAAAATAGTCGAAGATAAGAAGCTCGCATATAATTCATTGTATACAAATTCTTATCTTTCATCGACAACAGATGTTTTACATAATTTTGTTGCGACTTATTCACTCCACTCACGTATACCGAATCGATAATCATCAAAGGTTGTTTCGAAAGGAATTCAAGTCTTCTTTCGACCACCTCCTCGGGCAAAACCTTTTGCGGTATCATGGCTTTTATGGTGTCTAAATTGTTTTTAACCTCATCGTAGCCTATCTGTATTACCTCTAATGTGTTGCTGAAATCTATAACGTTCAATGGTGGCACCTTTGGTTCGATTATAATTCCTTTTGTATTGCTATCCAATGTATACTTTGTTTCGATGGTAACCATGCGCTGAATAAAACTCACCAAATTACCATCCTTTGCTTCGGGAAATTCGCCTGAGGCTTTTATTCCTATTATTATGTCGGGCGAAAAATCGTCTTTCATTTTCTGTATAGGAAAATTGTCGTATAGCCCACCATCAAAATACAAAACAGAATCGTACGTAATAGGATTAAAATAAAAAGGAAAAGTCATCGATGCTCTGATAGCAAGCCCCAAATCACCACTCGAAAAATAAAAAGGTTTACGCTTGTTAATATCAGCCGCCACACATCTAAATGGCACAAACAAACTATCAAAATTACCCCTCGACACTGCCGAAGCACCGGCAAATATCTCCATAAAAGCAAAGTCTATCAAAACAGGCGACACCAAACTCGAAGGCATGTTTAAATGTATACCTTTTTTATCAACATCCATATTCACCTCCAACCATTTGGGATTGGGATTTTCTTTTTTGAATGCATAAGAATACACTTCATCTATACGCCCGTTTATCCAATCCACAAAGTCTTCGGAAAGAAATATTTTCTCCATTTGTTCCGTAGTGTAGCCCGAAGCATATAAGCCGCCTACTATGGCGCCGGCAGAAGTTCCCGTTATATAATCGATTGGTATACCGGCTTCCTCCAATGCCCTTATAGCTCCTATATGAGCCACACCCTTGGCACCACCACCGCTGAGCACAAGCCCCACGGTAGGTCGCCGAGGTTTGTCGTTATATTGATTTTGACCTTGTACCGAAACAACGATACAAAATAATAACACCGACATAAATATATCGACTATTCTATGTATTTTCTTCGTGTTTCGGTACTGTGTCATTGTATTAATAGGTATTTATATTATTTTTCCATTTAAAACAACGGTTTCCACCTTATTGTTTCCATACGAGTATGGCATATATTCATACGATGGAATAGGTTTGGTAATATAAAGATTGGCTTTTTTTCCAACTGCTATACTTCCAAGTATATCGCTAACTCCCATAGCATAACCACTGTTTATGGTTGTGGCATTTATGGCTTCTTCGGGTGTCATACGATAATTAACACATGCAAACGACATTATAAGTTGCATATTTCCCGATGGCGACGATCCGGGATTAAAATCGCTGGCCATAGCCACCGGCAATCCGCCATTCATCATCTTACGCACCGGCGACAATTGCATATTCAAGAAAAATGCTGCTCCGGGCAATACTGTGGGCATACATTCCGAATTCAAGAAAGCTTCTATTTCGGCATCTTCAACAAATTCCAAATGGTCGCACGAAAGGGCATTGTATTGCACACCCACTTGCACACCTCCCGAACAAGCCATCTCGTTGGCATGTATCTTTGGTCGCATACCATATTTGGCACCGGCTTCGAGCATACGTGCTGTTTCTTCGACGGTGAAGAATCCTTTATCGCAAAATACATCTATATAATCAGCCAATCCTTCAGCAGCAGCTTGAGGTATCATCTCATTTATTACCACATCAACAAACTCGCCTTGTCGACCACGATATTCCATAGGCACACCATGTGCACCAAGCAATGTTGACTTTATGGTAAGCGGCGAATTTTCTTTAAGACGACGTATAACTCTCAACATCTTCATTTCGGCTTCGGTAGTCAAACCATAGCCACTTTTTATCTCTACAGCACCTGTACCATAGGCTATTATCTCGTTCAAACGTTGCATAGCATCATTGTATAATTCTTCTTCCGAAGCTTGTTGTAGACGTTTTGCCGAGTTTAATATACCGCCACCGCGTTGTGCTATCTCTTCGTATGATAGTCCTTTTATCTTGTCGATATATTCTATTTCTCTGCTTCCGGCATATATCAAATGAGTGTGCGAATCGCAAAACGATGGAAATACCATTCGTCCTGTAGCATCTATTTCTTTATCAAATGTTTGTTCTTGCAAACTATCCATTGTTCCAAACGACGATATTTTATCGTCATCCATTATAAGATAAGCATTCTTTATTGTATTTATCGATGCCATATCTTTTCCACACACTTTTAGGCGTGGTGTTTCTTCTACTTGTACAAGTTCTTTTATATTTTTTATCAGTGTTCTCATCTATTGTTATGTTTTTCTATGTCAATAATCAAAATAATTCTTGTTGTCCACCCGAGGCTTTAAATTTTCCCAAATGCTGATATGCCAATGGAGTAACCTCTCTTCCGCGAGGAGTACGCATCAAATAACCTTCTTGTATCAAGAAAGGTTCATACACCTCTTCTATTGTTCCAGCATCCTCTCCTACCGCAGTGGCTATGGTGGATATGCCCACCGGACCGCCTTTGAATTTTTCTATTATCACCTCCAGTATTCTATTGTCCATTTCGTCTAAACCATGTTTATCCACATTCAAGGCCGACAAAGCATATTGTGCTATTTCCAATGTTATCATTCCGGTTCCTTTTACCTGAGCAAAGTCTCTAACCCTACGTAGCAAAAGATTGGCAATACGAGGCGTTCCGCGACTGCGACGTGCAATCTCGAATGCCGACTCGCTTGTAATAGGCACATCCAAAAGACCTGCCGAACGATTGATAATCTGAGCCATGGTATCCACATCATAGTATTGCAAACGCGACGTTATACCAAAACGCGAACGCAATGGAGCAGTAAGCAAACCCGAACGAGTGGTGGCTCCTATAAGAGTAAACGGGTTTAAAGATATCTGCACACTGCGAGCACTGGGACCGGATTCTATCATTATATCTATCTTATAATCTTCCATGGCAGAATAAAGGTATTCCTCCACTATGGGCGAAAGACGATGTATTTCATCTATGAACAACACATCGTTGGGTTCCAAATTGGTAAGTATACCTGCCAACTCGCCGGGTTTGTCGAGCACCGGACCCGAAGTCATCTTCATATTCACTCCCAATTCATTGGCCACTATGTGCGACAACGTGGTTTTTCCCAAGCCCGGAGGCCCATGTAGTAACAAATGATCCAAAGGCTCGTTGCGCTCACGTGCTGCCTGAACAAATATCTTCAAATTGTCAAGCACCTGTGTTTGCCCCGCAAAACTGTCGAAATGCGAAGGCCGCAAAGCACGTTCTATCTCGCGGTCGCTCTTTGATTGGCTTTTACCTGTAGCATCTAAATTCTCATTCATATCTTTAAAGAACAAATGTTCATAATCATTTTTATTTACAGTTGGCGAAATATTTTAATAACATCCGCCCTAATTTTATCAAAGTATGCACTGTGTTTGGCATTTTTGAATACAAAACAACTCGGCAAAACAATATTACACAAAGTCCTACTATTTAATTTTAAATGTAATACGTTGCCACTGCATACTACTTATAAATCTACAAAGATACAACATTTTATGTAATATACCAATAGAAAAATCACAAAGAGAAAAAACTTGATATTTACCATTATAACCCAGACACATTTGAGTGCTTATATCTGCTAATTTAAACACTATATACGCCACAATATCAAGCATGCTCTATTACAAACAACATCATTAACCCACTCAAGAAAATTCAGACTCAATCTTGCATATATTTATGCCATGAGTAAAAAAGAGTTCTTTGACAAGTAATGTTATTAGTAACACACAGAATAGCTTTTTTATAATTACACAGTCTTTGCGACTGCAAAGTTACACATTTTTTTGACATAGATGTGTTTTGTACAAAGATTTATCATCTGTAAAAATCAAATACTACCAATAGCATTGAGAACTTTTACAAATTCTATTCTAATACTTTTGTTTAATATCAATAACTACAGCATACGGTAGTCCACGATAATAGACATTCTCAAAAAACGCAATAGTTATCATTATTTTAATGCTTTCAACGTTGCTCTTTGTTATTTTCTCAAATAGGGATATTGTTTCTTGCCTGCACCTTTCATGAAGACCAATATAGTAATGTTCATTATTATAATCGAATTCCAATGCAGTATTTGAATTCAACATAATAGATTTGTTTATGGCAGAAATTAATGAATCGTTAGTGTTTATAGTTGCAATCGGGTCTTTTCCAACACATTTAAAATCCACAACAATATTCTTAACAGCTATTCCGTTATCAAATTCTAAGAAACTATATAA
>RHMF01000919.1_pt1 | contig 20581 bp, 18 predicted proteins | sample 5365151 | NCBI WGS metagenome assembly RHMF01 (sample SAMN10266501, study PRJNA497801) | feces metagenome | isolation source: feces | host: Bos taurus | place: China: Prairie of Fairy Mountain | collected 2017-08-14 | reverse complement strand
TAGTTTTATAAAATAAAGTCTTGCAAAAATAATAAAAATATTAGTAATTTTGCCAAATATGAATATAGCAGCATTAGTATCAGGCGGAGTTGACAGCAGTGTAAGCGTTGTACGCCTAAAAGAAATGGGTTACGACCCTACAATCTTTTACATAAAAATAGGAATGGAAGACAAGGACGGCTACATCGACTGTCCTTCGGAAGAAGACATTGAAATCACTTCTTATATTGCAAAAAAATATGGTTGTAAGTTTGAAATCGTATCCTTACAAGAAGAATATTGGGAAAGTGTTGTGAGCTACACAATAGAAGCCGTAAGAAGAGGCCTCACTCCTAATCCTGATATGATGTGTAACAAGCTAATAAAGTTTGGAGCCTTTGAAAGAAAATGGGGACACTGCTTTGACAAGATAGCAACCGGGCATTACTGCACAACAACTCAGATAAACGACAAAGTATTCCTTTCAACAGCAAAAGACAAGGTGAAAGACCAAACCTATTTCCTTGGACAAATCAACTATTTGCAAGTAAGCAAACTAATGTTTCCTATTGGCGATATGCTAAAAAGCGAGGTAAGAGAAAAAGCTCGTGAGACACGCCTACCTTCTGCCGAAAGAAAAGACTCACAAGGCATTTGCTTTCTTGGAAAGATAAACTACAACGACTTCATTCGCCGATACCTTGGAGAAAAAGAAGGAAAAATCATAGAACTTGAAACAGGCAAGATTCTCGGAAAGCACAAAGGATTTTGGTTTCACACAATAGGACAAAGAAAAGGCTTAGGACTTGGAGGAGGACCTTGGTTTGTGGTAAAGAAAGATGTGAACGAAAACATTCTTTACGTCTCACAAGGCTATGACCCCGAAACACAATACGGCAAAACAATAAATCTTTCAGCCTTTCAATACATAACAGAAGATGTGTTTGGAGATTTCACAGACGAAAAAGACATTCTTTTTAAGATTCGACACACACCCGACTTCACAAAAGCAAAACTAAGAAAGATAAACGACATTTACAGAATAGAGTCAGAGGAAAAAATTCAAGGAATAGCAGCCGGACAATTCGGAGTTGTGTATTCTCCTGACGCAAAACTATGTCTTGGCAGTGGAGTGATAATAGAGGATTAAAAAAAAGAAACAAAAGATGAAAAGAGTTGTTCACATAACTTCGGTGCATCAACGCTACGACACAAGAATTTTTCAAAAAGAATGCCTAAGTCTAAAAGATGCAGGCTATGAGGTAAGCCTTGTTGTTGCAGACGGCAAAGGAGACGAAACCTTTGAAGGAATAAAGATTTACGATGTAGGAAAAGAGAAAAGCAGAATAAAGCGTCTTCTATTCACCTCAAAGAAAGTAATAGAAAAAGCAAGAGAATTAAACGCCGATATTTATCATTATCACGACCCCGATTTGCTTATTGCCGCAAGAAGTCTTAGTTTGAACGCTCATCTTATCTTTGACTCTCACGAAGACTTTCCTGCACTTATGCTTCAAAGAGATTACATTCCAAACATTTTGAGAAAAACCCTCTTTCGCTTAGCAAAAAGGATAGAGAAAAAGAGTGCAAGACAAATGAGCGCAGTTGTGTGTGCAACAGACAACATTAGAGATAAGTTTCTCTCCTACGAAAGAGTAAATGCAGTAACAATAAAGAATTATCCACGATTGGAAATAGCAGAAAACAAGGCTAATAAAAGAGAAATCAATCAACCAACTGCCTGTTATGTAGGAGGCTTAACCCCTATTCGTGGAGTAAGGGAAATGATTCTCTCTTGCGAGAAAGCAGGCGTGAGGCTATTGCTTGCAGGGCCCTTTGACAGCGAAGAATACTTTAAAGAAATAAAGCAAATGCCAGAATGGGAAAACGTAGAGTATCTTGGCTATGTAGAAAGCACGCAAGTGAAAGAAAAAGTCTATGACAGAGCAAATCTCGGCTTAGTCTTGCTTCACGATGCCCCTAATCATAGGCTTGCAATCCCTATAAAACAATTAGAATATATGTCCTGCGGTCTGCCAAGCGTCAGTTCAAAGGAAATAATCTTTTGCAAAGAAGTAGTAGAGAAAGAAAACTGCGGAATAGTTGTCAATCCGTTGAATATAGACGAGGTTGCAAAGGCAATTAAAACAATTATAAACAACAAAGACTTAGCAAAACAAATGTCAGAAAACGCCTTAAACGCAGCACAATATCGCTACAATTGGCAAAGTCAAGAAGCAGAGTTAAAAACTCTTTACAAAAATTTATAAAATCAAAGAAAAATCTTAAAAAAGTAAAGAAAAAATTTAAAAAAGTAAAGAAAAAATATCCCCCGAAAAGATACGCACTTAATTCTGTATATTTTGATTTAAAATACACAAACACAACAAACTGCACTCAATAATCGTTTATACACAAAATTGTCTTTAATTTAGCCGTATGCATACATTAAACATATATGATTAACAATCAATATTTGCATCGGCACGGTGATTATATTTTAAAATAATTTTATAATTTTGCAAAGTAAATTAGTATAAGATTATGAAACTAGAAATTTGCACCCTATGTGAATATGCATCAGAACACAATGGACGCCTTACTATTGTAGATTCATTTGATGTAATAGTAGCTTCAAAACTTCCTTGGAGAGCCTATTTCCATTTTGTAGCAAAAATAAACATAGAAAACAATCAAAAAAAATATCAGGAAATCCTAATGCGTATCATAAAAGCCGATGATAGCAATGAAATTCTATTTGAAACAAAAGGTTCATACAACCATAGTGATAAGGCTGAAAAGATAAATTTACTTGCAGGTCTTAAAGGAATTATATTTAACTCTCTTGGTGAATATAAATTTCAAGTTTTTTTTGACAATGATCTCTTAATTGATCATCCTTTTAAGTTAATATTGAAAGATGACAAATAGTATGGAAACAAAAAATACAATATCCAGTTTTAGATTACCTCTCTCTGAACGAGAACTAAAAGCAAAGGGTGAGCCAGCATTTGCTTTCTCTTCCTCTATTTCATTAGTAGATAATGATGGCAATGCTCAGAAAATAGATATGCACAAAACAGAGCAAAATGCAATCTTTGCACAAAACTTCAAATATTGGAATCAAGAAACAGCCTTTCTTTCAACTAACAATGTAGACAATCCGTACTTTCAAGGCATTGTCAATATGGGAGTTGATGCTGTGCCATTCATCTTAGATGAATTAAAAAAAGGTCCAACGACTTTGGTTTATGCATTAGACAAGATTTTCCCAGGAGTAATGAAATATGAAGGTTTTGTTAGTTTAAACGATGCTTGTAAAAGATGGATAGAAATACTCAAACAAGTCTAAATAATCAACCTAATAGAGAAATCCTATGCAATATATTTCCTGATCTTAGGAATGATGCAAATTTTGAAATACTCAGTCCTCAAACACCACTTTATAATTGTATAGCATGGGCAATGCAATTTGAAGACAGATGGGTTAGTATATTTGATTATCCTAATTATTGGTGGCCAAATGGTGTTGAAAAAACAATGTCGCCAGATGCCTTAATTGAGGCTTTTAAAGCAGTTGGATTTACCTTATGTGATAATAGAGATTTGGAAGAAAGTTTTGACAAAGTTGTCCTCTATAAAAACGAGGATAAGAATGAATGGACTCATGCAGCCAGAATTATATCGGAAACAACAGAACATAGCAAGTTTGGGCAATCATTTGATGGTACGCATTCACACGAAGTACTTTGTAAAACGGGAATTGGTTATGAAGATTCTTCTTATGGGATACCGTATGCTTTTATGAAACGAAGTAAATCTTTCACTATTAAAGAGAAAAGCCTTACCGGAAATATTGAAACAAATTTGGAGTTATTGCGACAATTTTTAAAAAAGTAAAGAAAAAATTTTGAAAAGTAAAGAAAAAATATCCCCCGAAAGGTATTATCTATACTTTTCGGGGGACATTTTTATTACCCCTTAGGGGTAAAAGCATTACCAATAAGGGGTAATTGGATTACCACTAAGGGGTAATGCTTCTACTTCTGCGAGGTAATTATTTTATAACTATCTTTTGTGTCTTGCTTGCTTTGTTGTTGAAAGCTTTCACTACGTATGCTCCTGCTGAGACGTTGTTTAATGTGAAGTTTCTATCTTTTGTTGCAAATACTCTTTGACCTAAGGCGTTGTAAACTTCTATTTGTAGGTCTTCTTCTGTTGAAGAAACATTCACAATGCGATTGCTGTTTGTGATTTCTACGTCTAATTCTTCTACTTCGCCTAAGCCTACTGATTTTTTAATCAAAAGTTTGAAACGATTTGCATTTTCTCCTCTTGAAACAAGGGTTGAGTATGCTGAGTTTTCGGTTAATTCTATTGTTTCTTCTCCGTCTATTATGCTTACTGAATATCCTTGCGGAATGTTGTTTGCTACAAAGCTTACGCTGTCTTGTTCAAAACTTCTTACGTTCATTGTAGCGTAGTAAGGCAACTCTGACACTTCTTCTTTCACAAGTTCTTTTCCTTCTGTTACGAAATAAGGCTCTGTCATTTCTGTCATTGCAAACAATTTGTCTGCATCAAATATGTCATATCCTTGTTCTGCTTGCTCATTGTGTGCAAAATAAAGTTTTGAAGCGTGATTGTTTTGCACTAATGCAAGTTCTATAAATTCTCTTTCAACAGCCGACTTTGCAGAAGTTGTAGGATAATTTGTCATTTGCTCTTTTTTGAACGTAATAGTTTTTGCTCCTGATGATGAGAAATTAACAAAAAATCCTTCTGTAATTAGAATTTCTTTCCCTTCTGTGTTTGTGTTATTATCAGCATCAAATAACGTTTGCCACTCACGAGTATTATTATTTAGTCTATACACACAAAGGCCTTGAACAGCAGTGTTATCTGCAAGGAATTTACTAACGCTTAATTTTGCAGGATAAGGATTTGATAAAGGTAAATAATATCCACTATTAGAATTTGGACAAACTGTTTTTGTTAAAGTAAAGTCTTTTCTATTTAATTTATACTTTGGAGTAGTGTTATCGTATGAATTCATGCGATCATTAGTATAATCCCAAAGGTCGCCGTATGTTGTAAAAGTAACTACTCCGTCATAAAAAAGATAACCCATATAACCTTCTCCTGTACCAACATAATTGTTAACATATAGATAAGACGGTGTTTCATTATCAGCTCCCCAATCTCCTTCGTTAAAATCATATCCTGTAATTACAATATCACAACCAGTTACAGGTTTTAAAATTTCTAATTTATATTGATTGCTACTATTTTCTACAAATGGAGCTCCAATAAATGTCCATTGATCTATCTTTTTAATAGGAGTTTTTACTTCAACAATTCCTGTAACATCTTCTGTTGTTGTATTGATCAATTGTCCTTGTTGGTCAATTATCAAAACACCTTTTCCATTAGAATGATCAATGTTTATTTCTGTATCTCCTTTTAATGTTAAAGTGCTATTAAGCACTACTTCGTCGTGTTTAATTGTTATTGTGCCTTCATTGTTTCCTGTTGGAACAGAATTTCTATTCCAAGTGCTTGGTTGTTCAAAGTTTCCGTCTTTTATAGTTTCAAAAGGAACTTGTGAGGCTACTTGCTGAGTTTTAAATTGTATGATTTCTACCTGACTTGGTGAATCGATTGAACATATTTGTCTTATCTCTATTGTATAAAGAGTGTTAGGATTTAATCCTGTTAATACTTTTTGTGTATTTGTAAGCGTTTCAGCTTCGCCATCGTTTAATTTAAATTCATAAGTACTATTTTCTATTCCTTGCCAATCAACTACTGCTGAATTTGCTGTTATACTTGATACTGCAAGACCTGTAATTGGATCACAAGTAAAGTAAATATTAATAAGACATGTTTCATAACGATTTAAAGTATTATCTACTTCCTCGCATTTTCTACGAACAGAAAATACATATTCACCATTTGCTAATCCACCATCTCCATCTTGTCCTAATAATACAAAATTTTCTTCTATTTCATCATATATTATAGTTTCTCCCTCTGAATTTTTAAACAAATATTCCCAAGTTGCACCTTGAACGGCAATCCATTTAGCAGTATATTGTTTAACACTACCTACTTCTGTTTCTACTATATGAAGACCTGTTGGTCTATCGCAACTATTATTAATAGTAATTTCGTCAGTTTTAAACTCTATCAATTCAGACTTACTTTCATTATTATCACAAATAGCTCTTACTTCTATCTTACAAGTAGTATTATCATCCAAATCCGTCAAAGTTACACTATAATTACCATTTGAAGGTTGAATAGTAGTATAGAATAGTAGTATAATTACCACCATCTATTCTATATTTACACGAATTACTTGTTGATGTCCATGATACTACTGCTGAATTAGTAGTTATATCTCTCACTGCAAGGTTTGCAACAGAAGAGCAAGTACCATTATTTATTTCATTGTTGTTATTAACCTTAAATGTTTCATAAGTATATGAAGATTTTTCTTCTTCACTACATACCCTACGAACAGAAAAAATATATTCATCGGCATTTATCCTACCCCAATTAGCTGTATATCCTAATGTTACTTCTACTTCATTTGAATTATCAGAATGAGTAGTAGTAGTAACGGAAGTAACTGGTGAGCCATCATCTCTTTTTAAGACCCACTCCCACTTATCTCCCTGATTAGAAAGCCAACTTGCATGAAAGCTATAATAAGGAGTATAACCCACTTGCCTACGCTCAATTGTAATTGCCCCTTGTAATGGTTCGCAAACGGAAACAACCACATCTTCATTGTCAATATAATCATCTCCTAAATCTTCATCTTCACTAGGTTGTCCAAAGACTAAGATAATTTCTCCTGTTTCTCTTGAAAAATATATTTTTTCATCTGCCTCAGGATTATCATCTACAACATCATTTAACGTTGTGTTAATCTCTACTGAATTATGATTAGTATTTTCGTAACGATTACCACTACTTATATTACTTATTTCTCCATAAGTATCAATATTGTTATCATTTACTTCACCTTTTACATAAATATCACTATAAGAGCCATAAACACTGGTGTTTCTTTCAGACATATCAGAAAAATAAGCTAAACCATAAGCATCGGTTCCTTCTAAAGTAGCATTAGCGTATGACAAAGAAATTTCTGGGTCAGCAACACCTCCACCTGCAACAAATCCACAAATACCTCCAGCGTAAGAACCACAAGCACCCTCATTTTCTTCCTCATAACCAGTAGGTGCTACTGCTTTTACAGAACCAACAAATGAACAACCTATAATTTCTCCGTTATTACTTCCGTCATAATGCCCCCACGCATCATTTAATTGACCTACCAAACCTCCTGCATATCCTCATATCCTACTCCTACTACGTTTCCTGTACCAGAAGAATATTTTATTTTGCCAAGGCTTTGCCCTGCTATTAATCCTGCATCACTTCCCGATCCTCCTCCAGGATTCACAGTAGAATTAATATCTCCTGTAACATGACAATCGGTAATAACTCCGTCTGAAAGAAGCAAACCACAAATCAAGCCAACATTCAGATCACCGGCTGTTCCAGTTAACATTGCAGAAGAAGAGGTGATGCGTAAATTTTTAATTGTTCCGCTTACTTTTTCAAATAATCCGTAACTGCTATATGTGGTGTTTCCAACAAACTTCACAGAATAAGAAATAGATTTACCATTTCCATCGTATGTACCAGAAAAATCACCTGTAATTATTGCCTTGTTTGCTTGCAGTGTTCCTAAATCACCTAAGTCAATGTCGGCTATTTGAATGTAGCATGCTGACAAATTACTACTAATTGCTAAAAAATGTTCTTTTGTTGAAATTAAATAAGGGTCGTCAACACTTCCATCACCCCCCCCGAAATTTTGTGCGAATGCACTAAAACTTAACACGATTGTTGCTAAGATTACTAATAACTGTTTCTTTATCATAACAATGTTTTTTTTGTTTTTTTGAATAATTACTAATCTGCAAAATTACTACTTATTTTCTTAATAAAAGAAAAAAATAAATAAGCATTTTTATTCCCCTTGTTGAACAATCTTTGCTCCTGCAAGGTTATAGAAAGGTTGTTCAAAAAAAAAAAAAAAAAAAAAAAAAAAAAAAAAAAAATGAAAAATTTGCTATCTTGTAATTTTTCTATACTTTTGCAGATTGTAATTTTATGATAACAAAAAAAACACATAATAGAAATGAAAAAGATTGTTTTAGTCGCATTAGTATTATTAAGCACAAATTTTTCTTTTGCTCAATTTCAATTTGAGAAAAAAGACCCTAATGGTATAGGTCTATTTAGCAACTCTTCGAGCAAAGATAGTCATGATCCAAGAAGTGTAAATAATGGCAACCGTCCATCATACGACAAGGAGGTTAGAAGTACTACTCCTCTTGCTCCTGCAACTTTGTTGCTTTTAGGTTTAGGTGGTTGTGCTGTTGGGGCTACTGTGTATAGAAACACAAGAAAAGAAAAATAAAATTGTTTTATGTTTATTTATTTGATAAGGAGCTAAAATGTTTAGCTCCTTATTTTTTGTTTCTCTTTTTATTCTATTGTTTTCAATGCTCCTGTTTTTGGCTTGAAGGTTATTTTGCTTGGTGAGTCCATCATATAGGACACTACTCCAAATTGTGCTATATGTGTTGTTGCAAAATAGCGTTTGCCTGCAAAGTCTATGCTTAATTCTGCCATTTCTGGTATGCGATAATATAGTCCTACTCCGTTTTTAGATATTTGTCTTTGTAGTCTGTCGTCTTTCTTTTTTTGTTCTTCTATTTTTTCATATTCTTTTGTGGTGTTTAGGGAGTGTATTTTCACTGCTACTATTGGTGCATCGGTTTTGTGGTTAAGGCTAAGGACTCCTTCTTCTTCTGAGAATTTGAATATACCAAGTACTAAGTCTTCTTCTACTATGAATGGTTTTTCGGGTGCAAGGGTAAAGGTGTATTCTAATTCTTCTGTTGTGGTTTCGCCTGTGAATAGTGCTACGTATCCGTCAATCATCTTGTCTAATTGCTTATACATATATTCTATTGAGTTGTTCATAAAGGTGCCATCTACTGAGCCTAATAATACGTCTAATTGTTTTTCTCTTAGTTCTTTTATTGCTTTTATTGCTTGTTCGGCTGTTAGGCCTGGCATTGCTTCTAATTTATTTTGACTAAGTAGTTTGTGTTCGTAAATTGGATTTGTTTCTATTGTTGAGGTGGTTTTTAAGGCTAATTCTTTTTGTGGTTTGTGTGTGTGTGGCTTGTGGCAAGGTTTGTCTTCTACTTCTCCTATTGAAAGCAAGGTGCCGGCTTCGGTTTTGCTGATTTTCATTTTGTTTGTGGTTTGCAAAAAGTAGATGTGTTCGCTGTCGCCTATTGGGCGTGAGGTGATTTCTATGTCTTTTATTCTGTATTTTACTGCATCGTTTATTATTGTGTTTTTTGCTCCTATCATATAGGCATAATCGGCAAATACTCCTTTGTTTTCTTGTATTTTTTCTACTTTTACCTTGAAAATTAATTCGGTTTTTGGTAGAGAATAATAGACTCCTGTGCTGTTAAAGGTCATTTTATCTACCGGGAATGAGCGATAGTCTTGTGCTACAAGTGTAAGTGTGCTCATTACTGCAAGAAGTATTAGGCTAAGTGTTTTATTTACTCTTTTCATCTTCGTTATTGTTTTATTGTTATTACTCCGTATTTGTTTTTGTTTTTTATTATGTAATATTCTGCTCCTGTGTAGGAATGCAATCCTATGTAGGTTAGTTGCATTTCTATGTTGCTTATAGGCTCTGATATTACAACTGATTGTTCTTGAAATTTATTGTCTATTTCTTTTAATTGATTGTCTTGATAGACTAAGGCTCTGTCTTTAAAGAATAGTCCTATGTTTTGATAGTGTTTTGTTGTTAGGGGTTTAAAGTCGGGATATTGTGCATAGGTCCAACCTTCTTGGTCTTTTATACATAGTATGTCGTTTGTGCCGGCTTTTATGTTTTGTATGTAATCGGGTTGATAGGTGCCGTTTTCGTATAGTCTGCGTTTTGCTTTCTTGTCTTTGTATTCTATGTAGTTGTTGCTTATTAGGATTGATTCGGTTTTTGAAAAGCTTATTATTTGTCCTTGTTCGTTTAGGAGTTTTGAGTCTTTTTTACCGTCATAGAGTACAAGGAATTTTTTTGATGGTGAGAGTTTTGCTTCTTTGTATTGAAATGGTATCACTTCTTGGTTTTGCATATTTATAACTCCCCATTTGTCTTTTTTACGAAAACATACGTTATCGCCTATTATTGAAAGTATTTCATCGTAGATTGGTTCTATTATCCATTTTCCTGTGGTGTCTTGTATGCCGTAAGAGAAGTTGTGTTCTATTACAAAATAGACATCTGATTTTTTGTTGCTTACTACATCAAGTATTGTGCCGGTGATTGTGGCTAAGTGTTCTTGTGAGGTGTTGTGGATGTGTGTTTTGTTTTCTTTGTGTGCAAGGAAAAAGGTTTCTGTGCTTTGCATTATTTCTACTCTTTCGTATGCTGGCGGAACGTATATTACGCTGTCTTTTCCTATAATGCCGTGTTCAAGGTTTTGACTTATGGAAAAGTAGTCTGGTAGGATTGTTGGTAGGGTTACTTGATAGATTGCTGGAATGATTGTCTTGCCTTCTTCATTTAGTAGGGCTTGTCTTCCGTCTTCTTCGTATGCTTTTATGTATGTTGCTTCTTTTCCGTTGTAGATTCCAAAGTCGGCATAGATTGCAGGGGTAAGGATTTCACCTTTGCCGTTTATTAATCCAAAGACTGGTAGTCCTGAGGTGCTTATTTGCTTGTAGGAATAGAGTTTGCTTTCTATTAGGATTGATATATCAAGGTATTGTGGATATAATAGGATTTGCCCTTTGCTGTTGGCTATTCCGTATTTCCCATTCTTTTTTATTGCTACTGCATCGCCTATGCGTGAGATGATTTCATAGTCTTGTGGTATGAGTCTATGGTTTTGTTTGTCTATTAGTTGATATTTTCCTTCTACTTCTACAAGACAGGCTCCGTTGTCATAGACATTGATTTGTGATTTGTCTTCTGTGTTTGCTTGTTTTTCTATTGTGTAGGTTGGTTCTAAGAGTGTGTTGCCAAGTGTATCAACAAATCCTATTTTTCCTTGGTTTATAACTGATATTACTCCATCTCCAAGTGCGTCTATGCCTTCATAGATACATGGCAAAACTTCTTTACGCTCTTTTGCTACTCCCCATTTTCCGTTTTGTTTGACTGCAAAGTGTCTTCCGTCAAGAGAAAAGATTGAATCATAGTTTATTTCTACCGATAGGGTGTAAACGCCTTGTGCTTGCGAAAGGGTTATTGCTATTATTGCTATTATTAGTGTTATTATCTTTTTCATGGTTCGAGAGGTTTTTTATAGTTTTGGTTCTTGTTGTGATAGGCAATGGAAACTTCCTAATCCCCATATTATGTCGGTTGAGTCGATGCCTATTACTTTGCGGTCAGTAAATAGCTTACTTAGAATATCTATTGCTTCTTCATCTTGTGGACAAGAGTATAATGGAACAATTACTCCATAGTTTGAAATATAGAAGTTGGCGTATGAGGCTGGCAAGCGTTGGTCTTCCCATATTACAGGATTTGGCATTGGTAATTCTACTATGTTTAGTTGTTTGCCGTTTTCCAAGCGAGATTTTTGAAGTAGTTTTAAGTTTTCTTGCAATGGAAGGTAGTTTTCATCGTTTTTGTTTTTTTCTATAACGGTTACTACTGTGTCAGGGTTTACAAAGCGTGTTATGTCATCTACGTGTCCGTCTGTGTCGTCTCCTTCTATGCCATCGCCTAACCATATTACGTTGTCTACGTTGTAGTAATTGCATAGTTTTTCTTCTATTTGGGCTTGTGAAAGGTGTGGATTACGGTTTTCGTTAAGCAAACAAGCTGTTGTTGTTATTAAGGTGCCTTCTCCGTTTACATCTATTGAGCCTCCTTCCATTATGATGTGAGGGTGAAAGACTTCTAAGTCTAAGTGTTTTGCTATTTGCAAAGGTATTTGATTATCTAAATCACAAGGATATTTGCCTCCCCATGCGTTGTAATCCCAATTTACTATTGCTTTTTGATTGGTTTTTAATACAAAGGCTGGGCCATGGTCTCTACACCACGCATCGTTTGTACGGAATTGATGAAAATGTATGTTTTCCATCTTCGTTCCTATTGCTTGGAGTTGAGATGTTACTAAGTCTTGCGTTTTTTGGTCTTGGATATTTATGTTAACTTTTTCTCCTTTTGCAACCTCTGATATGAATTGATTGTAGGAAGGAAAGATTGTTTCTATTTTGTCTGGCCAAGAGTTTTCATTGTGTGGATAGCTTAGCCATGTGCTTTCGTGTTTTGCCCATTCGGCAGGAAATCTAAATCCTAAGTCTTTTGGTGTCTTCATCTTTTTATCGTGTTTTTTTTATTAATCTATGCAACGTTTTGTTATTTCTGAGTATGAGTCTATTCTTCTGTCTCTTAAATATGGCCAATGTATGCGATAGTGGTCTGTGTGTTCTGTTTCTATTTCTATTACAGCTATGTCTTCTTCGGTGTGTGAGGATTTGTGTAGCAATGTTCCAAATGGATTTGACACAAAACTACCTCCCCAGAATTTCATATTGCCTTCTTGTCCTACTCTATTGACAGAAACGGTGTGAACTCCGTTTGCTATTGCATGTGAGCGTTGTATAGTTTGCCAAGCGTTGTATTGTTCTTGGTTTGTGGCTTCGTCTTGACTTATATCCCAACCTATTGCTGTTGGATAGAAGAGTATATCTGCTCCTTTAAGGGCTGTGATTCTGCTTGCCTCAGGATACCATTGATCCCAACAGATTAAAACTCCTATGTTTCCAAATTTTGTATTGAATACTTTATATCCTAAGTCTCCTGGTGTGAAATAGAATTTTTCATAATAGCCTGGATCGTCTGGTATGTGCATCTTACGATATTTTCCTAAGTATTCTCCGTCTGCATCAAGAACTGCTACGGTGTTGTGATATAGGCCTTTCATTCTTTTTTCAAATAATGAGGCTATTATTACTACTCCTAATTCTTTTGCTAAGTCAGATAGTATTTTTGTTGTGTTTCCTGGTATTTCTTCTGCTAATTTAAAGTTCTCGTAGTCTTCTACATCACAAAAATATAATGATGCAAAAAGTTCTTGCAAGCATATTATGTTTGCTCCTTTGCTTGCACATTCTTTTATCTTTTCTATCGTTTTTTCTATATTTGATTGCTTGTCTTTTTGACAAGTCATTTGAATTAGTCCTACTTTAACTTTCATATTCTTTTCTTTTTATTAAATCCAAATTGACTAAGCAATAAGCCTACAACAACTATTACTATTCCTAAAATCTTAGATATTGAAAATGTTTCTTGTCCTAAGATGATTGCAACAATAATCGTTACTATTGGTATTGCATTTGTAAATATACTTACTTTTATTACTGATAATATTTTTGCACTATAAGAATACAACATAAAGGCTCCTGCCGAACAAAAGATGGCTAACAAGACTAAACTACTGATTGCTTCTTTTGTCCAAACTATTTCGGAGAGAGAGTCGTAGTCGAAAATTAAAAAACAAGGCAAAAAATAGAATATTCCTATTATATTTTGTGTTGTTGTTATGGTTATTGGACTGTATTTGTTGATTAAACGAGAGAGTATCACTCCGTAGCCCGAACCTGAAACAACCGCTAAGAGTAAGAGTAGGGTTCCTTGCCAGGATATTTTAAGGTCTCCCGAAGAATTTATACTCATAATTATTATTCCTATTACTGAAATCACGGCTCCAAAGAGAAGATTCCAACCTAATTTGTCTTTATTGAAAATGTGTAAGGCTATAGGATTTACTATCGGTAATAGGGCTATCATTATGGCTGCAAAACTTGCATCAACAAAGTGCATACTAAAATTCTCACCTATAAAATATAAGAACGGTTCAAACAAAGTTAGCAAAAGAAATTTTGGAATATCTGATTTTTCTATTCTTTCTAATTTACCCATTAAAGAAAACGTGGTAAACATAAGCAGTGAAGCTATTGCAAGCCTTATTGTGAGAATTAGAAAAACTGGAAAATTCGCATTCAAAAGCTCTTTTGTCCAAACAAAACTTATGCCCCAAAATATCATTGAGAATATTATGGAAACATAAGCAATAAGTGTTTTATTAGTGTTTTGCATATTTATTTGACTCTAAAAAGTATATGTTATTCCGAGTGAAGGCATTATTGGCAATTGATCAACTCTTTGAGATGTGATTCTATTCCAATAGAATAGGTTATTACGGTTATACACGTTAGTTACACTTAGATTTATTTCTAAGATTGAACGCTTTCCTATTTCAAAACGTTTTTTTGCTGAAATATCTAAACGGTGATAGTTTGGTAAGCGTTTTGAGTTAAGGTCTCCATATATTGTTGTTAGTGTTCCGTTTTGTGATATGTAATCAGAGTTTATGCCATTTGAGAAGTTTAACATTTCAACCATTGAAGCTGTTGGAGAATAAGGGAATCCACTACCATAGTTCCAGCGGAAAGATAGTTCAAAATCACGACTTTTTCCCATTTGATAGTTTATCAATACATTTATGTTATGTCTGCGATCATAGTGTGGAGCGTAGGTTTGCGTTTCTCCTTCTCTTATTACTTTACCAAGTGAATAGATTGTCCAAACATACAGTCTTCCGTCATCATATTTTAAAGAAAAATCTGCTCCGTATGCGTTTCCGTTTTCAACTGTATATTCTTTCTTTGAGTAATCTGGTTTATCGCTATGCTCTGCATCATCTGTATATAGTCTATCACGATTTATAGACACTAAGTTACTCATTGTCTTATAATAAACTTCAAAATTTAAGTAAAGATTACGAAGAATGTCATATTCTGCCCCAAAGATAAAGTGATTGGATTTTTGTACGTATGAGTTTATTGGTTCTGATTGAAAGGTATTCACTATGTTTAAATCGGGACTTACTGTTAAATAGCCTGTAAATAGATTAACTACGTCTCTGTCGCTCTTTGTATCTAAGAATGTTTGTGAATAAACTCCTGTTGCTAATTTTAAACGGAATTTATTTGACACATTCCATTTTGCAGATAGTCTTGGTTCTAAAAATAAGTCTCCTAAGGAAGCATAATAACTTAATCTTAGACTTGGTTCAAATAGAATTTGACGATACATTAATTTGTATATTGCATATAATCCTATTTCGGTTGAATAGTCTGTTATTGTATCATTGAGTTGATAGGCTGTTTTTGTTGTATTGCCTTCCATTTCCATACCATATTTCAATCTATCATCTCCAAAGAAATTTGTAACAGACATTCCTACATTGAAGCCTCCTATATTACTCATTTGATTTTGATTACTTGTAATCTCTTTCATATTCATTGTATAGTCAGAATAAGCTATAACCCCTTCTACAAGTGCAGAAGTTGTTCCTGGTATGATAAGAAAATTAGTTCCAAAGGCCTTATTTGACCAATTAAAATCTGCTATGGCTTCATATTGATTTACTTTGTCTGTGAAATTCAATCCAAATACATTGATTTTACTACCATTATCTGTTGAAAGCGTTAGTTTACCATAAAGGTCTAAGTAATCGTATGGCAATTCTTTGTTCATATAAGAATATATGGAAGTAGATGTTTTTGATAGATATGAATTTTTAGCTGAAAACACATAAGAAAGTGTGTAATTAGAATCTTTTACAATTGGACCTTCTAACAAAAGGTTTGCTCCAAATGTAGAGGCTGATAATTTTCCTGTGAAATGTTTTTTGTTTCCGTCTTTTGTTGTTATATCCATAACAGAAGATATTCTTCCTCCATATTGTGCAGAAAATCCTCCTGTATAAATATCTGCACTTCTTATTATGTCTGTTTCAAAAACTGAGAATAATCCAATTGAGTGAAACGGATTATAAACTACCATTCCATCTAATAGAACTTTATTGTGAATTGCCGAACCCCCTCTAATGTAAAGTTGTCCTCCTTGGTCTCCCGAAAAGACAACTCCCGGAAGTACTTGTATGTATTGTGCTAAATCGGCTTGTCCTCCAATAGATGGCATTTGTTGAATATCTGTTGATGTTATTTTTTCTACCGATACTTGACTCTCCGTTCTTAGCATTTCTTGTTTTCCCTTCACTTCCACTGTTTCTAATTCTGTGGCAGAAGGTGAAAGCTCTATTTTCAAAGCAACTACTTTGTTCTTTTCTACTTTTATCGACTCTATATAGGTTTCATATCCGAGAGATGTTACCTTGATATTGTATGTGCCAGATTTTATTTTTGACAAAACAAAATAACCATTTACATCTGTTGTTGTCCCTATTTGAGTATTTTCTAATACTACGTTTGAGAACATCATCGGTTCACCTGTTTCTTTATCATAAACAAATCCTCTTAATGAACCTGTTGTTTGTGCAGAAACTAATGTCGTTACAATTGTAAAGATCAATATTAGTAGTTTTTTCATCTCTTTTTATTTTAATGAGTAAGTTTATATATTAATTCTTTAAATAATTCTTCATTTTCAAAATTAGAACCCAATCCCTTAGTTTTTAAATCATATTCTTTTATCAAATCTATGTTTTGATAAATCTTTTCCAAAGGAAATATTTGAGCTGCGTAAATATAGTCTCTTGCAAAATAAGGAGAGACCCCTATTGCTGAGGCTACGCTTTCATTTGTCTTCTCTCTTAATTGAGCAACTATTCCTACCTTCATAAAATAAGAAAACAAATTTGGTAACATCATTTGTATTGGATTTTCATTGGTATTTGACAACAAATAATTTACTATTTTATTAATTTTATTATGAGCCAATTTCCCAATAGCATTCTGTAATTCAAAAATATTATAATCTTTGTTTATCCCAATATGATTTGCTATATCTTCAAGTCTTATCACAGAGCCTTGTTGCAAATTAATAGACATTTTATCTATTTCATTTGATATTTTTTGAAGATTATTACCAAGATGTTCAAAGATTAAATTAGTCGCACTTGCCTCTATGTTAAATCCTTTTTGCTTAACATATCTATCTATCCAAGCTGTTACTTTATCCTCGTATAATTTATTGCTTTCAAAAACAACACCACTCTTACTAACCTTATCTAAAAACTTTTTGTCAATAGGTTTGTTCTTATTGACTAACACCAAAATAGTAGAAGACAAAGGCTTTTCCAAATAGAAAGTAAGCAATGGCAATTCCTTCTTATCTATTTGCTGAAACTCCTTTACTATAACTATACGATTTTGTGAAATAATAGGATATTGCTTAGCAAAAGAACAAATCTCTTTTGAGTTGGTTTCCAATCCATAAAGAATTGTCATATTGAAATCTTTTTCCGATTCATCTAAGATTTCATTTTCAAATTTAGAAACCAATAAATCTATATAATAATTTTCTTCCCCGGTTAATAAATAGACCGAAGAGAATTGTTTTTGATTAAAATGATTTAGTATGTCTTCTGCTTTTTTTACTACCATATCCTTTGCAAGACAAAAAAGAAATCCCTTTCCTCAGAAAGGAAGGGATCTCTTCATACTCTATTTAGTTTTTTCTAATAATCACTCTATAATTCTCTTGAACCCATTCTATCCATTGCACAACGGAAGCCTATCCAATCTGTACTTTGAGCTTGGTCTAAATATCTCTTTTGTCCAGGGCTTAAATAGAATGCTCTATCTTTCCAAGAACCTCCCTTAACTACACGTGCCTTGTCATCAACCATAGAACCATTTTCATAGTTGTACATATTCTTAGATGAATTATCATTCGCTCCTTCTCCTGCTTCTTCTCCATCTGCTGGTGCTTCATCAACAGATGCTCCACCTTCTTCTCCTTCTTGTGGAGTTGTTTTCCAATCACTACGCAATTGAGAAGCCATATCTCCATCAAGATAGTTGATATTGTCTGCTTGACGATAGTTTCTTCTGTTTACATTTTCTTCAACAGTTACTGCTCTATAAGTAATTCTACCCAAAGAGTCTTTTTCTGCTATCATTCCTTCAGAATCTGTAACTTTTGTCATATAAAAGTTACCTCTGAATGGGTTGATTCCTTTTGCATCTAATCCTGTGCTAATTCTATATACATCTAACACCCATTCTGCAACGTTTCCTGCCATATTATATAAACCGAAATCGTTAGGGAAGTAGAACATTACAGGAGCTGTGTATTCCCAATGGTCATTTAACGCACTTGCAACACCCATAGCATCACCTCTACTACGTTTAAAGTTAGCCATCATTTGACCATAGTATTTCTTTTCTGCTGTTCTAACAATATGTCCGTTCCAAGGATAAATTCTTCTTTCAACTATTCTTTCCTCTACTGTATTTCCTACCAAAGCTAATGCTGCATATTCCCATTCTGCTTCGGTTGGGAGACGGAATCGTGGTAATAATATACCATCTTCTGCTTTTACAATACGTGGTTCTCCTTCTTCTGCTGGATTTAATGATACTAATCCATTATCTTCTACTGGTATTCCTTCATATTGTCCTGCTAAATACGCTTCTGTTGTAAAGACATTTTCTAAGGATTGGTCTGGATCAAATTCCAAAATTCCGTAGTCTATAAGTAATTTTTCATTTACTCTGTCTGTTCTCCAAGAACAATATTCATTAGCTTGCAACCAACTAACTCCTACAACAGGATAATCTGCCCAAGAAGCATGACGGAAATAATATTCTACCATTGGTTCATTGTAGCTCAATTTTGAACGCCAAGCTAATGTATCTGGCAATGCTTTTTGATAAACTTCTGGATATTCATCTCCATACATTCTATCTAACCAATAAATATATTCTCTATAATCTTGGTTTGTTACCTCACATTCGTCCATGTAGAATGATGAAACTGTAACTCTCTTTGGTTGATTATGCCATTCATATCTTACGTTGTCTGTTGTTTGTCCCATAACAAACGCACCACCTTCTATAAACACCATTCCCGGAGGTGTCATTTGCTCTAAAACTTTTGGAGATTCAAATCCTCCCCATTCAGGATTGTTATAATCCCAACCTGTTGTAGCAGATTGATCAAATCCCTTACAATTGGCAAACAAAACAATAACTCCAAAACAAAGTAATACTTTACTAATTAATACCTTATTCATATCTATATTTTTAAATTGTTTCTATTTTTTTTCTTCAATTAAAATGATGGACATTTAATTGCTTTTATCTTCTTACGTTTTTCTGGACATGGAAGTTGCATTCCAAGTGAAATTTCATGTGCTCCACCTGAGGCATTTGATAATTGAGATACTGTTATATCGTAGCTATATCCAATCTTAATCTTTTCATATTGAATACCAAATAATAGTATCAACGCATCTGAATTATCAAAACCTATTGATTGTCTATACCATGTGCCTATGATGAATGGACTCCAATCTAAATACACTCCATAATTCAACATTTGAAATCCTCCTTGATAGCTATAAACTACATTTGGAGAGATGATTGGTTGTCCAAAGAAAGCATTTGTTCTTCTTTTATCTCTACTTAAATTAAGTCTCATACCTCCATTTGCAGTAAAACGCAAAGGTATTCTGTTATAAGATATAAAACCATCATTTGGTCTTGTTAGGTTATTTGCTGCTCCTCCTATGTACCAATTTTCTCCATACAATACAAAGGCTGCTCCAAAATCAACAAAAGTATGAGATAGTTCTTCTGGACGGGCTGCCATTGTTGAATAGATAAAACCATATCTTGGGTCTATCATATCTGGAAATGAAAGTTGATCCCAATCTAAACTTCTATTTGTTACACTTGCTTGTGCTGCCAAATTAAGAAATACTTCATTAGAAAGTTTCAATCGCAAAGAATAAATTAAAGAAGCTACGTTTGTTCTATAAAACTCACTTTGCATATCACTCATTATAGTGAAACCAATACCTCCTGCAAGGGCATCAAAATACTGATCATAGCTTGCTGAAAAAGTTTTAAACGCTCCCAAAGTTGGCCATTGATCTCTGTAAGAAAGAGCAAATCTTGGACAAACTGCTGAGCCTGCTAAGGCAGGATTAGTGTATAATGGATTTGCATAAAACTGTGAAAAATGTGGATCTTGAGCTTGCACGAAAGAACATGCAAATACTAATGCAGCCACAAGAGACAATATTCTTTTCTTCATACCTTTAATATAATTATTCTTCGTTTTTTACTATATTTTTAGTCTAATTTGAGTTGGCAATATTACGAAAAAAATTGCAAACAGCGAAAGTTTCTGCGTTTTTTTTATTTTTTCTTCACTTTCCATTCCATTTATACTGATAAAATATCATTATGTTTCACTTATTTAAAAATTTGATTTTTTTGAAATTTTTCAAAGAAAAAAAACAAAAAATTCAAGAAAAAAAAGATTTTTCTTTGATTTTTATTTTCCACAATATGGAGACAACCCTCCACAGCGTGGAGACAACTCTCCACAGCGTGGAGTCGATACTCCACAGTATGGAGACAATAATAATATATATAATAATAAATATAATAATAATTGTAATAAAGAAAAAATTAAAAATAA
>RHMF01000301.1_pt1 | contig 20626 bp, 18 predicted proteins | sample 5365151 | NCBI WGS metagenome assembly RHMF01 (sample SAMN10266501, study PRJNA497801) | feces metagenome | isolation source: feces | host: Bos taurus | place: China: Prairie of Fairy Mountain | collected 2017-08-14 | reverse complement strand
ACTGAGATATTCCAATGGTCGCTCTCACTCATCATTGTCTGCTTCCAACGGTTGATTACAATGCGGCGCAATGCATTGTCCGTTGCAGAGAAAGCACTGTCGAGCAGTGCAGCCCCTATCACCACATCAAATGGATTGTTGGAATATGATGCCTCACGCAGAAGCATATCATTGTCACTGTTACGCAGATTGAATATGATATTTCCATTCTGCAGAACAATGTTTTTATTGCTCTCGAATGAGTGTTTGGTATTTATTACTATATTTTTACCGTTGCTGACGTTTTCATTCCTTGTATATGTATTACCGTTGGAAAGGAAGTTTGTCCTGTTTGTTCTTATATCCACATCATTGGCGGTGTGCGTGAAATCGGCATTACTCACCCACTCGAACGTCTTGTGACGGTTCTCATAGAGATACTCTATTCCTGCTGTTTGGCTTGTCTGTATGCCTGTTGGCTGACTCGAAGGTGTCCAATCGCCTTGTCGCCCGGGACGACGGGTATCGTTATTATTGTTCACGTTACCGAAAAGAGCAAGGCGCGAACAGTCGGTAAAGCGCAATGCAAACACCCTGCCCAGATACTTGTTACCGGTACCGTATGCAGCCTCGGCATTAGCTATCCAACCGATGGAATACTCCTTTTTGAGCCTTACATCCATATCCAACGGGCGTTCATCGAGCTGTTGCCCGGTTAGTTTCTCAAAATCAGTCTCACGTTCATATACCTTTACCTCGTTTACCATATATGCCGGCAGGTTGTCAAGTGCTACACGAGGGTCGCCCTTGAAGAAGTCCTTTCCGTTGACAAGCAACGAGGCTATCTGCTTGCCATTATACATTATAACACCATTATCCTTGAGTTCAACTCCCGGCAGCTGCTCTATGAGTGCATCGAGCATCGAGCCGTTGGACATCTGGAAGGCATCGGCATTATAGACGACAGTATCGCCACGTACAACCATCTTTATCTTCGTTGCCTTGACAGTAAATTCGTCGAGATTGACGGTGCTTATCTTACGCATATATGCCGTTTCACCCAAGCGGAGATGCTTGGCCTTTTTGGCAACCTTGACTTCAAGCGGGAAATACAAGGTGTCATAATCTTCGTGGCTAAGACGGAAGATGTAATTGCCATTGCACGGAACGACAGCGCTTGCACTTGACCCCGTACGCACTCCATCCATTGTGGAATAGTTCCATTTTCCATTGGCAAGAAATGTGCTGTCGGGAGAGAGCAGTTCGCACTTGCCGTTCTCTATGAGTTCACCTGTAAAGGTGTTGGCAACCTGCAACGACACCCTAATATCTGTCTGCGAATAGAGATTTGCTGAGATTATCAGCAACATTGTAAATAACAGTTTCTTCATGGTTCCTTTTCATTTGATTATACATTTGTATGCAAAAGAGCCTTGAAGAGATGTGACAAACAATGTTTTTCAGTGACAAAAGGGTGACCGGAGTGTGATTTTATTTCTCGAAAATGGCTGAATAGTGCGAGGTGGACAATTTATGTTTCAAACGTTCCTTGCGTTTGCGTATTGCCGCCGGGGTCGAATGAGTGACGTACGCAATGACATTGTTGCTTATTCCAATATACGAATAGTCGCAGCACAGGAGTTCGTCGGCACTCAAGTTATACTTGCCGATAAGTACAGTGTTCGCCTCGGCAAAACTCTGGAAAATTTCCTTTTCAAGCAGTTCACCATCAGCAAATGTACTCTTGTAAAGTTCTTTTTCCTTTACCCTCAGTTCGTTCAACACCTGAGCAACCGCACCCTTCTCGAATGCCTGTTCGCCACAGAGCAATTTGCCCTCAAAATCATCGGACGGTTCACCGACAATATCATCGTTTCCCTTTCCCCTCCTATTCTTCTGATACAGGAATATGAGCAGTACCGCTATTGCCACAATCACAAGATAGAGTATCAAGGTGGGGCTCTCCTCTTTTTTAGATTTCTCAATCTTGTCCTGTAGTTTCTGATTGAACAATTCGTCGGACAACTCCGAATAAGCACTCAGTTTACCATTATCGCATGCCTTCTCAAAAAGTGCCTTATGATATGCGGCCGAATCAGCCATCCCTTTCTGCTCGTAAGCATGGAACAGAGTGTAGTGCGAAACATATTCGACCGTATTGTCGTGAGGGATTGACAGAGCCTTCCTGCAATAATGGACAGCCGTGTCAAGTACTCCATAATGCATTGAGTAATCGCCTTTATAAGCATAAAGCAATGCCGACTCATTTGGAGCCGCAACCTTTATGGCCCTGTTTATATATTCAATAGCTGCCACCCTGTCCTTGTTTACTACATCCTCTATCAACGACATATTGAAAAGAGCGTTGCTGCGCTGTTGCCATGTAGCGTCTGGGTTCATGCTTATATGTGCTAATATATTGAATGCCTCATCATATTGTCTGTTATTTCTTAATAACAGTGCCTCTTTGTAGTCGTTTTCAACTGACGAGGAATTACACGATATTAAAGCAATAAGTGCGGCGCAAAGTAAAAAAAGTATCTTCTTCATTATGTCTCATTTTGAGCAAAGTTAGAATAAATGGGACAATAAGACAAATTCTGGGACGTGACAATTGTGTGACAAAACTGTGACAAGTCAAGTGACTGCAAACACGAAATTCCACTACAGCACTTCATCGGCAGGATAAGGTTATTGAGCCTGAATGACAGAGAAATGAGGAATGATTAGAAATCAGAGGCAGTATAACGTGGACTCGACATAAGTTAGCCGAATCGCGAATATTGTCATCCCTACACCGACAGTAGGGGCGGTACCGATGTATCCGTCCAAAAAAACGTTGAGGAACCTGAATAACCTGAAACGGAGAACCTTCGTTTCATTTAGGATGAACAAAATTTCTGGAATGTCATTGCTCTTGCTCTTTACGGACGGTAAACTCCGTTTGGAGATGAACATGACATTCCTTTTATAAAAAATAACATTATATTTATTGTATATAAAATATCTTTTAATAAATTTGTGAGGTACAGCTGTAAATGTTGATAGATGACATACGTTGCACTCCCAAATGATAAAGATTATCGCCTGCCGTTCTATCTTGCAATGGAGGAGTACGTTGCACGGGAATTTCCCGCGCAAGACTACTTTTTTATGTGGCAGGTGGAACCGACTGTCATCTTTGGACGTAATCAACTTGTCGATAGTGAAGTTGACAGGGTCTACTGCAACGATAACGGCATACAGGTATACCGCCGCAAGAGCGGTGGAGGCTGTGTCTATGCCGACAAGAGCAACATTATGCTCTCTTATATCACCCCCTCATCAAATGTGAACTTCACATTCAACCGCTATATGCTTATGGTGGAGCATGCCCTACAGAAGTTAGGCGTGGATGCACGCACCACTGGGCGCAACGACATCCTTGTCGACGGCAAGAAAGTCTCGGGCAATGCCTTCTATCATCTGCTAGAGCGCAGCATAGTCCACGGCACAATGCTCTATGATACCAATCTTGAGCACATGGCACGTGCTACAACACCGTCCGACTGCAAACTAAAGAGCAAAGGGGTGGAATCTGTGCGCCAGCACGTCACAACACTCAACCGTTATATATCATTGTCGATAGAGGAACTGAAGCAGTTCTTCCGTACTGAACTGTGTGATGACGAGAGAGTGCTTTCAGCTGCTGATATTGCTGCAATTGAGGAGATTGAGCGCGAATATTATACCCCTGAATTCATATACGGCAACAACCCGGCCTATTCGGTTGTAAAGAGCAAGCGCATCGAGGGCGTTGGTGAGTTCCGTGTGAGCATTGATGCCAAGGGCGGAGTGGTGCGCAAGGTAAACCTCACGGGTGACTTTTTTGTGATAGGAGACATTGACACCATGCTCCTTGCAAAGCTCAAAGGTGTGAGGCTTGAACGCGAGGCATTGGAAAAGGCTCTTTGTGGTGTCGACTGCGGCGCGGTAATAATGAATCTGACTGAAGAACAACTTATAAACTTATTAATTGACTGATTATGGAAAACAAAAGAACCTGTCTTTACGACAAACACGTGGCGTTGGGTGCGCTGATAAGCCCTTTCGGTGGCTTTGACATGCCAATCCAGTATACCAACATTGTTGACGAGCACAACGCTGTGCGTCAGGCGTGCGGTATCTTTGATGTCTCTCACATGGGCGAGGTGCTTATCACCGGTGCCGAGAGCGAGAAATTCGTGAACTACATTTTCACTAACGATATTGCCGGTGCTCCCGACGGCAAGATTTTCTACGGAATGATGTGTCACCCCACCGGCGGTGTCGTTGATGACCTGCTTGTATACAAGATGGGCGCTGAACGCTTCTTCCTTGTAATCAACGCATCGAACATCGACAAGGATGTTGCATGGATTATGGAGCATGCCAAAGAGTTCGATGTTGTGGTAGAGCACCAGAGCGAGAAGTACGGTGAGGTGGCAGTCCAGGGCCCGAAGACCGAGGAGATTGTCGAGCGCATCCTTGGCCTGCAGTGCAGCGACCTCACATTCTACACCTGCAAGGAGGTTGAGGTGAACGGTGAGACAATCATCATCAGCCGCACTGGTTACACCGGTGAGGACGGCTTTGAGATTTATGCTTCACATGCATTCACAAACGAGGTGTGGGACAAACTCGTGGGCAGTGGCGAGGTGAAGCCTTGCGGTCTCGGTTGCCGCGATACCCTCCGCTTTGAGGTTGGTCTTCCACTTTATGGCGATGAGCTTACCGACGAGATTACCCCTCTTGAGGCTGGCTTGGGCATGTTCGCAAAGCTCGACAAGGATTTCATTGGCCGCGATGCTCTTGTAGCGCAGAAGGCCGAGGGCCTCAAGCGCAAGATTGTAGGCATCGAGCTCAAGGACAAGGCTATTCCACGTCACGGCTATCCCGTTGAGGTTGACGGTAAGGTAATAGGCGAGGTTACGACAGGCTACAACTCAATCTCTACAGGCAAGAGCGTCTGTATGGCTATGGTGGACATTGAATATGCAAAGCTCGATACAGAGGTTGAGGTACGCATCCGCAAGAAGGTGTTCCCCGGTGTAGTCACCAAAAAACGTTTCTACGACAAAAACTATAAGAAATAAATGCAGATTGTCATCCTGAGCATTTTTTGAGATACTTCGTTTCACTCAGTATGACAAATACTTGATTGCAATAGCTAAAAACTTAAATAACTAACTAACCATTAAAATTTTTATTATGAGCACAATTTTGGAAGGACTTTATTACGCAGAGTCACACGAGTATGTAAAGGTAGAGGGTGAATTCGGTTATGTAGGTATCACCGACTATGCACAGCACGAGCTTGGCAACGTGGTATACGTTGATATGCCAGATGTTGACGATGAGGTAACTGCAGGTGAGGACTTTGGTGCCGTTGAGAGCGTAAAGGCTGCCAGCGACCTTATCTCTCCTGTAAGCGGTACTGTAGTCGAGGTCAACGAGGCTCTCAACGACAATCCCGAGCTTGTGAACAGCGACCCATATGCAAACTGGATTATCAAGGTCCAGCTTTCTGATCCTTCAGAGGTTGAGAATCTGATGGATGCAGAGGCGTACAAGGCAGCTATCGGCGAGTGATTTTTCAATACCCCCTCCGGCAGTTCCTGCCTCGTCCCCCTAAAATAGGGGGACAATATAATTACTTGGTTTAATGCCATGCTTTATTCCTCCCCTGTTTTAGGGGAGGTGGTTGAAAACCGGAGGGGTAAATAACTCCAAATTATGAAATACTTCCCTCATACCCAACAGGATATTGAACAGATGCTTGCCGTTGCGGGACTCAAGTCCATGGACGAGCTTTTTGGCGAGATTCCGCAGCAGCTGCTGTTCAACCGCGAATTCAACCTCCCCGAGGCTATGTCCGAGGTTGAGATACGCAACTATTTTGAGGCATTAGGTAAACGCAACAGCGACCTTGTCTGCTTTGCGGGTGCCGGTGTCGAAGACCACTATTCACCGTCGGTGATAGCACCTATCATCTCACGCGGTGAGTTCCTTACAGCATACACTCCTTACCAGCCCGAGATTTCACAGGGTACATTGCAGTATATCTTCGAGTACCAGTCGATGATTTGCGAGCTGACAGGAATGGATGTCACTAACGCTTCAATGTATGACGGCACAACCGCCACAGCCGAGGCTATGATGATGTGTGTTGCCATTGCCAAGAAACGTAACAAGGTGCTTGTATCGGCAACTCTCGACCCGAAGGTGAAACGCGTTGTCGAGACATATGCAAAGTATCAGGGTGTAGTCATTGAGACTATTGCCGAGAAGGATGGCGTTACCGACCTTGCCGACCTTGAGGCAAAGCTCGCAGCCGACGATGTGGCAGGCGTTATCCTTGCACAGCCTAATTTCTACGGCATTGTAGAGGATTATGCCGGGGTTGCCGATATGTGCCACGCAAAGAAGGCACAGCTTGTGATGAATGCCAAGCTGTCGGCTCTTGCAGTGCTCAAGACTCCGGCAGAGTGGGGCGCTGACATCGCCTGCGGCGATGCACAGTCACTCGGTATTCCAATGACATACGGCGGTCCTTACGTCGGTTATCTTGCTTGTACGAATGCACATGTGCGCAAGCTGCCCGGACGTATCGTCGGTGCAACAACCGATGTCGACGGCAAGCGTGCATTCGTGCTTACATTGCAGGCACGCGAGCAGCATATCCGTCGCGAGAAGGCGAACAGCAACATCTGTTCCAACCAGTCTCTCATGGCATTGTGGGTGACAATCTACATGTCGGTGATGGGTAACAAGGGCCTCAATGAGGCTTGCTCACTCTCGTACAGCGGTGCGCATTATCTGGCTCAGCAACTTGTTGCTACAGGCAAGTGCACAATGGCATATGACAAACCGTTCTTCAATGAGTTTGCAGTGAAGACAACCGTTCCTGCACAGCAGGTGCTTGAGGCTCTCCTTGCAAACGGCATCCTCGGTGGTGTACGCATTGCCGACGACACTCTGCTTGTATGCGTTACCGAGCAGCGCTCAAAGGCCGAGATGGACAAGTTTGTCGAAATAGTAAGTAACATTTAATATAAGGAGGAGATACTATGATACGCAATTATGACAAATTGATATTCGAGCTCTCAAAGGAGGGCCGTACAGGTTATTCTCTTCCAAAGAATGAACTGAAAGAGCAGCACTGCATCTGCCAGTTGCCGGCGAACCTCAAACGCGGGTCGGCACCAGAGCTTCCCGAGGTTACGGAGTTCGACGTGGTACGTCACTACACCAACCTCTCTAACAAGAACTTCGGTGTAGATACAGGCTTCTATCCATTGGGCAGCTGTACCATGAAGTACAACCCACGCATCAATGAGGAAATAAGCGCATTGCCGTCGTTCGCACGTCTGCATCCTGCTGCTCCTGTCGAGGCTGCCCAGGGTGCTCTCGAGGTATACTACAACCTCGCAGCGTCGCTTGCCGAGATAAGTGGTCTTGGAGCATTCACGCTCAACCCTTATGCCGGTGCACACGGTGAGCTTACAGGTCTTATGATTATGCGCTCGTATCACATGCAGCGTGGCGACCTCAAGCGCACAAAGGTTATCGTGCCCGACAGTGCCCACGGTACCAACCCCGCGAGTGCGGCAGTCTGCGGCTTGCAGATTGTAGAGGTAAAGTCAACAGCCAACGGCACCGTTGACGTTGAGGACCTCAAGCCGTTGCTCGATGACACTGTTGCCGGTATCATGATGACAAACCCCAACACCCTCGGTATCTTTGAGACAGAAATCCCCGAGATTGCACGCCTTGTACACGAGTGCGGCGGTTTGCTCTACTACGATGGAGCCAACCTCAACGCAGTGCTCGGCAAGTGCCGTCCAGGCGATATGGGCTTCGACATCATGCATATCAATCTTCACAAGACATTCTCTACACCTCATGGTGGCGGTGGCCCTGGCGACGGCCCTGTAGGCGTACGCGCAGGCCTTGAGGCTTTGTTGCCCAACCCGCAGGTGAAGAAGGATGCTGACGGCAAGTATTACATCGACACCGATGACAAGTCGGCGGGCTATGTATCGAATTTCCTCGGAAACTTCGCTGTGCTGTTGCGTGCATACACTTATATCCTCACCCTCGGTCGCGAGAATGTGAAGATGGTAGGTCCGCTCGCAGTGCTCAATGCCAACTATGTGAAGGAGTCCTTGAAGAACGAGTACTACTTGCCTATCGAGGGCGTATGCAAGCACGAGTTCGTGTTCGACGGTCTTGCCGACAAGTCGACAGGTGTCACAACCCTCGACATTGCAAAGCGCTTGCTCGACTACGGCTACCATGCACCTACAATATACTTCCCGCTGCTGTTCCACCAGAGCATCATGATTGAGCCTACCGAAACAGAGAGCAAGGAGACACTCGATGAGTTCATCGCAGTGATGAAGAAGGTTGCAGCCGAGGCAATAGAGAACCCCGACATTGTCAAGAGCGCTCCGCACAGCACCCCTGTACGCCGCTTGGATGAGACAACCGCCGCACGTTTCCCCAAAACCACCTATAAGCAGTTAAAAGCTGCAAGCGAAGCTTGAAGGTTAGACAATACGATCAGCAATAGTCACGGGTTACATGGATGTAATTCATGCCCCGCGGTGTGCGATTAGCGAGTGTTGTCAAAGGGTAACGGACAACGTTTGTATTATATGATTAATGGGCTTGCCGTAAGCAAGCCCATTAATCATATTCTTATTTCATCGCCCATAATTGCTTTTATGCGTTTTACTCTGTTCCAGACGGTCTGTCTGGGAGCATTTGTTATTCTTTCAATCTCGGGATTACTCATTCCTGCTTTCAGAAGATAACAAACCCTAAGGGTCGTTTCATTAATTTGGGGCAGTTTTTTATGTATCGCGTCTTTGAATGTAGGATATTTCTCTTCAATAGTTTGATATAGTTCTAACCAGTCTTCTTCAGTCGGTTCTTCTTGCCCTATCGCTGCCTGTTTGAATTTAGTGATAATACCGCTGTTGGCACATTTCATATTATCTTTCAGTACCATTTTCATCAAGTCGCAGTTCTGCTGTTCGCGTGTCTTCAGTAGATTCTCGACTTTTTGAATCTCCTCATTCTTATGCTTCAGCCTGTTTCTGTATCTAAGCAAGATAAGTAATAGTATAACTATGACAGAAACGATGATTGACAAAAGAATACTTCTTCTTAATGCTGTCATTATCCCGGTTGGGCTAGTTGCCTTGTCCGAACCTGTATGGGCGCTGCTTTTGCCGAAAGTCAATATTTCAATTGCATTGTAATCCCATGCTTTTTCAACATGCAAATCCGATCTTTTTCTGTCTCCTCTGACTCCTGTTGTGTCTTCGTAACCCAATAAAGGATTAAGCTTAATGCTAAGATGCTTATATGCATTCCCTTTTAATTTGTTGCCGGACACAATGACTTTGAACACCTCTTCGATTAAAGCGGAATCCACTTCGGTATATTTGATGTCTGTTTTATACATTATTGCTCGCCCTTTTCCAAAGGATTGGACATCAGTCAATGAGTCAAGCAACTCTATGTATAGATATGAATACTCTTTACGGAAATCTGCACTGCCTTCTCTGAAATATTCTGCATTGCGCTGTAGCTCAAGAAATGCCTCTTTGTGTGAAGTGTCGCTTATTTCATGAATTCTATCCAATAGTACTTTCCCTTTATCTTCGTTATCCGTAACAAATGTCATTGGTGTTACAGATAATAGTACAAAACACAGAATCAAAAATTTCATAATATATTATCCTAATTATATATGCAAAATTAGCATATTTATGTTTATTGCTGAACCTGTTCTTGTCCCAAGTTGTCCCAAAGTGGGTGTATGGTGTCCCGAAATGTCCCAAATAGGGCATGGTGGGACGATGTTTCTTGTATCTTATTTCTGCTATGGGGTACTTTTGTCAGCAAAAAAGTGATTATGAAAAAGATTCTTTTTATTCTGTTGCTGTTGCAGGTGACAGTAGTGCAGGCACAAAAGGAAATTCTCGTAAGTGGTGATGTGAGCAACCTCTTTACAAATGAGGGGATACCTAATGCAAAAGCACAGATTATACTCAAAGACTCACTTGTGGTTTTGGATTCATGCAGGACAAAGCTTAGCCTTATAACAGAAGTGACAGGAAATGTGACGTCAACTCATTTTGACAAGAATAGCGGTGCCGGTTTCAAGCTATACCTTCACAATGCTGTTGATTGTCGCGTTGTTATTGAAGCCGATGGATATATGCCTTATGCGTATGATATTCCAGCAGATGAACTTCAAGGTAAGAAAATTTATGAACTCGGTAGCTTGCTGCTTCACCCTGAACCAAAGGAGCAGACTCTGAATGAGGTAGTAGTGTCTGCAACGAAAATCAAAATGTTTTATAAAAGCGATACCGTTGTGTATAATGCCGATGCTTTCGATGTGGCACAGAGTGAGACATTACGTGAGCTTATTGAACAATTGCCAGGCACGGAGTTCCGCGACGGTCGTGTGTATGTCAACGGTCGTTATGTGGAAAATCTGCTACTCAATGGCAAGAATTTCTTCAACGGCAACATTGTGGCAGCGCTTGACAACTTACCGGCATATGTTATTGACAAGGTTAAGGTGTATGACCGCAGTGGTGAACTGACCGAAATGACAGGCAAGGATATGCATGACAGTAAGTACGTTATGGACCTCTCTCTTAAACGTGAGTATATAGGTACTTGGCTTCTTCAGGCAAGTGGCGGAGCCGGATCCGCAGAAAGATACCAAGGACTCGGGTATCTTATGCGTATGGATGACAGGCAGATGTTTTCTCTGAATCTTGATGCAAACAATATCAATACAAAACGTGAGGTAACCTCAAGAGGGGCGCGGATGTCAATAGGTATGTCTGGTAAGGACTATTCTGTCAAAAGTGCAACTTTAAACTACTATATGGAACCGGACAGAAAATTCCGATTCAGCATTAACGGAAATGTTGATAGAGTAGAGCAAGTGGACAAGATTTTCAGAAGCCATGAAACATTTCTTCCAACTGTCAATATGATGAGCCGGAGCGAAACTTTGAATTCGACAGAAAATACAGCAATCAAAGCCGGTTCATCTTTGACTTTCCGCCCTCTGAAAAACCAGAGTTACAATCTGCAATATAGTTTCAATTTCACCGACAACAACACCTTGCTTGACAACAAAAGCCTCTCCTTTTACCAACCGGGGAAAAGCGAGTGGGAAAACTTGAGTATAGACAGTATAATAAGGAGTGAAGAATTGACAGAAAAGAAAGAACTTCTATACAGCTTATTCTCACCGTCGTTGAATGAACGTGTAGGGATAGACCATAAAGTGCTGGGTTCTGCTAATTTCTCACTCGGTGGCAATATCCTTTCTTTGAAAAGCGATTTTATACACAATACAGACCGTGTTAAAGAGTATGATAATTATAATCTGACATACTTCTCCGGAGCAGACAAGGATAGACAAAGACGATATGGTAATTCACGTGATTACGCAATGAATGCCGGAGTCGCTTTGGATTTTATATATAAGTTCCTCGATTCAAAGAATAATAATGCACAAGTGATTCCATATATAAGTTATCTCTATAATTCCGGTACAATGTCACACCCTCTTTACCGCATGGAGCGCATTGACGGATGGTTAGAAGGCACTCCGTGGGATGCTGCTTCGTTGGGAACCGTTCCGCCCGCGGAACTTCTTGAGCAGTGTGTTGATGAAGAAAACAGCTTCTACAGCCACACTACAGGCAACACGGTTTCTGTCGGAGTGAGGTTTATGCATAAAAGCCGCTATCAGGACAAATCAAACATACGCATAAATGCTTCGGTTGAATTGTCCTACAATAAAAAAAGTCTGGATTATGACCGTAATGGTGACACAAGAAGTGTCCAGCGCAATGAACTTCTGTTCAAACCGAGTGTAAGCATTGACTGGTATCCTTGCAAAGGAGATTTAAGAGGCAGCGTAAGCCGTTGGAATTTCTCCTATAGCTGTACTCCGGAAATGCCACAACTGATGCAGTTGCTTACAATAAGAAATACCACAGACCCGCTCAACAAACACTATGGAAACAGCGGGCTGAAGAACGAGTACCAGCATAAAGCCGGGTTTGCATACAACTATAACCATAAGGAGAAAAAGATTGCATTCAACTGTTCTACAGATTATACTTATACCGCAAATGATATAACCACAATGTCGGCATATGACACTGCAACAGGTGTACGTACATATACCCCTGTAAACACTTCTAAAACAAATGTCGTAAACAGTAATATAGGCTTTTCAATGCCACTTGATAAAAATGAACGGTTCTATCTTAGATTGGGAACAGGTGGCTACTATTCACAGTATATGAATTTGGCATCATTCAGTAGCGAACCTACAGAAGGTTGTCTGACAAGAAATTATCAAGTAGCTCCTACGTTGCAGGTAGACTGTAATGTCAATAAATTCAATGCCTGTATAGCAGCGACACCTAAATTCAATTATATAAAGCAGAAAAACTATAGTGACCGTTATAATGACATAATACTTACCGGAGAAACTTCATATACATTCCCGTTTGATATAAGGTTCTCGACACGATTTAATGCATATATAACAACCGGATACAGCAATGAGACAATGAACGGTTTCAAGCCGATATGGAATATCAATATTTCGCGTGTATTCTTCAATAATAAATTGAACGTGGAGCTTGTTGCCAATGATATTCTGGCACGCCAAAACTCGATATCAGCAACGGTAGATGCCAATGGACGCACCGAAATATTCAGAGAACATTTGTCGAGATATTTTATGCTTAATATAAGCTACAAATTCAATTGGAGCGAGAAGACCAAAGTATGTTGCCGGGATTACGTAAGATATTGAGCAATCTTAACGGCGTAACAATTGCCACTATGCCTAAAAAGCGTAAGGGTACATTGTCTCGTGCTGTAAAAGAGGTTCGTGACGGCAAGGTTACCAAGGCAAATAGTGTTGCTGATTTGATGTCGAAATTGGATAAATAAATGTACAGCATTGTCTTTTACGATTCGTCGTATTTGGCAAACTATTTATAAAGAGGTAAAGGATTCCGGTTCTTTACCTCTTTATTTTGTGCTTTTTTATTCAATAAATACTCTGTATTGCATAAAAAAAGTGTGTTTTTTTGTGCAATACAGAGTATTTTTATTGAGCAGTGTAACTCTTCTGCTATTTTATGTGATTATCGACAAATGAATACATTTTGTATAATTTTGTATAATTTTGTATAATTCGTTTATAATTGTCTGTATTCAATCTATTTTCATTATTTTTGCAAAAGATCATTAAATGGTAAAACAAACAGTATATAAGATGAAACAGGAAAATGAAAAAACTTACAGACTTTTGTATGACACAAACTGTCTATAGCCTTCAAAAGTCTTCTGTGTTTCAATATCATTATTCGCTATAACCTAATTTCCAACTATAACATTTATATTTTTTATGATGAAATGTAAAAGACACATTCTTGCAATCCTGTTGCTTTTATATGCTTGCATTGCAACAGCCTATGATTTTGAAAAGGATGGAATTTATTACAAGATTACATCTGATGTAGATAAAACGGTATCTGTAGTCAGCAATCCTGATGATATGTCAGCATATTCAGGAGTAATTACAATTCCGGAAACAGTCAGTTATACATATGGTACTTTTAGTGTGACATCAATCGCGAGTTCTGCTTTTTCTTATTGTAGCGGCCTTGTGGGTATAACAATTCCAAATAGTGTGACTGTGATTGAACAGGAAGCGTTCTATTATTGTGGTGGTCTTGAAAGCATTACAGTTCCCGGCAGTGTTACAAAGATTGAAGATAGGGCATTTGCATATTGCAGTAGCCTTAAAAGTCTCCTTATCCGTGATGGGGCTATAACAATAGGGTTTGCTGCTTTTGCCGCCTGCAAGAGTCTTAAAGACGTTGTTGTTGAATGTAAAACAGTCCCAACAATTGATGCTGATGCCTTCTTGAATGTTAAAGCGACTCTTCATGTCCCTTATGGAACCAAAACTCAATATGAAACAGCTGACGGTTGGAAGACTTTTCCCGAAATTATTGAGATGGATCCTGAAGTAGCTGTGACTGAAGTTGAAATATCTGTTAACGAATATGGTTGCGGGACATTCTGTTCGGAATATGCTCTTGATTTCAGTGAGGTTGCAGGATTAAAGGCTTATAGTGCCATTGGTTTTAACTCAAGTACACAAGTGGTAACGCTTGCAAGGGTAAGTGCAACATTGGGTGGAACCGGCATATTCATAAAAGGTGCCCCCGGAAAGTACACCATACCCGTCATTGAGGAGTGCAGTGACCATACTTTGAACCTGCTGGTTGGTACACTTGAAAATACTACGGTAAACAGCACGGCGGCTGAATATTCAAACTTCAAATTTACAATAACTGATGATGATGACACTCCGAAGTTTTACCCATTTGAGGATGGTACAGAATTCAGCGCAGGAAAAGCTTACTTGCAGATTCCGACAGCTTGGGTTATCGGTAAGGAACAGAGGTCTGTAAACATACGCTTTGACGAGGGCGAAACAACCGGAATCGTGAATGCAAGAGGTGAGGATGAAGATATTAGTACATCCTTCGACCTTCAGGGCCGTAAAGTTGATAACCCGACGAATGGTCTCTACATAGTGAATGGTAAAAAGTTCTTAGTCAAATAATAATGAAATTATGAGAAAAGAGTATATAACCCCGTCAATTTCTGTCATACTTATTGAGGTTGAACCGATGATGAATACAACTTCTGTTGAAACAGATGGTGCAAATGTCGGCAATAAACCTGTAGGTGGCAATACTCCTGATTTGTCGGGTGAACGTCGTGGCGAGTGGGGAAACATATGGGATCAGAAATAGCTCTTTTGCAAAATTAGTTTGTGCCCAGCTCTGCTCTTTTTGTTATATTCGCAAATCCTTAAGAGATTCATAAACAAACAGTATATAAAATGAAACAGGAAAATGAAAAACAGACGGGATTGCCGGAAAATGCGTTCCGTCCTTTGAACGAGGGCGAGGAGTACAAGCCCTTGATGTCGCCCGACAAGAAGTACCCCGAGGTTAACTTCTGGTCGGTGTCGTGGGGTATTCTTATGGCCGTGCTCTTCTCGGCTGCGTCTGCTTATCTTGGCTTGAAAGTGGGCCAGGTGTTCGAGGCTGCAATCCCCATTGCAATCATCGCAGTAGGTATGTCTACTCTCGCAAAGCGCAAGGGCGCTCTCGGTGAGAATGTGATTATCCAGTCTATCGGTGCCTGCTCGGGCGTGATTGTCGCAGGTGCTATCTTTACGTTGCCGGCGCTCTACATCCTGCAGGCGAAGTACCCCGAGATGACTGTGAACTTCATGCAGATGTTCATCAGCTCGCTGCTTGGCGGTATCTTGGGTATTCTGTTCCTCATTCCTTTCCGCAAGTACTTTGTGAAGGAGAAACATGGTGAGTATCCTTTCCCTGAGGCTACTGCGAGTACACAGGTGCTTATCTCGGGTGAGAAGGGCGGTAGCCAGGCGAAGCCTCTGCTTATCGCTGGTCTCATCGGTGGTCTGTACGACTTCATTGTGGCTACTTTCGGCTGGTGGAACGAGAATGTGACAACACGTATTGTAGGCTGGGGCGAGCTTCTTGCCGACAAGGCGAAGATTGTCCTCAAGATAAACGTAGGTGCTGCGGTGCTTGGTCTCGGCTGTATCATCGGTCTCAAGTATGCGGTCATCATCTGCGTGGGCTCTTTGGCTGTGTGGCTGGTGATTATCCCGGGTATGTCGTTGCTCTTCGGTGACCAGGTGCTCGATGCGTGGAACCCTGCCATAGTTCAGACAGTAAGCGAGATGTCTCCCGAGGTTATCTTCAAGGAGTATGCAAAGAGCATAGGTATCGGCGGTATCGCAATGGCGGGTGTCATAGGTATCTTCAGGTCTTGGGGTATAATAAAGAGCGCTGTCGGTCTTGCTTCACGTGAGATTGGCGGCAAGAAGGGTGATGAGAATGTGGAGCGTACACAGAAGGATCTCTCTATGAAAGTGGTGCTCTTCGGCTCTATCTTCACTCTGTTGCTGGTGTTCGCATTCTTTGTGTTTGATGTCATGAGCGGCAACATCCTGCACAGCGTGGTTGCAGTGTTGCTTGTGGCTGTCATATCTTTCCTTTTCACAACAGTGGCTGCAAATGCAATCGCAATCGTGGGCTCGAACCCTGTATCGGGCATGACTCTCATGACTCTTATCCTTGCATCGGTCATCATGGTTGCAGTGGGCCTGAAGGGTTCATCAGGCATGGTTGCTGCGCTCATCATGGGTGGTGTGGTATGTACGGCACTCTCAATGGCGGGCGGCTTCATCACTGACCTCAAGATAGGTTACTGGCTCGGTAGCACTCCTGCAAAACAGCAGACATGGAAGTTCCTGGGTACGTTGGTTTCTGCAGCTACCGTTGCAGGTGTAATCATGATTCTCAACAAGACATACGGCTTTACAAGCGGTGAGCTTGCAGCCCCCCAGGCAAATGCCATGGCGGCAGTTATCGACCCGTTGATGAACGGTGTGGGTGCTCCGTGGTTGCTCTATGGTATCGGTGCCGCTCTTGCTCTTGTACTCACATACTTCGGTGTTCCGGCCCTTCCTTTTGCTCTCGGTATGTTCATTCCGCTTGAGCTGAACCTTCCTCTTCTTGTGGGTGGTCTCATCAACTGGTATGTGACGACACGCAGCAAGGATGCTGCCATCAATGCAGAGCGTGGCGAGAAGTGTACACTGCTTGCATCGGGCTTCATCGCCGGTGGTGCGTTGATGGGTGTGCTCAGCGCCGGCCTCCGTTTCGGTGGTATCAACATGGTGAACGAGGAGTGGCTTGCCAACCCCATGAGCGAGGCTGTGGCTATCGTGGCTTATCTGTTGCTCATTGTATACCTTATCAAGGCAAGTATGAAGGTGAAAGCCTGATACAAAATCTGTTCTGTGGCGATGACGAGGATTGAGGAGGAGAAAAGGACGGTGGAGAAGATGATACGTCTCTACTGTAGGAAGAAAGAAGGAAACAGGGAACTATGTCCCTCTTGCATGCAGTTGCTTGAGTATGCCCATACGAGGCTCTCGCGGTGCAAGTTCGGCAACGGCAAGAGTACCTGCCAGAAGTGTCCCGTCCATTGCTACAAACCGCAGATGCGCGAGAAGATGAGAGAGGTCATGCGTTGGGCAGGCCCGCGTATGATTCTCTATCATCCTGTAGATGCGGTAAAGCATATAATAAGGAATATATAAAACATCGGTGTTCAAGCAGTTGCTTGAACACCGATGTTTTATATCTGGATTGAACACGTGTTATCTCACGAACATATTGTTTCCCTTTTCGAATGCAATAGTGGTCTTCCTGTCGTGGCCGGGGTAGACAACAGTCTCTTCGGGCAAGGTAAGAAGCTTCTCGCGGATTGCCATAATCAGCTGCCTATGGTTGCTGTCGGGGAAATCTGTACGGCCTATGCTGCCTTTGAAAAGCGCATCGCCGCTGAACAGCATCTTTTCCTGTGGCAGGTGATAGGCAAGGCTGCCGGGCGAGTGCCCGGGAACAGCTATCGCCACAATGCGGCTGTTGCCGAACAATATCTCGTCGCCGTCGTTGAGCACGCGCTCAATGGCCGGTATCTTCTCCTCGTAACGCAGACCGAACCTTGCCACACGCTCCCGGATGTTCTCGGCCCAGGGCCAGTCGGCATCGTTGGCCTCTGTGCCAATACCGAATGTCTCCTTGACGAAGGCATTGCCGAAGATGTGGTCAAAGTGCAAGTGAGTGTTCAAGTAGTGCTTCAATGTGAGTTCGTTGGCGTTGATGAACTCCTTTATCTCCTCACGCTCGCCGGGGAACAGTGCACCGCAGTCAATGAGCACAGCCTCCTTGGTCTCGTCCCACAGAAGGTAGCAGTTTACCTGTATTGGGTTTACAACAAATATCTTCAGTTCCATTTCTATTCCTTTACACCTGTACGTATACAACCTTTTTGTCCTTGAAGAACTCCTCCTGGAAGTAGTCGCTCACATTGACAATCTCGCGGCAGTTCTTGAAAGGTGCTGTCTCGGCTGTCATGTCTCCGCCTTTGAGACAGATGATGCCGTTGGGCAGTGCGTTGTTCTGCTCCTTTGATATGTTCTTGCGGCATATCTTTACAAGCTCGGGGAGCTGCATCACGGCACGGCTCACCACAAATGAATATTTCTCCTTTATCTCCTCGGCACGGCTATGGCTTGTGCGCACATTGGTGAGCCCGATGGCATTGGCTATCTCCGCGGCGACACGCACCTTCTTGCCGATGCTGTCCACAAGGTGGAACTGCACCTCGGGGAACATTATCGCAAGAGGAATACCGGGGAAACCGCCTCCGCAGCCCATGTCCATGATTGTGGTGCCGGGCTTGAAGGTTATATATTTTGCTATGGCCAGCGAGTGCAGCACATGGTGAAGATAAAGGTTCTCGATGTCCTTGCGTGATATCACGTTTATCTTGCTGTTCCAGTCATAGTAAAGGTCGTAAAGGGCTTCGAACTGCTCTTTCTGTCTGGGGGTGATGTCGGGGAAGTATTTAAGTATGTTTTCCATTATCTGTATTCTTGTTTAAGTATATCCTGTAGCTTTTCGTATGGTATTTCTGCAATGATTTCGCCCACAGCATATGGGGCTATGTCATATTTGTTGTAGATGAATGTCAGCTTATCTTTGCCCATGACAACATTCTTTGAGATGTAGAGTTCCTTGTGGTCAAAGATTACCTCGTCAAGTTCCGCAACATCTTCCACATTCAGGAAACTGATTATTGACTGGGTTATAAGCTCAATGAGCGGTTCTTCGTAGCCGGGCTTCATTATCTCGCCGATGGTTACTTCGTGGCCGTCATTGGGGTCAAAGGTAAGGGTAGTGCAGTAGCTGTTGGGATGTGCTCCACCGGTGTACTCAAAGAAATTGATGGTGTAGTTCACAAAGCCTTTGTAGCCATTGCTGCATTCGCTGCTCACCATGAACTCATGGTTCAGCCAATGTGGCATGTCGTTGCTCTCCCTTATGTTGATATACTCCGGGCGTAACTCCATATAATCGGCCTTGAGCTTGTCGATGTATCTGTTTCCGGCCTCGGCGATGCTCTTGCCCTCCTCGCCTGTGAGAATGTATGATATCTCGGCTACAGCCTTTTCCGTAGCAGCATTATTGTTCAATACAATGTTCTGCAATGCAATGTTGGCTGTCAGTTTTGGAGAGTTTGGGACATAGCTGTCAAGCAGGATAGTGTCATTTGCGAAAAATGCTGTGTCATTAGGCTGTTCAATGACTGTCTCAACATCATACTTTTTGCCTGTACTTTTGGATGTTGTTCCGTTGTTGCAGGAATAAAGTGTAAAAATCATTAATGACAGTATGAATGTTCCGTACTTTTTCATGGTTCAGTTGTTTATATAATGACCGGAACCAAAGGTAGTGCTTTTGATAGGAATCAGCAAGAAAGTATCTCTTAATTTTCCAAAATAGGAGTCTCGTCTCTTCTCATTTCCCTCCATCGGTGCACGGCGGCATTCCGGTTTATTGTTTAACCTCAAAATGTGTGTTTATGAAAGTGTGTAGTATGATTGCCTTTGCAGGTGGGCTTGTGGTAGGTGGAGTAGTGGGCGGAGTAGTTGCGCTGATGTTCGCTCCCAAGAGAGGTGAGGATTTCCGTCGCGATGTCAAGGAAAAACTTGCCGATGTAAAGCGACAGTTCGCCGAGCAGGCAACAGTGTGCCATGAAGGCTATTGCAAACGCGAGGAGGTCGCTGAATAACCGTTTATATGGGTGTGATTGACGATTTTGACAATCTCTCGAAGGATGCGCAGGAGTACCTTAAAAGGAGAGTCGAGGGGGTGAAGATGGGCGTTATTGAGGAGTTGTCCGTGATGATGGGCAATGCTTTTGCTTCGTTGCTGCTTTTTCTGATTCTTTTTACGGCATTCCTGTTCATCCTTGTCGCAGCCGTTGCTGCACTGTCACAGCTTGTAGGTTTTGTAATAGCAATGGTTATTGCGGGTATTATATTGCTTGTGGTCGCCTTTGTGGTGTACAGTCTGCGTGTGAGGATTTTTACCGATGGCATAGTACGGCATCTTTGCCGTCTCATGTCTGTGAGAAAGGAGGCCGGCGATGGGGAGTGAAAAGGATTTCATATCCTCTTTGAGTGAGTTGAGGGCCGCCAGTCGCAGGAACACAGAGAGGGTAACGCTTTTGCGCAGTAAAATAAAGAGAGGTTACAATGTGTTGCTGCAGCAACTTTCGTTGTCTGCATTTTTAGTGCGCAAGTTCAAGGAATACACATCAAATTTATCCTTTTGGGATTATTTTGAAAAATAAAGTGTGAAATATTTTGTTAGCCTTTTGTGGCATCTTATCTTTGTGTGATAAATGTTGCAAATACCTGATAAAATATGACTACACTACTTATTATAATCTCGTCGCTTCTCCTTGTGGCGCTCATTGCTGTATCCTTCTATTGTGCGAGGCTTTACGGCAAGAGTGTGGCACTTGAGAAGGAAAACCAACTTCTTGATGCCCAAATGCTGCAACTTGAGGACTCGCTCCG
>RHMF01000299.1_pt1 | contig 20672 bp, 13 predicted proteins | sample 5365151 | NCBI WGS metagenome assembly RHMF01 (sample SAMN10266501, study PRJNA497801) | feces metagenome | isolation source: feces | host: Bos taurus | place: China: Prairie of Fairy Mountain | collected 2017-08-14 | reverse complement strand
TCAAAGGTTATATCAGGATTTATCAACGAGCCTGCACCGTCTGCGGAATGTTCTTTCATATACCAATCACCGACCTTTGTACTCATATCAAAAATTTCGGGTATCGGCTCTAAAATATCCGGCTCCTGTTCGGGAACGGTCTGAATAACTGCGTCGCTTCTCAATATCTCGGAGGGTTTTTTGCCGGAAAGAGGTTTTATAGCTTCCACATAATCACAAGAATAATATGCGTTTCTGTTAAGTTGTCTTTGCCAAGCGTTGGCTTTTGGCGACCAACGGAAGCCATTACCTTTTAGCTGCTCGCGCACCTCCGCAGAAGGCTTATCATCAAAAAGTATCTGTAAGCGATTTTCGGCTTTGTTTGCTTCAACAGTTCCGCCGTCAAACTCCCAGCCCGGAAAATCTGTTCTGTCCCTTGTTTTCAATTCCTGAATACGCTGTTTTAATCTCCGCATTTCAGCATTGTTATATTGCAGTGCATACGGAGGATAAGGCATTTTATACATAGACCTTTCGCTGTTTATTGTTTCGGTCATACTTTTAATCTCTGCCGCTGTAAGCACAGGACAGCCCTCAACGCTTTTATGCTTTCGGAAATAAGCATTGACTGTTTTTATTTTTTGATGACTTGCTTCCAATTCAGCAAGTTTGCTTTCGAGCTTTGCAATGGCCTGCGGATCGTCTGCACTAATGCCGCCCATGCCAATACTGCGTATCTTATCGAGAAGCCCCTCAATATACTGCCATTCTTCCATATTTCGGTCTCTTGCCGCATTTTGTTTTATTTTCTTCCCGACAGGGAAATTAGAAGCTCCCGCAATCATAACAGACGGACAGCGCATTTCAATCTCAAACCCTTTATTAGTGTTTTCAGCGAGCTTTCGGGCGTAGGTGTCAAGCAGTCTATCAATTTTATCGTGATATTGCTTATCAACAATACTTTTCTGCTTGTCGGCTAATTCCGCAGCCTTATCAACCTTTGCCCTGTAAGCTGCTGTTTCGCTTCCCGGAACATAGTCTGAAAAACTATACATCATTTTTGCGTGCTTTGCCGCCGACTCATTTATGGTGTAGTAATGTACCTTTGTCGGCTCTATGTCGGTAGAAGCCTTTTTCACAATTTCGCCGTGTTTGTTTATTTCATATCCCTGTACTGCTGCCGCACTTTTTGTACCCTCTGAAATTTCGCCTTTTGCTTTAATATCTGCGTCTGCCAAAGTCTGCAAAGTATCTTTTACAGCGTCTTTGATTTCCTCTTGTTTTTCAGGAGGTAGTTTGCTCATAACCGTTTCTTTTGTTTTTTCCTGTTCCTTTTCACGGACAATCAAATTTTCCTCAATATCGTCTATCAGTTCAGCAGAGGTCTTTTGAATTGTGGATAGAGAGGCTTTAAGCTCCGGCATTTCTTTATCTTTACTCCAGCTTGCAATATATGGGAATGATGATTCTCCCGTTTCAATGCCGAAATGTTTACATACAACAAAGGCCACGCTTTCAGCTTCAACCTCACGCATACGCCTTGTTTTCTTTTCTTCGGGAGGAAGCATAGCCAATTCCTCAATCGTGTAATTATGGAGCTTTGCGTGAGAAATTTCGTGTATTGCTGCCGCAATGGTTTCTATTTCTGACATATCATTTCTGACAGTAATTTTTGCGTCCTCTCCATAATGACAATATCCTTGTGCCGTATCTCCCGGCTCAAACTCTATAAGCTCAATGGGGAACGGAGATATTTTCTTTAACACAGACCAAAATTCTTCGTAGTTCTCAACCGTTCCTACAAGCTCACCGCCGCCCAATTCAGGAAGAGGCTCACCGTCTGTCTGTGAAATATCATAAACAGGAGCAGCCTTAAATGCAGGGACAGTAATTTCTTTTTCTTTTGTAACAGGGTTTCCGTCTCCGTCTCTTATAATCTCGCCGTTTCCGTCTCTTTGAATTTCATCAATCTTTGTTTTATATGGAGCAGGGGCAAATATCTTTATTGCTTTTTCGCCCTCTTTTACATAACGGTTAAGGTCTTTCCACGCATTAAATCCCGCAATATACGAGGCATTGGGTAACTGATGAAGAATAAGCATTGTATTACGGAAACTGTATTTATGAAATACAGCCATTGCCGACAAATAGCGTTTATAGTTTTCACTTTCAAAAACATTTGTTAATTCCTGCTCTAAAATCCCGGTAAGTTTTTCAACACGTTCTTTTGTGTTTTCTTCTTTGCCAAACTCTATGAGATTATCAAGCGAATGTGTTTTATTGTTTTCAGCCATATAATCAACCTCCTTAATAAGTTCTGATAATGGTTGCTCCCAAACCTCACCAAAGGCACGGACAACCGTGTTTTTATTTGCTCCGTTTTCTGCAAACATTTCCAAAGTATCAAAGCCCTTTTCAAACATTGGTAGTATTGTAGTCGGAATGTTCGGAGAAAAATGGATAATACCGTTTTCGTATTCTTTTCCCGTTCCTATCCAACCACGAATAAAACTGTCAAAGGCTTCATCAATATTTGCGTCTGCGTGTTCTGCTGCGTGAGAAGATTTAATTTGCTGCCGTGAATACTGATAACCTAAAATTAAAGTGCCTGTTTGCGGATTGAACATAAACCTGCGATTCTCAATTTGTTGCATATCAAAAGAAAAGGAATTTGTATCAATCCGCATAACAGACTTAACAATATCAAGATATTGCTTTGCCAATCGGTATTACCTTATCTGGCTTCTTTATCGCCTTTTAAAATATCCTGCTGCTCACTTGAAATACAGGGGTATTTTCTCACAAGCTCGGTTATCATTTTATTTATTCCGCGCATAAACTCTTTCGGGCTTGCTTTGCCTTTTGTTATCAAAGTAAGCTGATTTTCCCATTCCGCAGTTAAAGAGGCAGATATAAGGGTATCGGGCAGAACGGAAATAAGGAGCGTTCCGTTTTGTGTAGGAATGATGTTTTTTCCTTTTCGCTCGGCAAAACCTGTCTGCACCAGCTTTTCAATTATTCCGGCTCTTGTTGCCGGAGTTCCCAATCCTTTACGCTCGGCTTCGTCCGTAATATCTTTGCTGCCTGCTGTTTCCATTGCAGAAAGTAAAGTATCTTCTGTGTACGGTTTAGGGGGTGATGTGAATTTTTCTGCAATTTCAGCCCTTATGCCTGCGTAGGTCTGTCCTTTGTAAAAGTCGGGTATCTGTTCGCCGTCCTCATTGTCTGCCGGCTTATAAAGCAATCTTTCAATCGCTTTATATCCAAGAGAAACAACCAATTTACCTTTTACTGTAAATACAGTTCCACCGCACCTGAAAGCTGCCGCCGACAGTTCGTAAACATAAGGCTCCGCAACTGCACATATCAGACGGCAGATAACCAGCTTCAAAATGTTAAGCTCGCCGGAGGGTAATGTTTTTATATCAGCCTTTTCAAGTTCCATTGTGGGAATAATGGCGTGGTGGTCTGTTACCTTGCTGTTATTTATAAGCAAACTAACATCAGGGAAATAATCGGGAACGCTGTCAAAGGGAGGCACCTTTGCCGACAAATGCACAACAGCAGTTACGGTTTCTGCCATATCATCAGTTAAGTATCTGCTGTCCGTTCTCGGATATGTCAGCAGTTTCTTTTCGTATAATGCCTGTGCATAATCAAGTGTCTGCTGCGCCGTATATCCGAATACTTTATTTGCCGTTCTCTGCAAAGTAGTTAAATCAAAGAGCTTCGGGGGCTTTTCGATTTTTTGCTCCTTTTTGACGGAAACACAAACGGCCTGCGAATGTTCGCAAGCCGCCTTGATTTCCTCTGCGTGTGGTAAATTGTCTATTCGCTCACTTACAGCCTTAACGCTGCCTGTGTCGATTGATACGGTGTAGTATTTTTCTTTTTGAAAGTATGTTATTTTATTATTCCGGTCAGCCAAAAGTGCAAGCGTAGGTGTCTGCACTCTGCCGATATTCAAGGTCTTTTTATACAGGAGAGAAAAAAGCCTTGTGGCATTTATGCCTACAATCCAATCAGCCCATAATCTGCAGAGAGCAGAATTATATAAATTCTCGTATTCGCTGCCGTCTTTTAAGCTGTCAAATCCCTCACGGATTGCAATTTCTTCCATAGAGGAAATCCAAAGCCTTTTAATAGGTTTCTTACAGCCTGCCTGATTATATACAAGCCGGAAGATTAGTTCACCCTCACGTCCTGCGTCGCAAGCGTTTATAACCTCTGTAACATCTTTCTTGTGCATAAGGTCTTTTACAACCTTAAACTGTTTATTTTTCTCACCGTTTGTTTTGTATTTGAAATGCTCCGGGATAATGGGTAAATCCTCATAAGCCCATTTTGCAAATCTGTTATCATAAGCGGAGGGCTCGGCAAGTGCTACAAGGTGTCCGACACACCAAGTAATGATATATCCGCTGCCCTCAATATAGCCGTCTTTTTTACCGCTTATTCCAAGTGCTTTTGCAATAGAAAAAGCTACCGACGGTTTTTCGGCAATTACCAAACGCATTTTTTATTCCTCCGTTTCCTCGTCGTCAGTTTCGTCAAGCTCCGTATCTTCGGTGTCGTCCTCGTCGTATTCCTCAAACTCAAAATCTTCCAAGTCGTCAGCCTGTTCAAGTTTCTTTTTCGGCAGTACAACCTTGTAATAGTAAGCGCCTACGCCTGCCGCACCTGCAAGAAGCAGAATTACAACAAGAAAACCTGCATTGCCGCCTGATTCTTTTTCAGGCTCCTTTTCAGGTTCCTCCGGTTCCTGCGGCTCCGGCTCTTTCTGTTCGGGCTCGGTAACGGGTATTTCTTCCGTTTTTTCTTCGCTTTCCTCTGCGAGAGCTTCGAGGTCGCTTTCATCAACAACATTTAAGAAATACACATTTTCATTTTCTGCTGCGTGGTCGATTACGAAATAAAAAACATTTCCGTCCCTTGCGGTTACGGTTATAAACTGCAAATCTTCACTGTCTGAAACGTCGTCCAAAAGGTCGGCGTTTCCTTTCGGGGTAAGAGTACGGTTATCTTCAATAACCGTTTCGGTGGTTGCTGTGGCTTCTGATTCTGCGCTAAACGCAAAAGCCGTCATGCCGGACAGTATAAAGGCGACGGAAAGTACCGCCGCCATAATCTTAAATATTTTATTTTTTCTCATTGTTGCCGCCCTCCTGTGCGTGTTTCTGTTCGTGTGGTTTCTGTTCGCCTGTGGTTTCCGGTTTTTCTTTTTTATCGTTCTTTTCCAATTCCGCCTTGTAGGTATCAGGGAGAACAATATCACCCTTTGCGTAGGCTTTAAGAAATACAGTAAGCGTTTTCTGGTCGAGGTTTACGGTCTTAACCAATTTCACAATCTGTAAGTTTTCTTCCTCAATCTTCTGTGCTTCAAGTGTACGGATTTTCTTCTGCAATTCTGCAATTTTGGCTTTTGCAGCCGCAATATCCTTGTTAATCTTATCAATGGTTGCCATAGTAAAAATCACTCCTTGTAGTTTTATTGTTTTAATTAAGTCGCCCGTAGGCGTAAAAATGAGAGCTCCAATAGCTGCTGTTGACACTTGCATATTGGATTGGGTTTCCGCAATGTATCATCATTCCGTTACCGACATAAATACCAACGTGAGATACAGGACTTCCGCTGTTGTATGTGCCCGTGAAGAAAATTATATCTCCCGGTTTTGCTTCCGCCGGTCTTACCGCAGTACATTGATTGAAGATGCCCTGTGCAGTAGTTCGGGACAGAGGATATACGCCGGAATTTTTGAATACCCAGCATACAAAGCCGGAACAATCGAAAGAGGTTGACGGACTTGAGCCGCCCCATACATACGGATAGCCTAAATACTTTTCAGCTTCCGTTATGAGCTTTCTGAAAGTTTCGTCCGAAAGTGCCGCACTCGGTATTTCATAATCGTTATACGGACTCTGTGTAACATTGGAATAAATATCATCAGCAAACAGATAATCACGGTTTCCCTTGCTTGCAAGATAGATATTATAAAGCTCCTGCTGGTCTGCATTTAAGGTTGTTGTAAAACCGCTGTTTGTGAGAGTAACATTTAATATTTTGTATGTGTAAGTGTTGCCCTCGCTGTCTGTTCGCTGCTCGCTCGTTTGGGTAATTCTCAAATGGTATTGAGTATTAAAAAGAGCGTCAAGCTCGTCCTCAATCTCATTTGCTTTGAAATCCTGATATACCGCTGTAAGATATGAAATGAGCTCGTAAGGGTTATGGCCTATGCCTGCAACATTGTATCTGTATTCATCATAGCCGGAATACTCGTTTTCAATGTTGTCAATTCGATTTTGTAAATTCTGTTCAAGAGCTACATAATAATCTTCTGCTGCGTATATATCGTCGTCCTCTGCAAAGTAAGAGGAAACCATAAGAGAGCCGCCGCCCTGCGTACCCATAATTGAGCAAGATGTTAATACACTGCCAAGCCAAGCAAATAGAAGAAAGATAGCAAGTATAATTCCGAACACTGCTTTGTGCCGCCATACAAAAGCGGCAATCCTTGCCGTTACTGCCTTTGTATTCTGTGCTGCTTTTTTTGCCTTTTTCGCTGTCTGTTCGGCTCTCTTTGCTTTCTGATATTGTTTCTTTATACGCTGTTTCTGAATGAACTTTTTAACCTCTGACTTTTTAATTTCAGGGTGTTCTTTCAATGTCTTTTCGTATAAAGCCTTTATCTCTGCTTTCTCGGCTTTTTCCTGTAAGCGTTGCGCCTTTTTTATAGGTGCATTTTTTCTTTTTTGTGATAAATTCTTTTGCAACCTCATACTATGAGCTGCAAGTCGTTCCGCCTGTTCTTCGGTCTTATGTGCCGCTTCAACGGAAGAATTTTCACGCTCAACCTCACGGATTTTGTTGTGTGCTTTTAATAAAACTCTGTTGCTTGCAAAGGTGGTTGAATTTTTAACAAAGGTGTATCGGTTATCACTTACCGGCTTTGCTTCATTCTCAAACTGTAACCGTGTCTTTGCCTTTTGCTTCTTTTCATCATACACACGCTGCCGTTTGATTTTGGTGTTATGGGGAGCTTTCTTTTTGGCTTTTTCGGCCTTGTGATGCAGCCTTTCGGCTCGCTGTTCATATTTCTTTGTACGGTCAAACTGAAAATCCTCTTGCAGAGGAATTTCCTCGTCGAGATTTTCAGCATTTTCCGCCTTGTCCGATTTTTCTGTTTTTGCTGTTTCCGGCTCGGCACTCTGTTCTGATGAAACGCTCTGTGCTGTTTCATCAGCTTTTGTATGCTCCTTTTGGTACAGTCGGTTTTTATTTTTAGGCTTTATGCCTTTTTTCTCCTGTGTACCTTTCGGGGCTGTGTGCTCCTGTCGTCCCAGCTTAAAATCGGTATTCTTTTCCACAATATCAAACGCTTGCTTGTTTTCGTGCATAGCGTCCTGAATATTGTATCTTTCGCCCTTTGGCGCAGAGGGAGGCATATCCGCCTGAATATCTTTTGTACCGACAGGAATATCCGTCTGCATTTCTGTTGTTTCTCCCGGAGAAATATTATCTGTTATTTCTGCCGGAAATTCCTCCGCTTTATGCTCTTTGGGAACGGAAGCATCATTATCTGCAGAAACGGAACTGTCATTGTCTGCCCGGAATTTTTCAGCCTGTTTTCTTTGCGTTCCTTTTACCGATTCTGCCGTTTTAGGCTGTTCGGTATGACTTTCCGAATGTACGGGGATAGTTTCTTTTGTATCAAAAGCGCTATGCTCATATACGGGATTTTCTGCATTATTTATTACCGTATCTGATACAGAACTTTCCGAAATATCGGGTTTGGTTTCAGGAACATCAAAAGGCTGTTCGTGGGCTTCCTGCCGCTGCTGATACATACGGTTTTTCTTTGATGAAGATAAATCCGTTTTCTGTTCTTCAGGTCGGTTTTGCCGTCCGAGAACTGTATCGTCCTTTTGAGGCTTTGAAAAATTCAAGTCTCTGTTTTTTGCCTTAAATTCTTTGTCCTTGCTCATTTTTCACCTCCGCCTATTCAAGTTCGGGAGCAGATTTCTTTTTTGTCGGCTCCGTAGTTGAATTGTTTTTTGTCTGCCCTTTAAGTTCGTTTAGCTGTCCCTTGATAGAGGGCTTTTTCTCGTCAATGGCTTTCTGCATTGAAACTGTTGTATATCCCGGAAGCAATACACCATTTACGCAGAAATGGTACTTATCAACATCAGGAATAACGGGTGATATTTCTGTGAATAAGTGGTCGTATTCTGCAATTCTGTTTTGGATATACTTTTCAGCCGCTTCCTGACTTGAATATGTTTTCTCCTGATTTCCGAGAACTAACGCAGCTTGGCCCGGTGCTCTCTGTGTACGAACAGTCCAAGATACGTCCCATTTCAACATACCGTGTCTGGCTTGCCTTTTAGAAATCCTATACTGCATAAAGTAAACCATATTACTGCGCTCTTTATAGTCATACTTTGCGTCCACCCATTTATTGCTTGTGTGCTCAATGGGAGGTGTATTAAGATAGTTAAGCGCCCGGTTATGCCTTTGGGTAATAAGTGCTTCCTTTTCCCATTCTGAAAGAGCCTGCAACACTTTTTCGTATGCTTTATTTTCATTCGCTATACTTTTGTTGCGAAACCTCTCAACATCTTTTGCAGACATTTGAATAAGGTCGGAAATATCACAATCACGCTTATAATAAACGCTGTAGTCTATTTCAATATTCGTTCCGTGTATAATTCGTGAATTGTTATACACATCATAATCGCCGTGGTCGAATTTCATTAAACGTCAACCTCCTTGATTTCCCGAAGTTCAATACGGTTAGTAATTTCGTAACCGTGATTTTCTGCTGTCAGCTTCAAAAGGTTAATAAGGGCTCTGCGTTCCTCACGGCGAATGTTTTTAAGTGCTTCATAAGCTGTTTTGTCAACACACCCGCTGTTATTGTATAATTCTTCATTTCGCAAAGTTTTCACCTCAATTTTATATATTAAAAGCGTGGAAGTTATGGAAAACTTTTTTGCAAAGTTTACACACAAATCCCACGCCGTTTTTTATTATGGAAATATGGAAAACTCTTTGAGTTTACACACATTACCACAATACTACTGCTACTGCTGTAAATCAAAAACACATCTGTCATTACAAGCGCATAGCTCAATATCTGCAATACATTTTAATATTGGGTACACCTGCGGAGGACAAACCGCATTACCAAGACTTTTTAATCTCGGAGCTCTGCCGTCCGTTCTCTCTGTTACACGGGGAACGCCCTCAGGCTCTCGTTGCCACAATGTATGTCCGTCCAGCCATAAGGGAAACCCATTAACCATTCCACCCAATCGGGATTGAGTGCTGATTTGTCGCTCGTCGGCATTTCCTGTTGTACTATCTGTGTCGCCAAGTTTGCCGACTTGCGAGCCTGCATTAAAATCTCCGGTTTGAAATTCGAGCGCAGCCCGTCCGACGCTATCGGGGTTAAGTAAAATACCGCTGCCGACAGAGGAAGGCTCCAAATTTTCCCGTTGGGATTTCTCTTTCTGAATATCCCGTTTTCCGACAGAAACACGTCCAGCCGCATTGCATCTTTCTTGTTGTTGGTATTGTCGGAGGCAAGGGGCGTGGGAAACATCAACCGCGACGATAAAAGTTCTTGCGCGCTCATGCCACGCGCCGACGCCACAAGCTGGATATACGTATGTTTGAACAGCGTATCCTTCGCGTTCCAAGTCAAAAACCGTTTTGTCGAGCCCCATACCGATAAAGCCGGCAACATTCTCCCCAAGCACCCAAGAGGGGTGCAGTTCGGAAATAACTCTTGCCATTTCAGGCCAGAGGTAACGAATATCGGTAAAACCTTTCTGTGCTCCGGCTGTTGAGAATGGCTGACAGGGAAATCCGCCGCTGATGAGTGTAACTGTTTTTCGTCCTGTTTTTTCATAGAACACCTCCTTGTTAAGAGTGGTAATATCACGAAAGCGGGGCACGTTCGGCCACCGCTTTTCTAAAACTGATGTCGGGAAGTCCGCCCATTCACATTGGCAGACTGTTTCAAATCCCGCCGCTTCTGCTGCAATATCAATACCGCCAATCCCGGAAAACAAACTTAAATGTGTAAGCTCTTTACTCATTGTTTGCCACTTCTTCCGGTTTTGTTGTCATATATCGGTAAAGCTCAAGATGTTTCGGGAAACGGTCAACAAACGGAATAATAACATTACCATAGAACAAGAGGCCTTCGCCCTCGTTACTCTGCGTTACATAGGAAAGCTGATTTGCTGAAATTCCAAGCTGCTTTGCAAGTATTTCACGGTCTCCGCCTGCCTGATTGAGCATATAGATAAAATCAGAGTTCTCAAAGATGTTTTCTATCTCACGGGAAGATAAAAGGTCTTTGACATTCTGCGTTATACCTGTCGGAATACCGCCCCATTTACGAAAGCGTTTCCAAATCTCAATAGAGTATGCCGCTGTCTGTTCCTCTTTCAAAAGCAAGTGAAATTCGTCTATATAATACCTTGTGGATTTATGCTCCGCACGGTTTAATGTTACACGATTCCAAACTTGGTCTTGAACAATAAGCATACCGATTTTTTTAAGCTGCTTTCCGAGCTCCTTAATATCAAAACATATCAGCCTGTTATTCATATCAACGTTGGTACGGTGATTGAATACATTTAATGAGCCGTGAACATACAGCTCCAATGCAGAGGCAATACGCTTTGCTTCAAGCTCCGGCATTGAATTGAGCTCATTGAATAAATCTTCCAAAATAGGCATATTGGAAGGCTCCGGGTTAAGTAAGTACGGTCTGTAAACATTTCGTACAGCTTTGTCAATTACGCTTTTTTCAATCGGCTCCAATCCGTTCTTGCCGCCGACTATAAGCTCACAGAGGGAAAGAATGAAATCCGACTTTAACATTACAGGGTTTTCTTCCTCCGAGTAGTTAAGGTTTATATCCATAGGATTGATGTAATTACGAGAGTTTGGCGCAATCTTAATTACCTGTCCGTTTAACTTTGATACAAGCGGATAATATTCTGTTTCCGGATCACAGATGATAATATCATCATGCGTAACTAAAAAGCAGTTTGTAATCTCACGCTTTGCGCTGAAAGATTTACCACTGTTATGAACGACAACACCGTTTGCCAAAAGAAAGTTATAATACTTTGGAACGGTCATATCATAAACATTGATTTTTTCCTCCAGCTTTACAAGCTCAACCTTTGTTACGGTGTTTCCGCCATAAAGAACAGCACCCGGTTTTATCTCTGCTGCTGCAACATAGTTTTCATCAGCACACAGCAAAAGGTGTGTATCGGTGAGAGAAACAGAAGTCCCGTCTGAAAAATCAATCTTGTATAGTTCGTCAGTCTGCTTTTCAATGCGAATATCTTTCGCCTTTGAATGTACTAACTTTTTCTGTACCTCGTCATAGGAATATGTGTCAATCTCCTTAACACCCTTATCAAAAAGGCTGTCTATTTTCTCTATAACACCGTCTTTTAAAACAATTTCGGTATCATAAGCAAGACAGCCCGGTGTGCCGAGTATAAGCCCGTTTGGATTTTTAAGTTTCTTTCGATCAACCATTATCATATTATTTGAAAGAGCATTAAGCCCGTAATAGAGAGCTTCGTTTCCTGTCTGAAAAAGCTCCTGCGTGGTAAACGGAACAAAAATTGCCGTTGATGATGTTGTCATACCTCTTTGAATTTCAATCTGATTTATACCAATGGGAACAGAGGACATTAAGCCCTGTTCCTGCTGAAAATCAAGAGGTTTTAATGCACAGTTATATTTCTGTGCAATACCCTGTGCTGCAAATACTGCATTTGCAAGAGCCCTTTTGTTTTTTGCAGTATTCATAACAAGTACAGTAATTAAAAACATTCTTTCATTACGGCCCTGTAACTGCTCCAAAAGGTTTTTAGCATCAACACCGAATGTAGCAAGGTCTGACGGAATAATATCCATATCGTAACCGCTGCGTACTGCTTTTTTCTGTTCCTCAATCTTCATTTTGTCGAGGTCGGTAATCTTACGCTTTACCATTTTGATAGCTTCCGACTGGTCTATACTCTTGATGTGAAGATTTACCGCAATCGGTGTATCGAGGTCAAGAAAATCCTTTAACATACTGTCGGTAAGCTCCGGCGCAATTATCTGAACAAAAGAAACCTGCCCTAAATTGCTGCCGCACTTAAACGTTCTGCTGTCTCTGAAATCAAAGGAAGTCGGCGCAATAAAGTCCTTTGTAGAAAGTCCTGTCTTATGCACTAAATCCCAATTAAAGCGGAATTTCTCATTTGTGCCCTCATTGAAAGAGCCGTGAAGAAGCTCCAAACGTTCCAGCCCGGAAAGAGGTTTTGCGGAAACTCCGAGCGCTTTGAAATTTCCCAAAATATCCGCTTCAATACGTTCCAGCTTTTGCTTTGCAGCCTTAATGTCGTCTGCTTCAATACCAAAGGTGATAAACTTGCGCTTGATAAGTCCGTTATTGCCTTTTGCAATCTGTTCTTTCAACATCTGCATATACTCTGTACGGATAGCGTCAAATTCGTCCTCCTGTTTAGGTATCTCAATCATTTTCTGATATTCTTCCATATCTACATTCTGATTGAGGAAAGAAAGCTGAACGGAAATTGAATGGTCGAAATAGTTAAGAAAATCGCAGTAATTTTCAAAAATTTCGTTTTTGTCCTCGTTCCTTGCAAGCTGATAATTTATGTCAAAGAATTGCAACGTTTTTGTGAAAAACTTATCCGTAACACGACAAACACCGTCCGGGTACATTGCCTTATAGCAAATCGTCTGTTGCGCGCTCATAGCAATCTTGCCTTGCATTTTCGCTTTTTTCACAGCTTCCGCAATCTGCTTTTTCTGGCTTCGGGAAAGTGGTTTATCTGCCGGAATTTTTCGTTTTTGCTTTTTTGATTTTGTCTTTGCGTCCTGCAATCTTTTCTACCTCCTTATCTAAAATACTTTGTTTCATCATAGCCGAATATATATTTTCCGTTCGGTACGGTCTGACTTTCGGCCTTATAAATCGTGCGTTTATATATTGCTTCAATACCTTTTCAAGCGGCTGCCCGTTTTTCTCATACATAGCAAAGAGGAAGAACGGAAGCGCTGCTACAATTAAGAGCATACACGCGCCACTGGTGCCGAGAAAATTTCTTGTTAAAAAGTAAACTCCGACACCGGCTACTGCCGCAAGTGAAAAGCATATAAGCTGCCGTTTCGTAAGGTTAAACGCAACCTTTGATTTTACCGTAGTTAAGTCTTTGGGTACGGGTACATAAGGCATTGTTAAAAATCCTCCTTTCCTTAATGAGCATTGAATATTGATTTTGATATGCTTCCTGTCTTAAAGAGAGTAAAGCACAGTACAACGGTATATGCCGCAATAGAAAATATGGTTGAATGAATATCACTTGTTGCCGTAAAGCTATTAACAAGTGCCGCATATATTCCAACGCATACCATAATAAAGAAGCCCTGAAATGCGAGAGCAACAAGCCCCCTCAAATAGTTGCTTCCGACTTGGCCCCATTCACGATTTGCCATTGTCGCAAACGGGATAGCTCCGACAGAGCTATATAAATAAATTTCAATCATTCTGCCGAATATAACGACGGTGATACATACAGACAGAATTTTCATACACAGGCTGACGAGGGCAGTTTCCAGCATCAGTAAGAACAGTTCGCCCGTTCCCATTGCTTCAAGTGTTGGCCGTAAGTTCGTAAGAGCAGAGGAAATGTTAATATTGGTATTTCCTGCAATTACTCCGGCGCTGTTTGAAACAATATGCTGTCCGACATCAAATACCGCCATAATAAGGTTAAATGTGTTGCTGACAATAAGTACAGCAACACACGCCTTGAAAAAGTATTTGAAGAACATAAACGTGTCAACGTCGTGCATATTGTTTTTGTCTATAATCATACTGATTAGCTCATAGCATAAGACAAAGGTTATAATAAGCCCCGCAATCGGGACAATAACAGAGTTTGAAAGGTTTTCGATAATTGAAAAGACGCTGCTGTTCCATTGCTGCGGCGTCTTGCCAACCTCTGTTGCTATCGTCCCGACTTTTTGGTTTACGTCATTGAACATAGTCGATAAACTACCCTCAATAAGAGAGATTAGAAAATCATTTATCGCCTGCGTGATTTTATCAAAAATGCTATCCAACTATTAAAACAGTCCTGACAGCAAGGGTACAAGGGTTGTACCAATAACTACGACGCCGCCGCCCGCCATAAGCTGCTTGATACCCTGTGATTTTGCACCGGGGTTATCGTTTCCGTACCCCTCCATAAGATTTATGCCGCCCCATACACACAGACCGGCTCCGAGTGCAATTACAAGTGTCTGCAATACTGTGATTGCCTGTTGAAAAAATGCCATAAATAAATCCTCCTTTTAATTCTCAACCGATTCTTGTTTTTCTTCGGGCACATCTACCTTGTAGAGCTCAAAGGCTTCATCAGGTTTGATTTTTGCCCTCCGCTGTTTGCGTTTCATATATTTTTCAATATCAAACGCATTTTCCTTTTTGGCGTCGGAGGTATATTTATAGTTCGGGTGCTTTGTTATATCGTACTTATCTGAAAGAAAAGGCCGAACACCGCGAAGCTGTAAAATACATTTTCCGCCGTCCATTACCGCCAATTCGTCTTGACTCATCAACTCCTTTCCGAGCTTTTGATAATTCAAGCCGTAAGAGTTCTGATTGCTTCGGGTTTCTGATGTATTGTATAAATCAATCGTTTCTTTACCCAACATTTCAGAAATCTCTTTCAGCGTGCTCTTTTCTTTTCCGCCTAAAAACAGGGTGCAATCACAGTTACCGATAATCGTATCGGCATTATCTTTGTAAATTGCCTTTAACTGCGACTGCGCCTGCAGAACAATACAAGCGGATATTTCTCTGCTTCGTATAACGGCTATAAGCCTTTGAAGCATAGGGATAGTTATGTTTGCTGCTTCGTCCAAAAGACAACGCACGTGTATAGGTAATCTGCCGCCGTATTCATCATCAGCCTTTGCACAAAGGATATTAAACATCTGCGAAATAACCATTGCAGTTATAAAGTCAAAGGTATTATCCAAATCGCTTGTGATGATAAATAAAGCAGTTTTTTTATCTCCCAAAGTGTCAAGCTCCAATTCGTCATATTCCATAAGCGCCCGGAGCTCTTTAATATCAAATGGCGCAAGTCTTGCACCACAGGAAATAAGAATTGACTTTGCCGTTTTTCCAGCCGCCAGCTTATACTTTTTATATTGCTTTACAGCAAAATGTTCAGCGTCTTTTTCTTCCAAACGCTCAAACAGTAAATCAACGGGGCTTTTGAAATTCTCGTCGTCCTCACGGGCTTCACTCGCATTTATCATGTCAAGTAAAGTAATGAAATTCTTTTCTTCTTCGGGAGCTTCATACCAAATGTAGGCAATAAGCGCAGAGTAATAGAGGCGTTCCGCCTTAACCCAAAAATCTTCGCTTGCTTTTTCGCCCTCACCTTTGGTATTGGCTATAATCGTGCTAACCAATTTCAAAATATCCTTTTCGTCTTTTATGTAGGCAAAAGGATTGTAGTGCATACTCTTTTTGAAATTGATAGTATTGAGCGACTTTATTTCGTAGCCGGCCTTTTCAAGAAGCCTGCCACACTCGATTAAAACCGTACCTTTCGGATCTGTTACAACATACGAGCTATGAAGCTGCATTAAGTTGGGTTTTATGAAAAACCTTGTTTTACCGCTGCCGCTACCACCGATAACCAATACATTTTTATTTCGTGCGTGTTTGGGATTTTTCGGGCGGCTGCTCATTGTCAGCCTTTCCGTGTTTGTCAGCAAGATATTATTTTGAAATTCAGCGTCCATATAAGGCTTAATATCTTCTGCCGTACCCCAACGGGCAGAGCCGTATTCAATACCTTTTCTGAACTTTTTTGCGTTCTTGCTGCGTATATATAAAATGCCTTTTATTGCTACTGCCGTAACAACTCCTATAAGCATATCAATAGGATTGAAAGAGAAAAGCGGAGACTTAAAAAGCTCCGCAATTCCTTTCATAAGTGCTGATATTTTATTACCCTCAAAAACTCTTAAAGAATAGCCCAGCTTATCACCGAGCCAAAAGAACAGAACATAAGGCGCATTTGCAATAATGACTTTTTTATCAATCGTCATAAGGTAATATCCCTGTCCTTGTTTTTTTCTCTGTCTCGGTTTTGATTGAGTTTTTGCGCCTGTTCTTTGAGTTTTGAAAGCAGTTTCCGCAAAGACGGTTTATCCTTGTGCTTTAACTGCTTTTGGGTAAATTCCTTGAAAGCCATATTGATAACATCAACATCACGGCCTTTGAAGAACACAAGATAACGGGGCGGCTGTTCGCTTGTGTCCTTTTTGAGTGCATAATCAATGTTATACTTTTTAGCGACGCTCTCAAAAGAACGGATATTTTTGTCCGTAATCTCAATATTTGAAAGCGCCGCATTTTGTTTCATAAGCTGTTTGATTGTCTGCTTGCCGTGATAAATTTTAGGATTCTTTGATTTGTCCTTATGGTGTTGAAGATACATCTGAATAGCTTTTGCAAGAACTCGCCCCGTCATTTTTGTTGTATTTACCGCAAGTGCTATGGTTTTCTGGTCAACTTCTTCCTGCATAGGCTATACCTCCAATCTTACTTACTCCAAGTTTCTCCGTCAGAGTGAGTAATGCCGATATGTTCATTAGCTGCTTCGTTCACATCATAGAAATACCACTTGCTGCTATCGGTAACATCAGTAAAGCGATTGAGCTTTGTAAAGTTTTCATTTACATACTCTTTATCAGCATTTCTGCCTGTTGCTCTGTTTACAACAGTTACAACCTCTGCACGTGTGATATTGTTATCACCTCTGAAAGTGCCGTCTGCATAGCCATTGAGCCAACCGATATTTTTAGCATAAGCGATTTCTTTTACCGCCCAATAGCTGCTTGAAACATCAGTATATTTTACAGATGTTGATGTGTACTTAACATCATTAAAGAGGTCATAATATCTAACCGTCATAGCAATAAATTCAGCTCTTGTTACCTTGTTATCGGGACGGAAAGTGTTATCTGTATAACCCTTAATAATTCCGTACTTTTCAAGATATGAAACATAGCTTGCATACCACGCCTTTTTGGAAATATCCTTAAAGTCAGTTGATGTGCCGGAAATCTTTTCGCCTTTTTCCTCTGCAATAAGTCTTGCAAAGATTGCTGCCGCTTCGCTTCTTGTCATATCTCCGTCAGGTCTGAAAGTGCTGTCGGGATAACCAAAGATATACGCAGAATGTTTTTTGCCCGGTAACATTACAACTCCGTTTGCGTCTGTTGTACCTGTAATTTCGTTTCCGCTTCTGTCTTTGAGAACTACTGTATAATCAGCTTTTGCTTTGCCGGAAGATGTTACGGTAATAGTATAATAATTATCGTCCGTGAGCTTCTTTCCTGTGGGGAGCGTCAAAGTTGCCTTTGTTGTGGAAACGGATTTTGAAACACTTACAGTCTTACCGTCTTTATCAACGATTTTTACTGTGGTAGAAACATAAGAGCCGCCGCCACCGCCACCGCCGGAGCTTGAAGGTCTGGAAGTGCCGCCACCGCCGCCGGAAGATTTAACAGGTAATGTTACTTTGCCGTTTGCGTCCGTTGTACCTGTCTTTGATGTGGTTTTATCTGCGATTGTAACAGATACACCCTTAACAGCTTTACCGTCGTTATCGGTAATTGTAGCCGTTACCTGATTAGATGTTGTGAGTGTATGGGTTTCGGGGAGAGTGATATATACCTTGCCGTCCTCGATTTTAACAAATGCGTCTGTGATAACACCCTTTGTATCATTCAAAGCGACTTTGTATAGAGTAGTTACAGTTTCGCCCGGCTTATCTTCTTTGCCGTCGCCGTCTGTATCTTCACCCGGTTTTTCTTCTTTATCGGTTACGCCGGAATTACCCTCGTTATCGGTAATATCCTCTGAAAGCGGAGGAACAACAATTTTTCCGTCTGCGTCGGTTTTGCCGCTTACGGATTTTGGTGCTGCCGTTTCTGTATCAGCAGTATTGTCCGATTCTGTACTTTCGTCGGCTTCAGCTTTTGGAGCTTCGGAAACAGTTACAGAAACATCTTTTGCAGGGGTTTTATCTGCTTTATTTGTTACAGTTACGGTAATTCTGTTGCTATGAACAATTAAAGTTTCAGCCGGAAGAACAACGGAAATTGAATTATCCTCATTCAAAGTAAGTGAAGCATTTTCAATAACCTTGCTTTCATCAGTAACAACAATTTCAAAGCCTGTCAGTTCACCGTAGCCGTTAACATCTGTAATATCAAATGTTGTCGGAGGTATAACCGCCTTACCGTCTGCGTCTGTGAGATTTGTTTCTGTTCTCTCGGTGTTGTCTTTTACTGTAACACTCATATCCTTAACAGCCTTATTTTCGCTGTCGGTTACGGTTACAATGATTCTGTTAGCAATGTCAATTACCTTATCAGTCGGAAGCTCAATATTGATTTTACCGTCTGCGATTGTAACAAAGGCATTTTCGATAACTGCCTTTTCATCAGTAACAAGAATATTAAGGCCGTTTACGGTTGCTTTACCGTCCTTGTCGGTCTTATCCTCTGAAAGAGGGGGAACAACCATTTTACCGTTTTCATCAGTTACGCCGCTTCTGTTATTTTCCGTTACATCAATAACCTTAACTGTCATATCCTTAACTGCTGCACCGTCCTTATCAAGAACAGTTACACAAATTCTGTTAGAATAATCAATCAGGTTTTCAGCCGGAAGAAGAACGGAAATTGTATTATCATCATTGAGAGTTACAAAAGCATTTTCAATCTGCTTTGCTTCATCATTGACAATAACATTAAATCCATTTACATTTACTTTACCGTCTTTATCGGTGTAGCCGGAATTTACAGGGGGTACGGTCAGTTTGCCGTATCTGTCGGTTAAGCCTTTTTCAATGTAATCTTTATCCGCAATAACAATTACGGAAACATCTTTTTGAGGCTCGCCATTCTGATTTGTGATAGTGATAATAGCAGGGCTGTCCTTTGTGAGAATTAAACCGTCGGGAAGGTCAACCACAACATTATTGCTTTCGCCGATTTTAATATCGCAGTTTGGAATGATAACATTGTATTTATCGGTTACGCTTACAACATAAGTATTTTTAACCTCGTTATTTTCGTTTCCGATTGTGCCGTTATCGTCGCCTGTGCTGCTCTGATTGTTTGGAACTTTAAGCTGTCCGTTTGTGTCTGTTGTGCCCGTTGCATTATTACCGTTTTTATCCTCAATAAAGATATTAAGGTCTGCTGCCGGCTTCTGATTTTCAGTAAAGAACGCTGTAATAGTGGTCTGGTCTGCATAATCAAGAAGTCTGCCGTTTGGTAATTTGATTGAGATTTTATTATCAACATCAATTACAATTTCAGAGTTGAAAATAGGAGTACCGTTTTTGTCGGTAAGAATAATGCTGAAATCGCCAACCTCTGCTGCGCCGTCCTCGTCTGTACGGTCTGCGTCAATAAGTTGTGCAATCTCTGCTGTCTGTAATGTTTCACCACATACAGAACATTCAACATGCTTGCTGCCGCCGCTTGTAATGGTTGCCGGAACATCAATTATCCAATCGGACGGGGTATGTCCCTTTGGCTCAACATATTCAGCCTTGTATGTGTCGCTGCAATCTTCACATACAAAAGTTGTAAATCCTAAACTTACACAAGTTGCCGCCGTAATTTCTGACTTGTAATTATGGGGAATTATATCTGTGTAGTCGCTTGTGTAGGTATCATCACAATTTTTACAATCGTAAACTGTGTAGCCCATTTCTTCACAAGTAGCCGGAGTTACTTTCTTTTCGTAATCGTGAGGAATTTTATCGGTATAGTTACCTTTGTAGGTATCTCCGCAATCACAAGTGAAAATTGTATATCCCATTTCGGTACAGCTTGGAGCAATTACAGTTTCTTTGTAGATATGCTCTTTGTTTTCTGTATAATCTCCAATGTAGGAGGCTCCGCAATCGGGGCACTCATATACAGCATAGCCGTGTTCTTCACAAGTAGGCTCTACAATCTGTTTGTTATAATTGTGTTCTGTCTTATCGGTATAATCGCTTGTGTAGGTGTCGCCACATTCACAAGTATAAACTGTAAATCCAAAAGCGGAACAGCTTGGAGCTGTTACATCAGCCTTGTAATCGTGAGGGAGCTTATCTGTGTAATCAGCGTCAAATTCATAGTCGCAATTTACACAATCATAATGAGTATGTCCCATACTTACACAAGTGGGCTCTGTAATTTCAGTTTCGTATTCGTGTTCTGCCTTATCTGTGAAATTTGCAGTATAGGTATCTCCGCAATCACAAGTAAACACGGAATATCCCATTGCTTCACAAGTAGGAGCAATTACGGATTCTGAATGATTGTGTCCTGTCGGAAGCTCTAAAACAGTTTCACATACAGTACAAATTTGCGGCTCGGTACAGGTTGCAGCTTCGCCCGGTGTATGACCTGTTGCTGCGTCTGCCTTAATCATTTTTTCGCCGCAATCTTCATTCTGACAAACATATTCAATTACGCCGTCTGCTTCACAAGTGGAAGATGTAACGGAAGTACCCTCGTCCCAATTATGTCCTGTGGGCTCGGTATA
>RHMF01001269.1_pt1 | contig 20695 bp, 37 predicted proteins | sample 5365151 | NCBI WGS metagenome assembly RHMF01 (sample SAMN10266501, study PRJNA497801) | feces metagenome | isolation source: feces | host: Bos taurus | place: China: Prairie of Fairy Mountain | collected 2017-08-14 | reverse complement strand
AGACCGCAACAACTCAGCTCACGGTTCAGAGGGTGCTGCAGAGCATCGCCATTACAACCCAGCCGACAACAACGACCTACAAGAGCGGAGACGCGATCGATACGACAGGAATGGTCGTAACGGCGACTTACAACAGGTCAACCGACACCGTGACCGGCTATACAGTAAGCCCTGCAACGGCAGGCTCGACAGAGGGCACACAGACAGAAACCGTGTCATATACAGAGAATTCCGTCACAAAGACGGCGGTTTTTTATGTGACCATCAAGAATATGTCAATCTACGGCGTTGAATGGGACGGCTCATCTTCAACAACATTGAGCAGAACCGATGCGGCGGCATCCTTCACGAATCCCGTGCCGTATGTGTCGGGATCAAATTCCTATGGCTCGCCGTTTGATAATCTGATGCCGTGGTCGGGAATCGAGAGAGTGACCGTATCGGCAGCAGGGGAGCTTGTAAAGATTCCTAAGTTCTGGTACAAGACCACCTTCTCGGGAAGCACCTTCAAGCTCCAGATCGCGGACGGCGAGGCAGACGGCTTCTCTGTCGCTCCGGCTTTCATGGATAGGGGAGACGGCAAGGGTGAGAGGGACTATGTCTATGTCGGACGATACCATTGTTCTTCATCGAACTGGAAGTCGGCAACAGGTGTGACACCGAAAGTGTCGGTCACAAGAGACGCGGCAAGGACAGGCATCCACGGACTTGGAAACGATGTGTGGCAGTGGGACTATGCCATACTTATCACAATCCAGATGCTCTACCTGGTCGAGTTCGCAAACTGGAATGTTCAGGCGACTAGGGTGCTCACAGACTACGTCAACATCTTCTGCGGTATTCAACTGCGGGGGCACTGATTCGATGCCGTATCACACCGGAACAGTCAGCGCACAGCATTCTGACTATGGCGACTGTCAGTATAGATACATCGAGAATCTTTGGGGCAACTGCTACGACTGGTGTGATGGAATCTACTTCAGCGCGGCGAACACTTACGTCATAAAGAACCCCGCAAACTTCAGCGACACGGCGAACGGCACGCTTGTGGCGCAACGCCCTACATCCGGAGGCTATATATCCGCAATCGCAAAATCAAACGTGAGCGGCTACGACTGGTTCTATTACCCCTCAGCCGTTGCAGGTTCGGACAGCACCTATATACCCGACTATTGCGACTACGGCGCCTCGGGTGTTGTCTTGCGCGTCGGTGGCAGCTACTACCAGAGCCAGGGCCACGGTTTGTTCTGCCTGTACGGCAACAACGCTGCTTCGGCCTCGAACGCGAACATCGGCTCCCGTCTCCAGTATTTACCCTGAGGGGGCACGGGGGCGCAGCCCCCGCTAACAACTGTCAATTAAGGCTTGCCGGTTCTCCTTATTGAAGAACTGAATGGGGCTATTGCACCAGTAGTCCGGTGTTTGTGTACTGGCGTAGACCGACTATTGCAACTACAACGCCTCGGGTGTTGTCTTGCACGTCGGTGGCAACTACAACCAGAACCAGAACCACGGTTTGTTCTACCTGAACGGCAACAACGCTGCTTCGAACTCGAACGCGAACATCGGCTCCCGTCACCATTGCAAAGGGTTGGCTACCCGCCTTTTAATCGGGTGCAATAGTCGCACAGCACTTGCTGAAGATAAGCTGAATAAGGGCGCAGGTTGGTACTCCCGAAAGGGCGAAGGAAGGCTTGCGAGGCTACAATGGAGAATCCCTGTTGAAAAGAACCGGTCATCTTTTTGAATACTTAATATCCGACACGAACATCTTGAAGGCTATCGAGGAAGTCAACAAGACCCATAGATGGGAACCGCGACACAAGCCGAACAAGGTTGTTCTCTGGGTAGATGCGACCAAGGCTGAAAGGGTTGAGGAGCTTCGGAGGATGATCGTGAACGGCTTTATTCCCTCACCGATGAACCATAAGCAACGATGGGACAAGGCGGCCTGCAAGTGGAGGAATATCCACGAACCGAAACTTTATCCGGATCAGTATATACATCACATCTTGGTGCAGGCGATCCAGCCCACAATGATGAGGGGAATGGACATCCACGCTTGTGGTTCGATCAGAGGACGCGGGATCCATTACGGGATCCGGAAGATAAAGCGGTGGATGAAAGAGGATGTCAAGGGCACAAAATACTGCGCGGAACTCGACATCCATCACTTCTACGACAGTTTGAAGCCCGAAGTCGTGATGGATAGGCTAAAGCACCTCATCAAAGACAGAAAAGTCCTCGACCTTTGCTACCGGATCATCAAAAACGGAATCACGATAGGGGCTTATACATCGCAATGGTTTGCCAATACAACCCTGCAACCATTGGATATGATGATCCACGATGAGAGATTTCGAGTATCGCATTATCTTCGATACATGGACAACTTCACCATATTCAGTCCGAACAAGAGGGCGCTCCGGCGATTAAAAGACAGCATCAATACCTGGCTGATCACCCACGGAATGGAATTGAAGGAGAACTGGCAGATATTCCCGACAAGATCAAGACTCCCCACCGCCCTTGGATACCGGTTCGGGCGAGGGTACACGATCCCACGGAAAAGAAACCTCTTCAGAATCAAGCGCCAGATGAAGAGCTTCGGACGGAAGAAAAAGCGAAGGCAAAAGATACCCTATTCAATGGCGTTCGGGCTACTTTCAAGGCTCGGGCAGATGAAACATTGTAACTCAACCCACCTGTATAAGAGATACATCGGAACGGGCACACAAAAGACATTGAAAACAACTGTTAGGCACTATATGAGAAAGGAGCGAAAGAAGTGGAATACATCTTCGGAACAGACGGCGACAACGAAACCCTAAAGACGGTCGGACGCACCCACACCGATTTCAATGGTTTCCTGTCAACAAGTCGCGAAAACGGCGGTACGACAACAATCGACAGATGCCGCATCCTCGACCATTTTAAGAGCGAAGAGGACGCAGAAGGCAACTGCTACGACTGGTACACCATCACAGACCACTATCGATACGAGGACAGGCAGGTCGATTCGGTGGAGAAAGACGATGTGATAGCGGAGCTCATGGAAATGATTGCGGTTCAGGATGATGCAATCGCTGAAATCTTGGAAATGATAGGAGGTAAAGAGGAATGACTGCAATAGTTAGGTTCTGGGTGAAACGAATCAAAGCCGGAAGGGCAACGATTGACGATGTGCCGGAATATTGGCGCGAGGCTGTGAGGGAGGCACTTGAAGAGGAGGGCGAGAATGTCACCACATGAGACTCTTGTGGCGATCATAGTTGCGGTCATCGGCTCCGGCGGTTTTTGGAGTCTGTTGCAGTTTATCGCCACAAAACACTCGGAAAAGAAGTCCACGACGGCAAAAATGCTCCTTACTGCACAGGAGGGCATCACAAAACTTTCCCAGCAGATTGAGGAGAACGAAGCAAAGGGTGCGAGACGAAGGATACTTCGGTTTTCGGACGAACTAACTCAGCAAGTTAGGCACACAAAGGACTACTTCGATGATGTTCTGGCGGATATTGACCTGTATGAAAGATACTGCAAGGATCATCCAAACTTTCCAAACAACCGCACGTTGATGGCCGAGACTAATATCAAGGCAGTTTATCAGCAATGTTTAGCGGAGCATGATTTTCTTTAAGGAGGTAACACAATGATCCCATTAGGCTACGGCGGCATCGACAGGATATACGGAGCAATATCCATTGAGAGCGCTGATATTATCTTGGATTTGATTGAGGAGTATATTGAGTTGTTAGAGGAGGTTACACAATGAGCAGTAAAGTATATGATTTTTTGAGATGGTTTTCAGCGATATTCCTTCCGGCACTGACAACCTTTGTCGGAGTGGTCCTTACCGCCCTTCACGTTCCGTGTGCCGATACGGTCATCACGATCATGGCAGGGTTTACAACCTTTATGAACGCGATAGTAGGAGTCAGCAAGGTATCATACGATAAGAAACAGAGCGCGGAGTTTAAAAACTTCACGAACACCATTGAGGAGGGCTGAAGTATGAGAAGAGACGAACCTGTAGCAGTGATGCAGAGCTGGCTTGGAGTCCACGAGCCGGATCACCGCTTCATAGTAGACATTTACAACGAATTCTTTGACGTTCACGGAAACCGCCCCCGTGGGTACAGAGTGACCTATAGCGACGCGTGGTGTGCTACGGCGGTATCGGCGGCCATCATCGAAGCAGGCGGATACATGGACGCACCGCTTGAATGCGGATGTCAGGAAATGATCAACCTCTACAGGGAATCGGGGAGATACGAGGCCGGAAGTAATTGCGTCCCTCAGAAAGGTGACATCATCTTCTATGATTGGCAATGCGACAACCATGCCGACCATGTGGGTATCGTGGAGAGTTGCGACGGCACAAACATCACGGCAATCGAGGGCAACTACAATGACGCAGTGAGGCGGAGGCTTCTCCGTGTCGGGACGAGCTATATCACCGGCTACGGACATCCGAACTACAACAAAGAGCCCACCCCCGTTCCCGTTCCGATTCCGGAGCATATCACACCGGATCCTCTGCCGGACGGAGAGCACGTTTATCGCCTTTACAACCCGAACACGGGCGAACACTTCTATACCGATTCAGTAGACGAAGGCAACGGTCTCATAGATGCAGGGTGGAGCTATGAGGGTAGCGCCTGGATCGCTCCGAAGGAAAGCTCTCTCCCCGTATATCGGCTTGTCAATAGCGCAGGCGGTCACATGTTCACACCCGACCTTGAAGAAAAGAGAGTCCTTGTTGAAAGCGGATGGACGGAGGAAGGCATTGCGTTCTATTCAGCGCTCTCAACAGACCTTCCGATTGTCCCGATCTACAGGGCATATTGTCCCGGAAACGGCGATCATTTATTCGCGTCAAACGTGCTTGAATACTACAACCTTCAGACTGTCGGTTGGAACGGCGAGGGCGTGAGGTTCTACGGGATAAGATGAAGCACGAAGAAATAGTCTCTTGGTCGGATATATGCGAGATAGCAATGATCCAACAGAGGATCATACGGCTTCAGGAGAAGGCGATAGAAAACCTCCTACCGAGCGCGATAATGAGCAGAGAGACCGAGGATGCGATCAGAGAGGCGGAACACCTCAAGAAAACTAAATACTGGGAGATATAGTGCCTACACGGCAAGGCTCTACCGCTGCCCTGCCGTGATAAATCCTCTTTCTCCTTCTTAATTAGCGCCTCTGTTACTGGGTAGATTCCGGCAGCAGGGGCGCGCCCTTTTTCACATTTTTATAATGCGCGGTGATGGGCGCGTTGTAAAATTGTGAGCATTAAAGCATAATATAAAGCGTCTCTCCGTCCCAGGTGCACTCCTTCACGATGGATCGCACGATTTCGTTCTTCTCCTCCGGCGAGAATCCGTCCAACCCCTTTAGAAAACTAAAGATTTCTTTCGATTTCTCAAACATTTTTCTGCCTTCGCGTAATTTTTTCCGCATATTCGCTTCAATTTCAGACTTTTGCTTCTTAAGCTCCCGGAGCTGGGCGTCAAGGGATTCCATTTCGGCTATGATGTATTTTGACGCCGAGGACCCTTCCGCAAGCGCCAGAGACGATGCAAGCCTTCCGATCTTCTCCTCTATGGAGCTGATTTTTGACTGCAACTTCTTGGGATCTACAGCTTTTTTGTCGGATTTCTCGACATATTGCTGTATCAGTTTCGGATCGGCTTCAATGTTTCTGAACAATTCAAGCGCCTTTTCGTCCAGAAGGTCGCACTTGATCTGGGAACAAGTGCAAGCGTCAGATCCATCCCTCATTCTCCTCTCGCAATAGTACCACCGGCTCACGCCCTCAACCTTCTTTTTGGTCGAGACGGCCATAAGAGCTCCACAGGAACACCGAAGGACTCCCTTGAGAAGCGGAATAGGGTATTTTGGCTTATGAAATCCCGTGTTTAAGCGGAATCGGCTTTGAACTGCAAGCCATTTTTCCGCAGATATGATCGGCTCATGATATCCGACACATACCGTCCAATCGCTTGGTTTTGCCTTCTGATGGCTTTTGTTTCGTTCGGTAGTCCTTCCATATACCATGACACCATGGGTGCCGTTCCAGAGCTCTCTGGGCGACTCCATGCGGCACCCTTTTGCCTCATAGTAATCATAAACCTCGGGCGTTGCCTCGCAACCATAGGGCGAAGTGAAGAGCTGATAGAGCTGAGTTGAATGGAAGGCGGCTCCGCTCCGTGTCTTGATGCCCTTTCTTCTGAAATCCGTCTCAAGCCTTTGCAAAGAGTAATTTCCCGAAAGGAAGTAGTCGAAGAGCCAGTTCATATATTCAGCCCCTTCTGGATCGGGAACAAGGACTACATGTTTTCTGCCGTTTATGACGGTCCTGCTGCCTTTGTATCCGATCGGAGGTCTGCCTCCGACCCAATACCCCTTTTTGGCAAGACCTGTCATGTTGTCTGCAACCCGAAGAGCGATATTCTTCCGTTCCATTTGCCCGAAAGCCGCAGAAACATACATCATTGCCTCTCCTATGGGTGTAGAAGTGTCGATATTGAGATCCAAGCAGATAAATCTGACATGATGCGCCTGCATTTCGGTATATGCTTCAGAGAAGTCCCGAACATCACGGCTGAACCGGTCAAGCTGATACACTACCAGGACATCACAGGCATCTTCCCGAAGCAGGGACATCATTTCCTGAAAGCCGGGGCGGTTCGTGTTGGCTCCGGTGAAATCCTCGTCAGAGAATTGTTGCCATGAGTCTATTTCGCCGGGAAACCGCATCTCGCAGTATTCCCGGCACATTCTGAATTGATTATCTATCGAGTCGGAATTGTCCTTATATACGGACTTCCGACCATAGGTGAAGAACCTCATATCAATCCTCCTTGTAAGATAGAAGCCTTTTGACGGCTTCGCGGTTCAGGTCGTCGGTTTCGCGATATTTCAAGATGATGTCCCACTCTTCGTTTGTGATCTCGCGAGAGATGATCTGGTTGCTTTTCCCAATAAGATCATCACTCTGGCACCCAAGGGCTTCACAGAGCTCCACAAGGTTCTCCATTTTGACCTGGGTTCGATCTATTTCCCAAGAGGAAACGGTTGCCTTAACAACCCCGAGCTTTTCCGCAAGCTGTTCCTGAGTCATTCCCCTTGATTTTCGGATGGCTTTGATGTTTGCGCCTATTTTAATCTTCAATGCTCATCACCTCCTGAGTCAATAATATTGCCTTTTTCCGATATCGTCAACAATTTTCTGTGTTAAATGTTGATTTTTTTGTTGACAGTCAACACATTTTGTTGTATTCTTCAAAAAGTCAACAAGATGTTGATAAATAAACAAAGGAGGTGAAAACATGAAGATGACATTGCGAGCGTGGCGCAGGGCGAAGGGAAAGACAATCGCGGAAATGGCTCGATGGCTTGACGTGCATCCGAACACTTACCAGAAGTGGGAAGAGTCTCCGGGTAAGATCAGCATTGATAAAGCCATGGAGATAGCGGATTATTTGCAGATTTCCCTTGACGATATTGACCTTGCACCGGAGTCAACAAAACTCATACAGGAGGCGACATGAAAGAGGTCAAGATCGAGGTCCGGTTCACGGACGGATACCAGAAGCGGTACACGAAGGCCTGCATTGAACAGCTGAAAAAGAGGGAGGCAAGAGAACGTGATAAGAGAACTTGATCCGGATGGCTGCCGGACATTGGCGCGGATGATCGTGGAATATGCCGGACGAGATTATATCTCAGCTCTGAAAGAGCAATCAAGGCATCCCGACGATATGGCTGCCAAAGGAAGAGTCGAGTCACTTGAACGATTCTTCGAGGGAACATGGTTCGAAATGCTTGTCCCGTACAACGGAAGAGAGTTCAGGGACACCATTAAAAGGAGGGTGAAAGATGGCTTCTCAATATGCGGTAGGTGAGAGCGTGCTGATCCCGGCCACAGTCGAAGAGATCGACACTGACGAGGGAGTGGTTTTCATCGTCCGGCTCCCGTGGGGAGAACTGAAGGCAATGTCAGGGGACGAGCTTGTTCGTCCGGAACAACCGCTTTCGGCAGCAGGGCGAAGGCTTGCAAAAGAGCTGGCGAGGTTTGCCGGATGAGCGCCCCGGGTTCGCCGTGTAAAGGTTGTTTGCTTCACGAGTTCGGATGCAAGAAGGGCTGTGAACGCTGGGCGATCTACGAGAGAGACAAGAAGGCGTGGGACAAGGTAGTTCGAAACGAAAGGAACAAATACCTGGGAACGCTGAACGCCGTGATCAAACGCAAGGTCAAGGAACAGAAACAAAGCTGGAGGAAACGAAAACGATGAAACTGATCGAAAAGATTTTCACGGGGCTTTCGGTAGCACTCGTCATTTTGGGAGTAGCAAGCATCGAGACAACTCCGATCCTGCTGCCGTTGATGATGATAGTAGGAGGTGGCGCATGGCTCGTATATGCCGCAAATGCTTTCAAGTGGGATGTGTGATAGGTCTGGGGATATTTTTAGCCTCACACGCGCCAGCACCTGAGATACCTGAGATTGAACCACAGTTGACCGCTGGAGCGGCGCGACTACCGATAGTAGACTGGCGAACGACTGAAGTTGATGAAAAAGTTAATACAGCGCTACAATTTACGGTAGTTACTGCATCTGAGGTAGTTAATGAAGTTAATAATGAAGTTAATGACGAAGTTAATGATGTAGGCGAACCTACGGAGCTTATAGAGGATGATCCTGAGCCTGCTGACGATCTGCTGTACCGAGTTGTTCAGGCTGAAGGCTACACGATGGGATATGAGGGGATGCGTTATATCACCAGCGCGATTCTGAACCTTGCAAGAGACAGAGGATGTTCGGTCGAGTCGGTGCTTACAAGCGGAGCCTATACGGTAGTGAATACCGGGGCGATATGGCGACAGGAGCTTCTCCCGGAGACGATAGCGGCAGTCGATGATGATTTAGCGTGTCAGATAGACACCGAGATCAAGTACTTTCGGACAGGTCACTATCACGGTTTTGGAGAGGCGGTGTTTAATTATGGAAACGTTTACTTCAGTAAGTAAGATGTCAGGACTTGCGTGGGCGACAGACATCCTCGCAGGACGCAAAGAGTTCCCGACCTTCAACAAGGAGAGGAAGGGCGAGGGATTCAAAGAGGTTTTGGATAAGGAGATGGAGAAAGAGAATGACAGACAACGAATTTTTACTGCAAGACCGCTTGCAGAAGATAAGGCAGATCATCAACCAGCACGGAGAAGATAAATTCCATCTCTCTTTTAGTGGCGGTAAGGATAGCACGGTTTTATCGTGGCTCTTGGATAAAGCTCTTCCCGGAAACACAATCCCAAGAGTATATGCAAACACAGGGATTGAATACCGTTTAATCCTTGATTTCGTAGAGAGAGAGAGAGTACGGGAACATCCGTGGGAGTTGGTGGTATTAAAACCCTCAGTGCCGATCAAGCAGATGTTAGAAAAAGAAGGCTACCCATTCAAGAGCAAATTTCACGCGAGGGCAGTCAAGGAATGGCAAGAAGGACACGGAAACAACGTTTTATGCACGGAATATCGCACAAGGTCAAGCATCTGGAATGCCCGAAATTGTCCCCAAAAGCTCTTATACCAGTTTAGCGGTGAATGGAGCGGTCTTAAAATATCTGACAAATGTTGTGATAGGCTGAAAAAAGACCCTATCCACAAATGGGAAAAGGAAACGGGGAGAAAATCAGCAATCATTGGAATAATGCCATCTGAGGGGGGAAGGCGAAAAAAAGCAAGATGCCTTGTTTTCAGGAATGAGAAACTAAACAGTTTTCAACCCTTAGTACCCGTCACAAAAGCGTGGGAGGATTGGCTGATAGAGACTTACAACATAGATATTTCAGAGATTTACAAGCCGCCATATAATTTTGAACGCACAGGTTGTAAGGGCTGTCCGTTCGCTCTGCATCTTCAGAAGGAGCTTGACACACTTGAGAAGTATTTTCCAAACGAACGCAAGCAATGTGAAGCGATCTGGAAACCCGTATACGACGAGTATCGGAGGTTGGGGTACAGGTTAAAACCCAAAAGCAAATATGAACAAATGTCGTTGTTTTAGGTTTTGGATAAGGAGATGGAGAAGAATGAAAATGACCATAAAACAGTTGATTAAAGAATTGCAGGATTACGCAGAAGTCTACGGCAAGAATGCTGAAGTCTTTGGATATTTCGGGATGTCGGCAGGAGCCGCAAAGGAAAGGCTAAAGGAAATAACGGCAGATGATGAATATATCGTTGACGATTTCTTCAAAATATCGCACGTAAACAGCTATTACGAAAGAGAAAAAGACATTGTTTATATAGCTTTGGAGGATGTGAAGGAATGACGGAAAGAAACTGCCAAGAGTGCGCTCACTTTGTCGTGAAAGGTCTGAAAACCTACAAGCAGACCGCTCTTGTAGTAGGGGCAACATTTACGATGGGGTGTGATGCGGTTAAGTGTGAGTTTAAGGCGAAGAAGGTGAAGAAATGACCATAGACGAAGCGATAACCCACGCTGAAGAAGTGGCTGAGGAAAAGAACAAAGAAGCTGATAGAATTTATCGTGCTTACAGTATATATCCGAGTGATGATGACGCTTTAGAATATGACGATTGCATTGCTTGTGCCGAAGAACACCGTCAACTCGCCGGATGGCTGAAGGAGCTGAAGGAGAAAAGACAGGCGATTGAGGGCATCAGGGCAGAGATAGAGGGGCGCGTTACGGAGGGAGATGTATATGGCACTAATCCGGGACTAAAGCTGGCGCTTCTTATCATCGACCGCCACATAAAGGGAGAAACAGATGAACGACAATAGATACATACCTAAACATATTGTAGACGGAACAACAGAATTTGGGGCAGATGAATATGTGTATAAATGGGTTAAGAAAAATCTAATGGATGATGTGAGTATAGTAAGGGTGTCTTTAACTAAAGACAAATGTGGAGAGTTTCAAGACGAAAAGCCCCCTTACTACTGTGACCAAACTACTGTCGGATACTACTCAGAAGATTTCTATGGAACTTGCTATTATCCCATTCACAAAAAGCACAATCGCAGATATTTAGCGGTTGAGTATTATTGTTGACCGCCACATAAAGGAGGAGAAGGAATGAAGATCGGGCTTATTGATGTTGACGGTCACAATTACCCAAACCTCCCATTGATGAAGTTGTCAGCTTGGCACAAGGCGCAAGGGGATTCCGTTGAATGGTATCAGCCGTTGTTTAGCGGTCATTGCGACAGAGTATATATGAGCAAGGTCTTTTCGTTCACTCCAGATTATGAGTTTTATGTGGATGCTGACGAGGTTGTAAAGGGTGGCACGGGGTACGCCATACAACTCATGAACGGCAAGGAAACCTACGACAAAAGCCGCGACAAGCCCCTTCCCGATGAAGTTGAGCATATATACCCCGACTACTCGCTTTATCCAGAGATAACCAAAGACACAGCATACGGTTTCTTGACAAGAGGCTGTCCGAGAGGGTGTGGATTTTGCCACGTAGCCAACAAAGAGGGGAAATGCTCTTACAAGGTCGCTGATTTATCAGAGTTTTGGAGAGGGCAAAAGAAGATAATCTTGTGTGACCCAAACATTTTGGCTTGTAAAGACCACATAAACCTTCTGCAACAGTTGGCGGACAGCAAGGCAAAGGTCAACTTCAATCAGGGGCTTGACATACGGCTAATAAACGACAAAAACCTTGAAATACTCAAACAGATCAAACTTGACGGAATACACTTCGCTTTTGACAGGTGGCAAGATAAAGACATCGTAGAACCGAGATTACGGAAATTCGCCCATAAGACAGGATTCAACCGAAACAAGGGGAGGGTGATGGTTTACATCCTAACAAACTTCGACACATCGTTGGAACAGGATATATACCGGATTCAGTTATGCAGAGAGTTGAACTTTTCCCCTTACCCGATGATCTACGACAAGGAACACGCAAAACCGATTTACAGAAAGCTTCAGCGGTGGTGCAACAACTTTATATTTTGGGGCGTACCCACATTTGAACAATATTTGAAAGGAGCATAGGGAAGGAGAAGGAAGATGCAGAAACCAGATGACCTACTTGACCACATCGAAAAGGCGCTCAATATCCACAAAGCGGAGATAAAGGACTTGAAGGAGCGCGTAGAAAAGCTCGAACTGGCATACCTGAGAGATCATACGCATTTTGGGAAGGAGGAACAATGATAGTAGGACTCCCGGCAATGTATGAAATGCTTGCTGAGGAATGCACGGAGCTGGCACACGAAGCCTTGAAGATGGCGAGGGTCATCCGGGGAGAGAACCCGACACCAAAGACCGAAGATGCGGTCAAAGAGCATCTTATCGAAGAGGTTACGGATGTGAGGCTTTGTCTCAGAGAACTGGATCTTAGCTACGACAATCTGATTATGGAGCGCAAGGTTGAGAGATTTCTTCAGAGGTGGAGCAAAGCCCATGAGGTCACAGATGACGATCTTGCAGACATTGCAAAGATGATTAAGGAGTCGGGTGAATGATCTGGACGGAGAAGATGTTCTTGTATGTCTTTGACCGGATATGTAAGAAGCACAGACCGTGGGAGTGCGGTAAATGCCCGCTTCAGAAGTGGAAGGGTGGCTGCAACTTCGGGCTGATGATGAGCGCAATGAAGAAATGGGCGGAAAAGAACATAGATAAGAGGATTTTGGAGGGGAAATATGGAGAATAAGCAGGAAATATGCAACTTGTTGTGCGTGGCGCTTCAGGCGACGCGCGACCAGCACGATCTGACGGACATCGTCTACAGGCGGATGCCAAACGACAATGAGATCGTGACGCTGTTCTATGAGAACGGCCACAAGAGGAGTATCAATGTCAACATGGATTCAGGAATAGCAATGATAAAGGACATTTTGGGAGGAGCATGAAAACGGGAAAACTTTATGAAGTAAATGCAGAAATCGATGAGCTTTTGGCACAGCTTGAGCAGGAATTTGACCCCGAGACCGGGGAGATCCTCGGGGATCGGACAGATGAGATCCTTAACAAGCTGCATGAGCTTGAGAAGGAGAAGGGCAGGATCCTTGAGTGGGTTGCCATGGAAGTCCTGAATGCCCGTGCCGGCGTTACGGCGATCAAGGCGGAGGAGGAGAGGCTTGCGGCCCGAAAGAAGAGCCTTGAGCGGAAGGACGAGAGGTTGATGAAGATCCTCGACCGGGAGTGTGGCGGCATCAAGACGGACCTCGGATTTGCGGTCGTGTCTTACAGAAAGACCGAAACCACAAACATCTTGGATGCAGATACGGCACTGACGTGGCTTGCAAAGAACAACCACGAGGAGTGCATCCGCATCAAGCAGCCGGAAATCTCAAAAACCGAAGCAAAGAAGCTCATCAAGTCCGGCGTGGAGATACCTGGCATTGAATTGAAACCTGATAATAAGTGTTCATTAAAGTAAAGGAAGGAGAAAAGCATGGAAATTAAGAAAGGCTTAATTGCGGGGGCAAAGAAGGTTGTGCTCTACGGCCCCGAGGGAATTGGTAAGAGCACATTCGCAAGCCACTTCCCGGATCCGGTATTCATTGATACCGAGGGGAGCACCAACGCACTCGATGTGGCGAGATTTGACGAGGATTTTTCGGACTGGAACAAGATCCTCGAAGCCGCAGATTTTGTCCTGGCTAATCCCGGAATGAAGACGCTGGTCGTTGACACTACTGACTGGGCGGAGCAGGCGTGCATCAATTTTCTCAATGAGAAGCACAGGACCGACAACATCCTCACTATGGACTATGGCAAGGGTTCACTCTTTGTGGTGGCGGAGTTTGAGAAGCTTCTCAATAAGCTCACAGCAGTCGTTGCAAAAGGCGTCAATGTAGTCCTTCTTGCTCACGCTGCCATGAGGAAGCAGGAGCTTCCGGAGGAAATGGGAGCGTTCGACAGGTGGGAGCTGAAGCTTCAGTCCAAGCAGGTCAAGGCAATGGTCAAGGAATGGGCGCATATGGTCCTTTTCGCCAATTATAAGACCATGGTTATCGAGGATTCAAAGTCGCATTCCAAGAAGGCGCAGGGCGGTAAGCGTGTGATGTATACGGAACATCATCCGACCTGGGACGCAAAGAACCGCTATGGGCTCGATGAGTGTGTTGAGTTCGATTATTCCGCGATCAAGTCAATCATCGAGGGAAATTCACCCAAAAAGACCGAAAAGAAGGTTGAAAAGAAGGATCCTGCTCCGGCGAAGGAGGGGGAGAAGAAGGCGGCAAAGGAAGATCCCGCCGAAGAGCCCAAACAGGAAGATGGTGTCTTTGCAGAGCTTCGGGCCCTTATGGAGGCAAACAACATCACGGACTTTGATGTTCAGATGGCCGTGGCAACGCTTAAGAACCGCCCTTATGACTCCATCACACCGATATCGGAGTATGATCCGGCGTTCGTCAGGGCAACCCTTGTCGAGAAGTTTGATGGGCTCAAGAAGAAGATTGAGAAGATGCGCGAAACCGATGAAGTAGATTTCAATTAAGAAGGAGGAAAACAAAATGGCTACAGATGAGGTAAAGGTTTACGACTGGGATGATGAGATCGAGGATGATGGCAATGGCGGGAGTGATTTCGTAGTGCTTGAGCCCGGAACATACGATTTTGAGGTACATGCTTTTGAGCGCGGGCAGTATTCGCCCAGCGCGAACGCAAAGACACCGCCTTGCAACATGGCAATCATCACCATCAAGATTAGCACGAAGGACGGGATCTGCTTTATCAAGGACAATTTCCCGCTGGCGAATACGATGGAATGGAAGGCTTCAGCATTCTTCAGGTCTGTGGGGCTCAAGAAGCACGGCGAGAAGCTTCGCATGAAGTGGGCTGAGTCTGTTGGACTCAAGGGCAAGGCGAAGATCGTAAAGAAGCCCGGAACGAAGGATGATGTATGGTTCAACAATGTGGGATCCTACATTGACCCGCCCGTTGAAAAGGGAGACGATGACGAATGGAGTTAAGACCATACCAAAGAGAAGCGAAAGACGCGATCTTCAAGGCGTGGAACGAGTTCCGGAAAACTCTCCTGGTACTTCCGACAGGATGCGGAAAGACGATAGTATTCTCCGATGTTGCAAGGGATCGTGCAAGGGTGGGGCGGGTCCTCATCCTTGCACACCGGGAGGAGCTGCTTGATCAGGCGTCTGACAAGCTACTGAAAGCGACCGGGCTTAAGACCGCAACGGAGAAGGCAGATAAGAGCTGTCTCGACTCAAAAGAGCCCGTCGTTGTCGGCTCCGTTCAGACCTTAATGCGGGAGACGAGGCTTTCGAGGTTTGAGCCGGATCACTTCAAGACCATAGTCGTCGATGAAGCACATCACGCGCTCGCACAGAGCTATCAAAATGTCCTTGAACATTTCCCTTCCGCGAAGGTCTTGGGGGTCACGGCCACACCCGATCGGGGCGATATGAGAAACCTCGGGGAATATTTCGAGTCTTTAGCCTATGAGTATTCGCTTCGGGACGCCATAAACCAGGGCTATCTTTCCAAAATCAGGGCGCAAACAATGCCCTTGAACATCGATATGACAAAAGCGAAGGTCTCTTGTGGCGATTACCAGGCTGATTCTGTAGGGGAAATGCTTGAGCCGTATCTTGAAGATATCGCAGATGAAATGGCAAAGGTCTGCAAAGACCGTCATACAGTGGTTTTTCTACCGCTGATATCCACATCGCAGAAATTCAGAGACATATTGAACCGAAAGGGATTCAGGGCGGGCGAGGTTAATGGTGAGAGCAAGAACCGGCAGGAAGTCCTTGAAGCGTTCGAGAAGGGTGAGATCAATGTCCTTTGCAACTCCATGCTTCTTACAGAAGGCTGGGATTGTCCGATTGTCGATTGCATCGTTGTCCTTAGGCCTACGAAGATCCGGGGGCTCTATTGCCAGATGGTTGGACGAGGTACCAGATTATTCCCGGGGAAGGATCACCTTTTGATACTCGATTTCCTCTGGATGACGGGAAGGCATAAGCTGATACATCCTGCGGACATAATCTGTAAAAAGGCTGAAATCGCCGAAAAGGTCACGGAAGCTATGGAAAAGGGCGAAGAGGTTGACCTTTTCGAGCAGGAAGAGCGAACCGAAGAGGATGTCAAGAAGCAGCGCGAAGATGCACTTGCGAAGGCCCTTGCGGAGAGAGAAGCAAAGAAGGCGCGGAGCAAGGTTCGGCTCATCGATCCGATTGAGTGGTCGCTTGCGATTGATTCAGAGGATCTGACAGATTACGTTCCTACTTTCGGCTGGGAAATGGATCCTGTTTCGGAGAAGCAGAAGGCGTTCCTTGAAAAGAACGGCTTTGACGCAAATTCGGAGGATATGTGCCGGGGCAAGGCAAGCAAGATCATCGAGACTGTCATCGCAAGGCAGCAGGAAGGGCTTGCAAGTCCGAAACAGGTTAGAACGCTGACAAAATTCGGATTCCAAAAGGTGAATCTTTGGACGATGGATGAAGCCAAAGCCGTCATCGCCCAGCTCGCGGCAGCAGGGTGGAAGCCGTATATGGCGAATATCGTTCCGGGATTTTACTTACCAAAGAGACTTAGGGAGGTAGTATGAACACGCTTGAATTATTGAATTACATAAACCCCGCCGAGCTTGATTACCAAGAGTGGATCAATGTCGGAATGGCGTTGAAACACGAAGGGCTTTCGGTATCGGATTGGGATAAATGGAGTCAGGCAGACTCAAGATATAAGGCAGGAGAGTGCGAACGGAAGTGGGAAACCTTCAGGGAAGGCACTGGCAAGGTCGTCACCGGCGGCACTCTCCATGAAATGGCGGTCAGAGGCGGCTATAATCCCAAAAGTCGCGAAATAAAGACCTTTGATTGGGATGATGAGATCGAATATGACGGCGATGTCATTATTAAGGACGCTGCGTGGGTGGATGTCTCCGCCATAGAAGAGCCAAAGGACAAGCCGACAGATCAGCTCCGGAAATATATCCAGGCATTATTCAAGCCGGATGAGATCGTTGGGTTTTGCATAGATGCGGAGGAGGATCCCGAGAAAAAGAAATGGCGTCCTTCTTCAAAGGGCGCTTATGGCCGGACGGCACAGAGCCTTCTTGATGCAATTAAGAAGCACCCTGACGATATCGGGGCGGTCATAGGCGATTACAACCCGTGGGCAGGTGCGTGGATCCGGTTCAATCCGCTGGACGGTGGCGGAGTTGCCAACAGCAATGTCACGGATCTTCGATATGCCCTGGTCGAGTCCGATTCTATAGAGATTGAGAAGCAGAAGGCTCTCATGGAGGAGCTGAAGCTTCCCATTGCGCTCATGACCTATTCCGGCGGGAAGTCGGTTCATGCCATTGTGAAGGTAAATGCCGTCACGGAGGCCGATTATCGGGAGAAAGTCGATTATTTATATCGGATCTGCGAGAAGAATGGACTTCAGATCGACAAGCAGAACAAAAACCCCTCACGAATGACCAGAATGCCCGGAGTGCAAAGGGGAGACAAGAAACAGTTCATCATCGCGGAGAATATCGGCTGCGAGTCCTTTGAGGCATGGAAGGAGTATATCGAGGATCTGACAGACACCCTGCCGGAGATCGTCGATTTCGGGTCCCTACAGGAGCTCCCTCCCCTCTCTGAAGAGATAATCGGCGGGATACTTAGGAAGGGTCACAAGATGCTGATCTCGGGCGCGTCAAAGGCGGGGAAGAGTTTTCTCTTGATAGAATTGGCACTCTCCATAGCAAGCGGAAACAAGTGGCTCGGTTTTCCCTGCAAGAAGGGGCGGGTGCTCTATGTCAATCTTGAGGTTGATGGAAACTCGTTCTTCCATCGCGTCCGAAGCGTGCTGGAAGAGAAGGGCGGAACTTCTATAGACGGGCTCGACATATGGAATCTGCGGGGCGAGAACGTTAATGTTCAGTCCCTTGCGCCCAGGCTGATAAGGCGAACGAAGGACAAGAATTATTCCATGATCATTATTGATCCGCTTTACAAGCTGAACGAAGGCGACGAGAATTCTGCCTCCGAGATGGGGAAATTCTTCAATCAGCTTGACCACATCGCCAAAGAAGTCGGCGCAAGCGTCGTGCTGTGCCATCATCATTCAAAGGGTGCTCAGGGCGGCAAGTTTGCTATTGACAGAAGCTCCGGATCGGGTGTGTTCGCCCGGGATCCCGACGCGCTGCTTGATCTTATCCAGCTCAATCCTCGGGATGTGGGGAAGAGCCTTGAGGACGGTCAGACGGCTTGGAGGATGTCATTCACCCTTCGGGAGTTCCGTTCGCCGGAAGATATCGACCTCATCTTTGATTATCCCACACACTTCATCACGAACGACCTGAAAGAAGCGAGCCCTCTTCATGGCATGGACGCGGGGACAAACTCCCAGCGGGGCAACGGCGTCAAGGCAGAAAAGAAGGAGGGGCGATATATAAGACTCTGCTCCTTCATCGAGAACTGGGAACAGATAGACACCTCCATAACTCCCACGAAGTATCCGACGGTAGCTGATGCGGTGGAATATTTCAAAAATGACAAGGGTTTTTCAAAAAATGCCATTCGGGCACAGATCGAAGGTCATGACGATTTTGAGATACGAGGCGGGCTTATTGTTCCAAAACCGACCGAGTAAAAATTGGAAAAAATTCCAATTCCAAAACCCTATAGGGAGTTGGAGGACGATTTTCCTCCAAAACCCTATAGGGAGTTGGAAAATCCACCAAAACCCTATTAAAAGGTTTTTGGACAAAACCCCTGGCGGGCCTTCGGGGTCAATGCGCTAAAGTCGCGAATTGACCCCCGTGAGGCACCGCCGCCGAAAGCGAATTGGTGGAGAAAATTCCAGAAAGGATTTTGACATGAGGATCCACTTTTTTATGAACATGATCCCGCCGACGAAAACTTACCAGGAACATCGAGTCGGAAAGACGAAAACAGGCAAGGTGTATTTCTATGAGGACAGAGAGTTGAAAGCGATCCGGGCGGAATATCGGTCGAGACTTCTTAAGGCCGCACCGGAAGAACCGCTGAAGGGAGCGATAAGACTTGTGGTCAAGTGGTTGTTTCCAAGAGGGAAACACTCAGATGGAGAGTACAAGACAACGAAGCCCGACACGGACAATCTCCTGAAGATGCTCAAGGACGAAATGACAAAGGCGGGATTCTGGAAGGATGATTCACAAGTCGCATCGGAGGTCGTGGAGAAGTTCTGGTCGGAAATTTCGGGAATATATGTCGAGATAGAGACGCTTGAAAGGAGGAATCAATGAGCGCGGCGTTTGATAGACTTTGGAATAGCATCAACTCCGGAGAAATGACTGAGCAGATGCGAGCTGATGCCGAGGAGCTGGCGATGAAATATGTCGTGTCCGGAATGCTCCGGCATCCTCTTGCAGAAGAGGGATGGACGGAGATCGGGTGGAGCACGGTAGAAAAAAGGCGGGATATCGTGATTTCCGACTACAAAAAGCGCGGGATCTTCGACGAGGCGCTTAGGGTGCTTATCAAGACGAAGGATGTGGGCTTGTACCTCAATCATCTGCTGCCGGTCTACAACACGCTGGTATATGTCGTGTATTCGGACTTTTGGCTGTCGAGGACAACAGAAACAGGTGAACCAGAGTTCCCATACTACAACGCCATTATCGGAATGCGATGGTGGGAGGGACACGGCGTATGGGCGGTTACGAAGGTTGAGGACGGAAAGAGAATTGTTGACTACCAGAAGGGGACAAGGATTACCCTTCCGCCGACGAAGGAACTGATCATGAAAGAATATAAAGAAATTCAAGAAGGGAGGACAAACAAAGCAGATGAATGTTGAGGAATTATTCAGGAACATCCGGGCGGCTCGAAAAGAACTTTGGATCCTGGGACAAAAGGAGTCGGATCTGACGCTTTCGATGTTGCCTGGTGCGATCCGGTACGACAAAGACAAAATCGACAGCTCGCCGGATGATCCGATGTTGAAATTCGCAGAAAGATTGTCAGACATTGAAGATATCAAGAGAAAAAGGATGAAAGAGCTTGCGGAAAATGATTACACCGCCCAACTCATACTTCGGAAGATGCCGACGGCTCGAAATAGGTTGCTTTTAGAGCTTAGATATATCGAAGGTGGGATAAGCCATAGATATTCGTGGTCAGAAATTGCGGATGAAATCGGATATTCGGAAATACATGCCAGGGGGGTTCTTCATCAGGCGGCATTGGCGGAGGCACAAGAAATTTACGATCAGCTCGAAAAAAGAAAAGATGTGACACATTAATACATTTTGTTGTGGTAGAGTGTAGGAGTAAGAAAGACGAATGAGATTGATCATCTTCTTTTCCATTTTACACACTACCCCTGCAAAAAGGGCGTCCGAAGCGGGCGCTCTTTTTGTATGCCGGAAAAACAAGGGGGAGGGGTGTAGGCCGGAAGGGGGTATATGCTCTGTTAAAGAGGGGTATCCCTTAAACAAGGGGCGGGGGTATGCCTCAAGCCTGGGGGATGGACGGTTCATGCGTCTTTGGTAATACGGAGGATAGTTCGTTTGTAGATGTCGAGATCGGGACGATGGCCACGGGTACGGAAGCTGGTATGGGATAGAGACCGGAAGGATAGGGCGGTCTGTCATATATGCGGGCAGGGGATCGATTATACCCTACCCCCCTCCTCCTGCCCTGACGCTTGGGAACCGGATCACATCATTCCGGTGAGCAAGCGTC
>RHMF01000296.1_pt1 | contig 20738 bp, 22 predicted proteins | sample 5365151 | NCBI WGS metagenome assembly RHMF01 (sample SAMN10266501, study PRJNA497801) | feces metagenome | isolation source: feces | host: Bos taurus | place: China: Prairie of Fairy Mountain | collected 2017-08-14 | reverse complement strand
AGTTGCTGCCATGTGCATTGTGATTTCTTCTGAATCAGTAACTTCTAATTCACCCCATTTTCCATCTCTGTAATAACAACGTACGTTGTAGTCTGTTTTGAAGTAACCAAATGGTAGGTTTTTCCAATCTATGTTTTGCATATCTATATTTTTTTTATGTTTTTATTTATATTTTCGGCAAAAGTAATCATTTATTTTTAATTGACCTATTCTATTGATTCAAATTTTAAGAATTTATCCTTAAATTCTTGTGGTATTGGAGCAGAAGAATGGGTTTTTTGATTATATCCTGCAAGTATTGTCTTACATGTACCTTTTATTTGACCATCATTTGTAATTATTCTCTGGTGCATGGTCATCGATTTATTGCCAAATCCAACAAGTTTCGTATCTACATATATTTCTTCTCCTTGTAAGATTGGGTGAAAGAAGTTATTTTCTGTGTTTACTATCACAACCAAAACTTCATTCCAACCAAAATGACCTCCATTTACCTTTTCAAAATAGTTTATCCTACCTAAATCATAGTATTGAGCTTGATAACTATTGTTCACATGGTTTAAAGCATCTAAATCGCTGAATCTTATCTGTATTGGCAGACGAAATTTATATGTATCGTTCTCTGGTCTTATTATATCCATTGTTATTTTTTTTGCAAAGATAGTTTTTTTTGTACTTTTGCAAACTCATTTAGCTAATAAATTATTGTATTTTGGAAATATTAAACTTTGAGGATTTAAAGACTTTTAACCAAAGAACCGTTCTTTCAATAGGAATGTTCGATGGGGTACATCGTGGACATTTATCACTTCTTGAAGAATTAAAACAAGAGGCTAAACGTCTTGATTGTTGCTCTATGGTGATAAGTTTTGACAAACACCCAAGACAAGTAATAAGCAATAATGAGAACGAAGTAAGCATATTACAAAGTCAAGAAGAACGCTGGCAAAAACTATCGGAAAGTGGAGTGGATTATCTTTTAATTCTTCACTTCACAAAACAAATGGCAATGTTAGAAGCATCGGATTTCTTAGATTTAATCTTAAATCACATTCAACCTCTTTCTATCTTACTTGGATATGACAATCGTTTTGGAAGAAAAGACTCTAATCAATTTGATGAATTACTCGAAAAAGGCAATTATAAAAACATAGAAATAAAACGAACACAAGCTTGCATTTGGCATAAAGAAAAACAAATAAGTTCTACCCAAATAAGAAAAGCACTATTGAATGGAGAAATCTCTCTTGCAAATCAAATGTTAGGATACTCCTACTCTCTATCAGGAAAGGTAGTTGATGGATACAAAATAGGAAGAACCTTAGGATTCCCTACTGCTAACATAGAAATTTCAAACAATAAACTCCTACCAAAACAAGGTGTTTATGCAGTTAAATGCAAGATAGGAGAAGAAAACCTAAAAGCAGTTTTATCAATAGGCGAAAGAGAAACCTTTAACTTTAAAGGCTTATGTATAGAGGCACATATATTTGACTTTAACAAACAAATATATTCTCAAACAATAGAAATAGAATTCATAGAAAAGATTAGAGACCAAAAGAAATTTGCAACAATAGAGGAGTTGAAAGAAGAAATAAAAAGAGATTGTGAGTATGCAAAAAATATTTTGTTTTCTGTTTAATATTTTATTGATTTTTGAAATTTTTTCGCAGGATTTTTCCAAAAAATCTTTGAAAAATTTAGAAAAATCAAAGGATTCTGTGGAGTGTATCATACTAAAAAACCAAAACCTCAAAGAAATTCCAAGCGAAATATACTCCTATAAGAACCTAAAAAAATTAATTTTAAGCAGAAATAAAATAAAACACATACCCGATTCGTTATCAACTTTACGCAACCTACATTACTTGGATTTATCCTCTAACTACATAGACTCACTACCCTCTTCCCTATCAGAACTTGCATTAGACACTCTTATAATGTGGGACAACCCTATCTACACTCTACCAAAAGAGTTTGAGAAATGGGACTTGAAATATCTCGACCTAAGAGCGATACAAATGAACAAAGATGAACAAAAATATATAAAATCACTTTTCCCAAAAGCAAGAGTAAGAATGGATCACCCTTGCAATTGTGGACGGTAAATTTTAAAGAAAGAAAGTATATGAAAATAGCAATATATCAAGCAGACACAAAAGACAACCAGCCTCAACAGAACATTGAACGCTACAAACAAGCTTTGGAACATTTAGAGAAAGACACCGATTTATTAATCTTTCCAGAAATGTACACAACAGGCTTTACAATCGACACAAACTTTGCAGAAGATATGCAAGGAGAAAGTTTGGAGTTTTTAAAACAAATAGCAAAAGAAAAAGACATAGCAGTAGATGCAAGCATATTGATTAAAGAAGGAGAAAACTATCTAAACAGACAATTCTTTGTTACAAAGGATAGCGTTTCCTATTATGACAAAGCACACCTATTCTGTCTTTCAAAAGAACCAAAGGTTGTTAGCAGAGGAAACAAGCCTTTAATAGTAGAATACAAAGGTTGGAGAATCAAACTCCTTACTTGTTACGACTTACGCTTTCCACAATGGGCAAGAAACAACTTTTCGCAAGAGAAAGGATATGACTATGATGTGTTGATATACGTAGCAAGTTGGGCAGATGACAGAATCTCTCATTGGGAAATGCTTTTACCAGCAAGAGCAATAGAGAATCAAGCCTACGTCTTAGGCTCTAATCGCATAGGCATAGACAAGAAAGGCTATACCTATAAAGGAGCCTCAATAGTGATAAACTATCAAGGCGATACAATAGTAAGAGCAAAAGACAACAGCGAAGAAATTATCTATGCAACCCTTGATAAAGACACATTAAACGAATATCGTAAGAAATTCCCTGTTGCATTAGATTGGGATTAAAGAATAAATAAAGAAAAATTCAAAAGGCGGTTGAGAGCTTATAAGCTATAAAACTTATATTTTGAAATTATAATCTAAATTACTTATAATTTACTTATATAAGTTTTATAGCTTATATTTTTGGATAAAAAGAATAATGTGCGTATTTTTGCAATTGAATAAAAAATAAATAATATGTACGCAACACTATCTGCCGATATAGTTTCTTCTACTTCTTTGTCAAAAGATGATACTATTGAGCTGAAACAAAAGATTGATAGTTTGTTTCAGTTGTTAGGAGAAAAGTTTCCAGGCTTTTGGGGACGGCAAATAAAAGGGGATTATATTGAATGCCTGATACCTAATGTATCAGATTCTTTTCGTATTGCACTAATAATCAAATCTTATATCAAATCTATTACACTTCCAGAGATTGAGCAAAGTAAGAACTTTAAGACTTATGGCATACGGATAGTTATCGGTATTGGAGATATGAGAATTATAGATAAAAAAGAAGGTATTTTAGATGGAGAAGCCATATATCTTTCAGGTAGAGCCATTGAAAATATGACTTCCCCCAATAAAGGCACATTAAGCATACAAATCAACAATGATATTCACTCTTCAGCTTTGAATACGATCGCAATTTTGACAGATGCTCTGATGAACAATACTACAAAAAGGCAAAGCGAGGTTTTGTTCTATAAACTATTATCGGTTAAAGAGGAAGATATTGCCGATAAATTAGGAATTAAACAACCGGGAGTAAACAATCATTCTTCTTCTGCAAAATGGTACTGCATAGAAGAGGCTCTAAACTATTTTGAACAGATAAAATTTTAAAGCTATGAATAGTATATTGTTTTTAAGCTTAGTATTGGCTCATATCATTGGAGACTTTTATCTACAAACAGACAAATACTGTCAGCAAAAAGAGGAGAGAAAATTCAAAAGTTGGTTCTTATATGTACATACTATAATCATAGGTCTGTTGTCTTGGGTGATGATTCCATCTTGTAACTTTGGACTATGGGCTTTGTTGATTGCCTTTTCTCATTTTGTAATAGATACAGTAAAGATTTATTGCAACAAAGGTTTGTGGAGTTTTGTTATTGACCAATTACTTCACTTGGGAATATTGATCGCAATATCCAATATTTATGAACCTACAAAAGAATTGCCTTTGCAGATACTCAATAGTTCAAGTTTATTCTCTATACCACTTTTAATATTGGCAATTCTCTTGTGTATGAAACCTGCCAATATCCTTATAAAGCTAATATTGGAAAAATATCAAGTTGGAGAATCAGAATCTTGTAACAATATAAAGAACGCAGGAGCATTAATTGGAAATTTAGAGCGAATATTAACCATTGTCTTCGTGTTATTTGGGCAGTTTGAAGCAATAGGATTTATTGTTGCAGCTAAATCAATCTTGCGATTCAAGGACACAGATACAGCTAAAACGGAGTATGTATTGGCAGGGACGTTCCTCAGTTTCGGAATAGCGATACTCTGCGGATTGATGGTGAAACTATCAATAACAAATATTGAGATAATTTCCCTGTTGCATTAGATTGGGATTAAAGAACAAATAAAGAAAAATTCAAAAGGCGGTTGAGAGAATCAATCACCTTTTTAAACAAAATTCATAAATTATTGAATAAATACGCAAAAAAACACTATATTTGCAAAAATTTATTGATTTTATGAAGAGACTTTTTATTTGTTTTATAGCTTTATTTGCAGGTTTGACTGCGTTTTCTCAGGATATTCCTAATATGGCAAAGGATTATGATTTGTCGGGATACCCTTCTTCTGTTCGTTATATGAAGTTTGAGTCTGACTCTGCTTTGAAATCTCAACGTACAAGCTTTATTGATGATTATCAACTAACTTTTAATAACATTAGACAATTGACCGAAAGGGTTAATTACATAGATGGTAAAAAGGATAGATTCATTGAGTACTCTTATGATAACAATAAACAATTGGTTAAAAAGACTTTAATGGAGGCTAATAATAAGATTGTTGCTGTTACTACATACGAGTATAATTATCTTGGTCGTTTGGCAAAAGCTGTTGAAATAGAATATCCTCAAAGTCGTGGTGGTGCAAATACTATTATGAGAACTGAGGAGTTTTTCTATAATAAAAAGGGTCTTTTAAGCAAATATACTTTGGATTCTCAAAACGAAAGAGAAAATAAGGTTGTGGAGTATTTCTATGGTCCACAAGATAGTTTGATTCATACTATATCTACTTTTGAGTTTACAAAGAATGTGGATAAGGTTACTATAAAGCGTGATTACAAACACGATATGATTGAAAAAATTACGGTAAGAAACGATAAGCAAACTCGTAGAGAAACCTTTGAACGCAACGATAAAGGTTTGGTTGTAAAGAAAGAGGTTTTTAATGCAAAGGATAAAAAACTTCTTACTTATACATACGAATATGATGTGCATAATTATATGACTTCGGAGATAGCTGTTAATGATAGAGGCGTGAGAACAATTGAATATTATTATCAATATGAAAAGGATAAATACTTCAATTGGACTAAGCGTATTACTTTTGATTCTTGGACAGAGAAATACACCGAAATCCGTAAGATAGATTACTTAGAAAAAGAATATTGGTATGAAGATTTAAAGGACGCTGATACTAAGAGAGTAATTCGCGAGAATTAGTCAGTGCAGCTTCACTTGGATTTTCATCAGAAAGCATTTTAGCTATTTCAATCACTCTCTCTTCTTTGGAAAGGAGAGTGATTTTTGATTCTGTTTGATTTTCTATATCACTCTTATAGACTTTGAATTGATAATCTGCCTTTGCTGCTATTTGAGGTAGGTGTGTTATGGCTATGATTTGACGGTTTTCTGCCATAGTCTTCATTATCAAAGCAACCTTTGAGGCTATATCTCCTGATATTCCACTGTCTATTTCATCAAAAATAAGTGTTGGCATATTGTCTTTTTCAAGATGAATTGCTTTTAAAGCAAGCATTAGTCTTGATAATTCTCCTCCTGAGGCTACTTTGTTTAAACTTCTAAATTGATTGGCAAGGGTTTTATTGGCATTGAAAAGAAATTCCACCTCTCCTGCTGATTGATTAAGCTTTTGAGGCTCTTCTACCTCTATTTTCAAGACAGCATTTTTCATTCCCATTGCTTCAAACAATGGTAAAAGGGATTTTTCTACTTTGAGGGCTGATTCTTTTCTTGCTTTAAATATTTTATTTGATAGGTTTTCTAATTCTTTCTTTAATTTATCTTCTTGTTCCTTTAATTTTGAAATCTCAAATTCTAAGTCGGAGTTTTGATTTATTTTATTTGATAGTTCTTCTTTTATCTTTAAGAGTTCTTCTACCGTTTCTACATTGTGTTTTGCTTGCAATTTAAAGATTAAATCTAAGCGTTGAGAGTTTTCTTCTAAGAGTTGAGCGTCAAAGACAACCGAATCGTTAAAGGATTGCAATTCATTGTATATGTCTTTGAGTTCTATCAGTGAGGATTCTATGCGTGAGTAGAGTTCTTGTGTGGTTTTGTTTAGGCTTTCTATTTTTGAAATATTGTTTTTTATCTCATAAAGATTTGGAATAACGCTCGGATAGTCTTCTGTTTCAAAAAGTGAGAGTGAGGAAAGAATTTGAGTTTTTATGTTTTCACTATTTGACATCAAATCTACACTTTCTTGTAATTCTTCTTCCTCTCCTTGTTTTAGGTTTGCTTTTTCCAATTCCTCATATACGAAATTTATATAAGCACTTTCTTTTTCAAATTCTAAGAGTTGAGTTTGTAGGTTAGTTATTTGAGAGGAAAGAGAAGTGTAAAGACGGTATTTTGTGGAATAATCCTTTAAGATTTCTTTGTCTTCAAGATGTGAATCGAGTATTGATAGTTGAAATGTTTTATCGTTAAGATTGATTGTATTGTGTTGCGAGTGAATATCTACCAAGCTATCTCCTATTTGTTTCATTACATTAAGGCTTACGGGCGTATCATTTATGAAGGCTCGCGATTTACCACTTGGTAGGATTTCTCTACGAAAGGTGGATTCTTTATCAAAGTCTAAATCATTTTCTTCAAAGAATGTTTTTAGTTTATCGCTGATAGAAAAAACAGCTTCTATAAAACATTTCTTTTCTTTATCAAGAAGCACTTCGCTATCGGCTCTTTGTCCAAGCACTAAGGCTAAGGCTCCAAGCATTATTGATTTTCCTGCTCCTGTTTCTCCACAAATAGAGGTAAATCCTTGTGAGAGATTTATGTTTGTGGAACGTATCAATGCATAATTTTCTATTTGTAAAGACAGTAGCATAATTTTCTATTTTTTTTATTTTATTTCACACTTTAATATTTCTTTTCCTTCTAAACTTCCTATGAGTTTATCTCCTATTTCTATTGAGCCTACGCCTGAGGGTGTGCCGGTAAATATCAAATCTCCTACTTTTAGAGATATGAATTGAGAGATATATGAAATTATTTCATCAACAGAAAAAATCATTTGTGAGGTATTGGCCTTTTGAACTATGTTTCCATTCTTCATTAGTGAGAAATCAAGCTCTTGAATATCTTTTCCTAATTCTTTTAGAGAGAAAAATTCACTAATAGGTGCAGAATAGTCAAAGGCTTTTGAGAGTGTCCAAGGTAAAGACTTTTCTTTTTCCTTTTCTTGCAAGTCTCTACAAGTAAGATCTAAGCCTATGGCTACTTCTTCATAGTAATTCTTTGCACAAGAAACAGGTATGCTTTTCCCTATCTTAGATATTTTCACTACTAATTCTAATTCATAGTCTATTTTATTGGAAAAATCCGGATAATAAAAAGCCTCTCCTCCTTTAACCAAAGCAGTGTCGGGTTTAAGGAATAAAACCGGATTCTCTGGTCTTGAATTATTCAATTCCTCTATATGCTCGGTGTAATTTCTTCCTACACAAATGATTTTCATTCTTAGTTATTTTTTAAGAGTTTACGTGTTCTGATTTCGGTAATTAGCTTTTTGGTTGATAAAGGAAAGTCGGAATTCATCATCCAAGAATAATAAGCTGGTTCTATTTCAAAAACCTTTTCTACTTCAAGACCTTTATGCTTTCCAAAGTTAAAACATTCTTTATTATCTTTGTTGTAATAGATATGTCCTACTAAATCTGCCCAAGAGCCTGTTTTTGTAAAAGCTGCAAGCTTATTCATATCATTTACAATAGGTGTTGAGATTTTTCCTTCTGCATCTTCATACTCTACTCCTTGGTATCTTTCAAGTTGTTGTTTGAAAACTTCAAGGGTTGCACGAGTATCTGCATTTGCACTATGAGCATCTTTCAATTCTTTATCGCAATAGAATTTATAAGCTCCTTTTAAGTTTCTTGGCTCCATCTTATGGAATATGTTTTGCACATCTATTATTCTACGATTATGCAAAGAAAAATCTACTCCTGCTCTTAGAAATTCTTCTACTAAAAGTGGCACATCAAACTTATTGGAATTGTATCCACAAAGGTCTGAATTGCCAATGAAATTCATCAATTCAGGTGCAAGTTGAGCAAATGTAGGACAATTTTCCACATCTTCATCTCTTATTCCATGGATTGCTGTTGTTTCTTCCGGTATATGCTCTTGTGGATTGATTCTATATAGTTTTTCAATCTCACTTCCATCGGGCATAACCTTTATTAAACAAAGCTCTACTATTCTTGCCTTGCCTACAACTAATCCTGTTGATTCTATATCAAAGACAATTAAGGGTTTTGAAAGTTTTAATTGCATAGAAACCTTATTTTGCAGCTGGTATTATATCAACTAATTCCAATTCAAATACAAGTGGTGAAAATGGTGGTATTTCTCCTCTTTGTCTTGCTCCGTATGCTAAGGCTGATGGTATGACAATGACAGCTTTTTCACCTTTTTGCATTAGCTTCACTCCTATTTCAAATCCTTTTATCATTTGTCCTTTTCCTATTGTGAAGCTTAATGGTTCGTTTCTTGGAATTGAAGAGTCAAACACTTTTCCATCAAGGAATTTTCCTGTGTAATGTACTTTTACTTGATCGTTTGCTTGTGGCTTTTCTCCACTTCCTGAGGATAGTTTCTTGTAATAAATATCATCAAAAGGAATATTTGATATTTGATTCTTTGAAAGATATTCTAATACTCTATCCATCTCTACTAATTGTAGGCTATCGTTTATTCTCATTTGTTCTTTACGAATAGAGTCTTGTTCTTTTTGAAAATCTTCCATTGTTAAGGCTTGCACTACTTCTACTTTGTAGTAAGCATATTCATTTTCTTTAAAGAATGGTGGCACTTGTTGCACTTTCTTTATTGAATCGTATGAAAAGGCAAAGGTATAGGTTTCTCCTTCTTTCATTAGGAATAAACCGTCTATTAAATCGCCTTGGAATGCACGGTTTTGAGACATCGCAGCAAACATTGGTGCTACGGGTTGATTAGAATTGTCAAATATTAATGAGTCTCCAAAGGCTACTGAATAGTGTCCTTTTACTACCATGCCTTCTGTTACTTGTTTTCCCGAAGGATTTGATTTCTCAATTCTGTAATTCACTCCCGATTTATCGGTTTTAAATCCTTCTGGTAATTGTGCGTAAGTTGTTGTTGCAAATAATGTTGCTAAAAGAATGATACTTAATTTTTTCATGTCTGATACGTTTTTATTTATTTTCTATTTTTTTACTTTTACTAAATATAAATCAAATATTAATGGTGTATATGGGGCTATTGCTCCGTAACCCGATTCTCCGTAGGCTATCTTTGAGGGAATTAATATCTTCATTCTCTCTCCTTCTCTCATATATGATAGGCCTTCACTCCAACCTGCTATCAATCCATCGTCTCCTAATATAAATTCAAATGGACTTCCATCGGTATTCTTATCTAATACTTTATAGGTTGTATCACATACAGAATAATATACTGAAATTGTGTCTTCATATTCTGCTTTTAATTTGTCGGTTGTTTTGTGTTCTAATATATATAAGCCACTTGGTTTCTTTTCTGCATTAGGATATTTCCTTTCTACAAAGCTTGCTAAAACCGAGTCTTCTATTCTTTGATTTTCTATTACTTGTTTGTCGTGTTCGGATAGTTCTTTTTGTGATATTATTTGATGTATTTTTAGGTAGAATATGATTTTATCACCAGGTCTTGTTACTATGTTTTCTGCAAATGGCAATATGCTATCTACCGGTGGCTCTATTATGATGGAATCGCCTATATGTGTGTTTAATAATAGTTTATCAAAATCGCTAATTGTATCGGAATTGACTTTGAATAATCGGTTTGGACTTCCAAAGTTAGTGTACAACACGCTATCGTTTTGACGAATTTCTATTTCTCCAAGTATTATATCTCCTACTTTTACTTTGGGTGAGGTTTTGTTTTCAATGCAGTGTTTGTATTTAAAACCTTTTTCTGTTACTATAAAGTCTTCTTTTACAGTTTTATCAATGCAGGAAACTACGCTTAATATCAATATGCTGATTAATAATAATCTTATATGTTTCATTGGTTTTGGAGTTTAATTTTCTATTTCTATTTCATATATTAGTGTTGTTGAAGGTGGTATTCTTTTACCATCTCCTGACAATCCATAGGCTAAGCTTGAAGGTATTATGATTCTTGCTTTACAATTATGATAAAGATGTGTTAGAGCTATTTGTAGGCCTAAGGGTGCTTCGGATTGTGAACCCATTTGAAGATGTAATTTTCCATCTTTTTGACTATCATAAACCACCGAACCATCTAATAATGAGCATTTATATGATAGTGTAATTTTTTCTTTGTTTTTTATTTTTTTTTCTTCGCTTTTTGAAATTATTTCATAGAAAATTCCATTTTTTTCTATGACTTTCCAAGAGTTTCTTTCTATGTAGGATTTTATCTTTTCTAATTCTTTTTTGATTACTATCTGATTGGTTTTAACTAAGCTTTCTTCTATTTTTTCATTACGCATTCTTATTGAGTCTTCCTTAGTTGGAATATTTTGTGTTAGGTCTTCTTCGCGATAGTTTCTACCACAAGAAAGGTTTAGAGTGATTAGTAGCAATAAAAGAATTATCTTATTGTTGTGTTTCATGTAGATGTTGTTTGATTTGTGTTTCTAATGTTTCTATTGTTTCTTCAAGCGATAGGCTACTATTGCCTCCTGCGGCTAATATATGCCCTCCTCCATTCCAATATTTGTTTGCAAATTGATTTACGTCTTTTTGTGGTGTTGTTGAACGGAAGGATAATCTAATTGTGTCTTGACGTTCTGATAATAGGGCTGAAAATTCTATGCCTTCTATGCGTAAGGGATAGTTTACAACGCCTTCTAAGTCTCCTTTTTGAAAGTTAAATTGACGCAATTCTTGTTTTGAAACTGATATATAGGCTGCTTTATATTCTGGTAAGACTCTTAGTTTTTCGCTTAATAGGTATCCTAATAATTTTAGTCTATTTTCTGAGCTAAGGTCAAAGACTTGACGTTTCAAGGGTGCTATTTCTACTCCTAATTCTACTAATTCGCCTGCTACTTCAAAGCAATCTTTTCTTGAACAAGAGTAAGAAAATGAGCCTGTGTCGGTACATAAGCCTGTGTATAGGGCTTGTCCTATTTTTACATCTATTTTTGAACTATCTATTTGTTTTATGATTTTGTAGGTCAATTCGGCTGTTGAAGAGGCTTGCGAATCGGAAAATGATATATCAAATTCTTCTGGGTCCATGTGGTGATCTATCAAAATCTTTGGTGTGGATAGTTCTCTTAGTATTGATTCTAATTCTTCGCTTGTACGAGAAATTCTATTTAAGTCCATAAAAATGAGCAATTGTGCTTGCTGAATGATTTGTTTTGCATTCAACAAGCCGTTGCTCGATATAATGTGGTTTACTCCTTCAAATAGAAAAGATAGGTTTTGAGGATATTCGTTAGGATAGATTATGGTTAGATTTTTCTTTCCTTTGCTTTCTAAAAATCTATATAGTCCTACGCTTGATCCTATTGCATCTCCATCGGGATTGAAGTGTGATAATATTACTATATTATCTTTTTCTTCAATCATTTTGGAAAAGCGTTCTATATCTTCTTTGTTTAGTAGCATATTTTCTTAGGGTTTATGAAAACATATTTTTCATTTTTTCAAAGAAACTCTTTTCTTTTGCGTTTGGTTTTGGTTTAAAGGTGTCTAATTTTGATAGTTCGTCTAATAGTTTCTTTTCTTCTTTTGTGAAACTCTTTGGAACCCATACATCTACTCTTACAAGTAAGTCTCCTCTTGAATATCCGTTTACATCTGGTAGGCCTTTGCCTTTTAAACGGAAGACTTTGCCTGATGGCATTCCTTGTTCTATTTTGAATTTCACTTTTCCGCTTAGTGTTGGCACTTCTATTGTTGTGCCTTGTACGGCTTCGGAGAATGTGATGTAGGTTTGCATACAAAGGTTGTTGCCATCTCTTTCAAATACTTCGTGTTTTTGTTCTTCTATTACTACTATCAAATCTCCATTTATACCATTTCTTGCTCCTGCGTTACCTAAGCCTCTCATTGCAAGTTGCATTCCGTCTTGAACGCCTGCTGGTATTTTGATTTCTACGATTTCTTCACTTTGAACTATGCCTTCTCCTCTACATTCTGGACATTTGTCTTTTATTATTGTACCTTCTCCGTTGCAATGTGGACAGGTTGTTTGAGTTTGCATATTTCCAAGTATTGTTCTTTGTACTTGTATTATAACTCCTGAGCCTCCACAGTGTGAACATGTAATTTTTTCTGAGCCAGCTTTTGCTCCGCTTCCTTTACATGATGAACATTCTACGTATTTTTTGACTTTGATTTTCTTTTCTACGCCTTGTTCTATTTCTTCTAAGCTTAGTTTTACTCTTATGCGAAGGTTTCCTCCTTTATTTACTCTTTTTCCACCTCTTCCATTGCTTCTTGATCCAAAACCGCCAAAACCACCAAAGCCTCCTCCAAAAATATCGCCAAACATAGAGAATATATCGTCCATATTCATGCCTGCTCCACCGCCAAAACCGCCTTGTCCATCTACGCCTGCGTGTCCGAATTGGTCATATCTTGCTCTTTTATCTTTGTCTCTTAATACATCGTAGGCTTCTGCTGCTTCTTTGAATTTTTCTTCTGCACTTTTGTCTCCCGGATTTTTATCTGGGTGATATTTTATTGCTAATTTTCTATATGCTTTTTTTAATTCGTCTTCGGTTGCGTCTTTTGAAACGCCAAGGACTTCATAATAATCTCTCTTTGCCATGGTTATTTTTTCCTTTTGTGTGGGTTACATTGCAACAACTACTTTTGCATATCTTATTACTTTGTCATGCAAATAGTATCCTTTTGTTGTTTCGTCTAATACAATGCCTTTTTGTTCTTCACTTGCTGCTGGCATTTGTGCTATTGCTTCATGTAGGTTTTCATCAAACTTTTCTCCTTTTGCATTCATTGGCTTTAAGCCTTTTTGTGTAAGGATTGTCATTAGTTTGTTGTAGATTAATTCTATACCTTCTTTGGTTTTTGCAAATTTTTCGTCTTCTAATTTGTCAAAACTCTCTAAGGCTCTTTCATAATCATCTACTACTGGTAGTAAGTCTTTGATTGTGCTTTCTGCTGCGTTTTGAATAAGTTCAAATTTTTCTTTTGATGCTCTTTTTCTATAATTTTCAAAGTCTGAATACAACAAAAGATATTTTTTATTTAATTCTTCTAATTTCTCTGCTAAGTTTTCTTCTACGGTTTCTTGTTGTTGAGTGTTTTGTTCTTCTTGTGGTAATTCATTTTGTTCAACAGTTGTTTGTTGTTCTTCCATATCCTTCTTCTTTTTTTTCTTATTAAACATAATTATTTTATGTATAAATGTATGTAATTTTCGTTCCTTTTCTTGATTTCTATGACATTTTGTCAATCTCTATGCTTAAATATATCTGTTTTTGACATAGGACGATGTTCTTCTAACCATATAAATCCTTTTAGTGTTTTTTCTTTTTCTTCTATGCGTCCTTCATCGTCTAAATAGAATTTTGGCATATCTATTGCTGTCATTTTTTTTAGTTGTCCTTTTTCAAAGTATAGGTTTAGTTTACTACTTTCTCCTATATTTATGCCGGTGAGTTTTTTTGTTTTCTTTCCTTCTTCCCAAAAATAATATATGGTTTTTACTTGTTGTTGTATTTCTGCAAATTTTATCTTTCCTTTTGAGAAATCGGCTCTAAATCTTTTCCCACTTATTTGATTGAAATATTTTTTTGTAGTTGTGTCGGAGTTTTGGGCTATTATCACATTTGGATACATATACATTTCTTTTATTGTTGTCTTTGAGGTTTTAAGACTTATTGTATCGGCTGTGAATTGATTTTCTTCACTCCATAAAACAGGCAAGCCAAGAAAATAAACCAAAGAATCTTTTACATCATAGTGCAACAAATCGGATACTCCTTGCATATCTTGTCTAAAAAACTTAACGTGATTATAAGCATACATATTTTCTGCTTTCATTGTTGTGTCAAAATATATCCAAACACTATCACAATGTAGATGAAGGGTGTCTTGTTCTTCTATTTGTTGTAAAAGTAGGTCTGTGGTTAGGTATATGTATGGGATTTCTCCTTTTTTGTCTTTTTCTAAGTAGTGTGAATATGCTATTATTTGATTTACACTATCTTTTATGAAGATATTGCGAAAAGCTTTTGCATTTTCTGTTTTTGTGTTATAATATATGCTATCGGCTATTAGGTGTTTTGAATCGCTTATTATTAAGTTGTCTTTGAAAAGTGTTGCATCATCTGTCTTTGTGTTGTAAAAGCCTTGTGAGGTATATATCTTTACGCTATCTTTTGTGGTAATATCTGTTTTGTTATAGAATCTCGCTATATCGGTTTTGCTTTCATAGAATAGTGAGTCAGATAATATATTTACTTGTGGTGAATTTAGTTTTACTTGTTTTGTAAATTCAAATATTTTTGTGTCTATTAAATATGTTCCTAATTCGCTTTCAAGTGTATTTTCTTCGTCCCAAATATATGCATGTGTGGTATATCGCACTGTTTGTGCTTCTCTATCCATTACCATATAGTCGGTTTGTAATGTTGTATTGTTATCATAAAGTGTAACTGTGTCTCCAAAGATTTCTGCTATCTTAGTGTCGGCATCATAGATAAATTCATCTCCATATAAATGGAGTGTGTCTTGATATATATGGATATTGTTATAGGCGTTTATGAGATTTTCTTCTGTATTGAATACTGCTGAATCGCAAGTCATTGTCATATCTTCATGAACAAAGACTACATTTGATTTTAATATTAAGTGATTGGGGAAAGATGGTAATTTCTCTCCCCAATCAGAACTATAAATAACTTCTTTCTGTGCAAAAACAGTTAAGGAAAAAGATGTAGCAATAATAAGTAATGAAATTGCTACTATCTTCTTTAAATTAATCTTCGTATTCATCGGTTGAACCTGCTAAACCTTGATACATATATGATTTATCATAGGTTAGCTTTATGTATTTTCTGTCTTTTTTACCTTTTATTTTTTCTGATAATTCAATATAGAAATACATTTCTAATTTTCTATCGGTTACCGTTTTTCTATATTTTGTATCGTATTCTACTTTTTGGAATTTTTCTATTTTAGCGTTTGGATAACGTTCATCTAAGTCTAATGCTATTTTTCTTGGATAGCGATCTTTTTCTAATTCTTTTGTAGTTGTCATCAACATTCCGTCAGGTTTGTAACGAGTTTCCATTTTCACTCCTCTGTTTTCAAAGTAAGCTACATAGTTTTCTCCATCTTGTTTCCATTCTACTTCTGCTATCCTTGGGAATTTCTTTTTAAAAGCGTCTAATACTTCCTTAGGTGTTGTAGCTATATCTAATGCTTCTGGAACGTCTATTTCTACGTCTTTACTTTTTTTCTTTCCTGCACTCTTTACATCATTTTCTATTCTAATTTCCAATCCACTTCCGTCCATTTCTGCTCTTTCAGCCATTTTTCTTTGTCTGTATTCTATCGCTTCTGGATTAAGTCTTGAAATATAGTCTTTCTTTACAAAATCAGGGTCAGGTGCATTGGTCTTTGTTAGTTTTCCTCTTGGGTCAAATATCATTTCATATTCTGTTTGACCTATTCCTTTCATTGCTATTATCAATCTGTAATAGTTATCACCTGAGAAATCTTCTATGTATTCTGATTTCTTTATTCTATAACCTGGATAGTTATTCAAAAAGTAGTTTGCTACTAATGTTGGCAATTCTTGTTCTGCTACATTGAAGATTGTGAATTGCCAATCTCCTGTTGCTGTCAAAAATACCCTTCCTATTTGTTCGTCAATGCTTATTTCTGCTACATATTGTCCTGTTTCAAAATACCAACCTTGAAGTTTATAGTCGGAATATGTGTTTTCTAATCCTAATCTTACTTCTTGTGGAATATCTGAATTACGTAATTTTTGAGCGTTTAGCCCCATTGAAATCATCAATGTTAATGCTACTAATATTATACGTCTCATATATTGTTATATTTTTTGTATTTTATTTCTAAATCTCTGTTCTAATAATTGTATCTTTACGATTTGGACTTGTTGATACCAAAACTATTGGCAATCCTGTTTTTTCTTCTAATTTAGATATGTATTGACGCATATTTTCTGGCAAGTCTTCAAATTTGTCTATGCCTTCAACGTTTTGTTTCCAACCCTCACAAGATGAATATACAGGTTGCATTGTTTGTTCCATATCAAATGGTAATTCCATTGTTCTTTCGCCGTCAATTATATACTCTTCACAGTATTTAATTGTGTCAAACTCATTCATTACATCTATCTTCATTAACATTAGATGTGTAACTCCGTTTAACATACAAGCATATTTCAAGGCTGGAACATCAAACCAACCACAACGTCTTGGTCTTCCTGTTGTAGAGCCAAATTCTCTTCCTTTTTGTCTTAGTTGTTCGCCGTCTTCATCAAACAATTCTGTTGGAAATGGTCCACTTCCTACTCTTGTGCAATAGGCTTTGCATATTCCAAATACTTTTCCTATTCTCGATGGTGCTATTCCTAAGCCCGAACAAACTCCTGCTGTAATTGTATTTGAAGAGGTAACAAAAGGATATGAGCCAAAGTCAATATCTAACATACTTCCTTGTGCTCCTTCTGCTAATATTTTCTTGCCTTCATCTAATGCTTGATTAATATAATACTCGCTGTTGATGATGTTAAATCTTTTCAAATTTTCAAGTGAAGCCATCCATTTTTCTTCATATTGCGATAGGGTTTGATCTTCTATTTTGAATGTGTTTTCATCAAATCCTAAGGATTTTATTATTCTTAAATGGCTTTGTTTTGTCTTTTCGTAATTAGAAGCAAAGTTCTTTGAGAATATATCTCCTACTCTTAGGCCTGTACGTGCTACTTTATCGGTGTATGCAGGTCCTATTCCTTTTAGAGTAGAGCCTATTTTTCTTTCCCCCTTAGATGCCTCGTTTGCAGCGTCTAATAGACGATGACTTGGCAATATTAAGTGTGCTTTTTTAGAGATATATAGATTGTTTGTTGGAACAAATCCTATGTTTTCCAATGTTGATATTTCTTTTTCAAAAATCAATGGCTCTATAAGCACTCCATTTCCAATTATATTTATCTTTTCTTTATGACAAATACCTGATGGAATTATGTGTAACACGTGTTTTAGTCCGTCAAATTCAAGTGTGTGGCCTGCATTCGGACCTCCTTGAAATCTTGCTACTATATCATATTTGGGTGTTAATACATCTACTACTTTTCCTTTTCCTTCATCTCCCCATTGTAAACCGAGAAGCACATCTATCTTACTCATCTTCGATAAAAATTTTATTTTTTTCCAATAAATCAAGTGCAAATGTACGCAAAAAAACTTGATTAAACTATAATTTCAAGATTTTTTATATCTAAATTATTGTATGTGATAATTAACAAGAGCATTTAAAGGTGCTTTTATCACATTGTTTATTTGCATACCATACTTATTTGCAACTTCTTTTAATTCATCTATTGCCAAACAAGCTATACTTCCAACGACATTTATAACGTATTTATTATATGATGTGTAATAAGTTATTTGTTCTTTAAAGAAATTGTCAAAGGCTTGCATTATTACGTCTTTACAATAAGGTGTTGATTTGTTTTCTATTGCAAAGCGTGCAAATGATGCAACGTAATAGTTAGGTCCTTCTTCTTTATAAAGCTTATTTAGAAAGTCTGATTCTTCTCCCGGATATTTCTCTGCAAACTTTTGCATTAATTCCGCAGGCATTCGTCCTCTTAAATAGTCTCTAAGTACCAATCGTCCAATATTTGTTCCTGCTCCTTCATCACAAAGAACATATCCAAGTGATGCTACATTTTCTACAATATTTTCTCCATCGTAAAGACATGAGTTTGAACCTGTTCCAAGAATTGCAGCTATTGCAGCACTCCTTCCACAAGTTGCTCTTGCTGCTCCAAGTAAATCTCCTTCAACACATATCTTTGCAAAAGGAAAATAAGGCTTAAACCACGCTACAACTTCCTCTTGTTTTACTTTTGCTGAACAACCAGAAGCGTAAATATATATTTCATAAACGCTATTCACATCTGTATTTGGCAAAACTTTTTCTTCTATTTCTTTCCTCATTGTTTGCTCCGATACATTGTAAGGATTCATTCCTCTTGTAGAAAACGTTGTCTTTATATTTTTACCCTCTACCAAAGCCCAATCTGTTTTTGTAGAGCCACCATCTGCAATTAAAATCATATTTTTTTAAATTTTTCTTGCAAATATACGCAAAAAAAGAGACCTAACACTTAGTTGGTTTTTTTTTCTTTGTTTTTGAAAATTTTTTCTTTACTTTTTTCTTTTTTTTCTTTGATTTTTTAAAATTTTTCTTTGATTTTTTTTCTTTGTTTTTTTAAAAAAAAATTATTGTATCTTTGTAAGAAATTTCTAACTTTTCATACTTATGAGCGAAAAAGACGGTAAATATATCTTTGGCGTTGTAAAGGTCGGAGATAAGGGACAGATAGTTATCCCAAAAGAAGCAAGAAAGGTTTATGACATTAAACCAGGTGATGCACTCCTACTTCTTGGAGACAAAAATGGAATGGCATTGGTGAAAACCGAGATATTCCAAAGTGCTATTGATAATATAATGGAAGGAGGTGATAAATGAGAAAGTATTGGTTAGATAATCTACGTTGGGTTATCGTGCTTTTGGTTTTGTTTTATCACGTTATATACTTCTACAATAATAAAGGAGTATTCGGAGGCATTGGTGGATTTGGCGGAAATCAATATCAAGACATCGTAATGTATGTTTTGTATCCTTGGTTTATGATGTTGATGTTTTTAATTGCAGGAATAAGTTCACGATATAGTTTAGAAAAGATTTCTTCTAAACAATTCCTTTCTTCAAGAACAAGAAAACTACTTGTGCCTGCAACATTGGGTCTATTTATTCTTCATTGGATTACGGGATTTTTCAACTCGCAAGGAGCTTCTTTGGCTAATGGAAGTCCTGTTTTCCCGGAAGAAATGCCTGTGTTTATAAAATATTTCATTTGGACTTTAAGTGGTACGGGACCTCTTTGGTTTATTCAAGATTTATGGTTGTTTTCAATCATTCTTCTTTTGATTCGTAAATTTGATAAAAAGGATAAACTATGGCAAGCTTGCGAAAAAATAGGAATTATTCCTATAATACTCTTAGGACTTTTGCTTTACGTAGGCTCATTCACCCTTATTTCAAATCCAAGAGAAGAATCTTTTGACGGACTTTTAAATCTATATAAGCCTTTGAATTATTTAATTCCTTTCTTAATGGGTTATTTTGTTTTCTCTCACAATAAGGTGCAAGATATTTTAGGAAAGTACTCTCCTATTCTTATTTCTATTGCTATTATTTGTGGAACGATTCTTACAATAACAACTTTCGGACAAGATAACACTTCTCCTCAATATCTTCAAAGCCCTCTTAATATTATTTATACTTGGTTTATGATGTTGGGACTTTTAGGAATATTTCAACGTTTCTTCAACAAAACAAATCCTTTCGCAACCTATATGACTAAATCAAGCTATGGATTATACATTGTTCATTATGTAGTAATTGCTTCCTTTGGATATATGTTGAAAGTTTACACTTCTTTACCTATATTTGTTATTTATGCGATACTGACACTTGCAGTCTTTGTTTTATCACCATTGATTTACGAAATCTTACGCCGTATTCCATTTATAAGATATTGTGTTTTTGGAATAAAGAAATAAAAAAAGGGAAGTTAAAAAACTTCCCTTTAAATTTTATATGATTTATGAATTAGCAAACTCCTAATTCTATCATTGAATCAGCAACTTTGATAAATCCAGCGATGTTAGCTCCTTTAACATAGTTGATGTATCCGTCTTTTTCTGTACCATATTTTACGCAGTTGTCGTGGATTGAATCCATCATGAAGTGTAATCTTTCGTCAACTTCTGCACCTGTCCAACCAATGTGACCAGCGTTTTGGCTCATTTCTAATCCTGATACTCCAACTCCACCAGCGTTTGCAGCTTTACCAGGAGCGAAGATAACTTTTGCTTTTTGTAATTCGTGGATAGCGTCAGCTGTACAACCCATGTTAGATACTTCACAAACTAATGTAACTCCGTTAGCGATTAATTGTTTTGCATCTTCTCCGTTTAATTCGTTTTGGATAGCACAAGGCATTGCGATATCAACTTTTGCTTCCCAAGGTTTTTTACCAGCGATGAATGTAGCTGAAGGGAATTTATCTGCGAATGGTTTAACAACTCCATTGTTAGAAGATCTAAGTTCTAACATGTAAGCTATTTTTTC
>RHMF01000841.1_pt1 | contig 20744 bp, 27 predicted proteins | sample 5365151 | NCBI WGS metagenome assembly RHMF01 (sample SAMN10266501, study PRJNA497801) | feces metagenome | isolation source: feces | host: Bos taurus | place: China: Prairie of Fairy Mountain | collected 2017-08-14 | reverse complement strand
TCCTCCAGAGCGTGGACCAGCTCGGACAGTTCCAGAACAGTCAGGTTCTTAACCTCTTCGATGAGGGCAGTGATCTTCTCAGAAGCCATGATATGTTACCTCCTAAAATATGTGTGTGATTTGTTGTTTTTTGTTTGTTGGGGTTTGCTTAGGGATTAGGCCTCGGCGGGAGCTTCAGCTTCCACGAAACCGCCCTTCTGATCGGCAATAGCCTTCAGGACGATAGCCAGGCTGGTGATGGGAGCCAGCAGGGTGCCCAGAGCCTGAGCCTGCAGAGCTTCCTTACCGGGCAGCTCGGCCAGAGCCAGAACGTCAGCCAGGGGCAGGACCTTGCCTTCCATGAAGCCGGCCTTGATGGTGAACTTGGTACCGTTGAACTTCTTGGCGAACTTGTTGATGACGCTCATGGGAGCGATGGGATCGCCGGTGGAGTAAGCCAGAGAAGTGGTGCCGTTCAGAGCGGGATCCATCTCTTCCAGGCCGCAGTTGTTGACGGCAAAGCGCAGCAGAGTGTTCTTGATAACAGCGTACTCCACGCCGGCCTTACGGCACTCGGCACGCAGCTCGGTATCCTCAGACACGGTGATGCCCTTGTAGTCGACCAGAACACCAGCGGAAGCGCCCTGCAGCTTCTCGGTCAGTTCAGCAACGATAGCCTGCTTCTCACTGAGAACTTTTGCGTTAGGCATTGTGTTTCACCTCCAGAAAATGAAAAATGCTGTTTTCGTATCCAAAGACACAAAACAGCACAAAGAAACCTTTTATACTGCATTCTCGGCAGGGCTTATAAATGCCTGCTGTCTCTGAACACGAATGGTATTATATCATCCCGGACAGGCTATGTCAAGCATAACCTGTCCGGTTTTGATACATTTTTTACGACCAGCGCAAAGCGCATAGTCACGCTGCGGCGGCTGCACGATGCGCGGATTCCCTGCGACTCGGACTTGAAACAGATTTGCAGGGCAAATCTTCGGTTTCTCGTCCTCGCTCCAGTCCATCCGCGCTGTTCCGCACGCCTCCGCGCTCTGATTTTACATCAGCTTGGCGTTGTTGATCTTAACGCCGGGGCCCATGGTGGAAGCCACGGTGCAGGAACGGATATACTGACCCTTGGCAGCGGCGGGCTTAGCCTTGATGATAGCGCCGATCAGAGCGTTGAAGTTCTCGGTCAGCTTCTCAGCACCGAAGGAAACCTTGCCGATGGGGCAGTGGATGATGTTGGTCTTGTCCAGACGGTACTCGACCTTACCGGCCTTGATGTCGTTGATGGCCTGAGTGACGTTGGGGGTCACGGTGCCGGCCTTGGGGGAGGGCATCAGACCCTTGGGGCCCAGGACCTTACCCAGACGACCGACCACACCCATCATATCGGGAGTGGCAACGACCACGTCGAAGTCGAACCAGTTTTCCTTCTGGATCTTCTCAACCAGATCCATCTCGCCGACATAGTCGGCGCCGGCGGCCTTAGCCTCTTCAGCCTTGGCGGCCTTAGCGAACACCAGAACGCGCTGGGTCTTGCCGGTGCCGTGGGGCAGCACGATGGCGCCACGGACCTGCTGGTCAGCGTGACGGGAGTCAACGCCCAGCTTGACGTGCAGCTCGACAGTCTCGTCGAACTTAGCGGAAGCGGTCTTCACGACCAGATCCAGAGCCTCAGCGGTGTCATACAGATTAGCCTTGTCGATCTGCTTGGTAGCGTCGACATACTTTTTACCTCTAAACATATTGGTTCTCCTCCTTTCCCAATTATTCCTCGACGACAACGCCCATGGAGCGGGCGGTACCGGCGATCATGCTCATAGCGGCCTCGATGCTGGCGGCGTTCAGGTCGGGCATCTTGGTCTCGGCGATCTTGCGGACATCTTCCTTGCTGATGGTGGCGACCTTGGTCTTGTTGGGGACGCCGGAGCCGGACTCGATGTTGCAGGCCTTCTTGATGAGCACTGCGGCGGGAGGAGTCTTGGTGATAAAGGTGAAGGAACGGTCGGCGTAGATAGTGATGACGACGGGGATGATCAGACCGACATCGTTCTTAGTACGCTCGTTGAATTCCTTGGTGAAGCCGGCGATGTTAACACCGTGCTGACCGAGGGCGGGGCCGACGGGGGGAGCGGGAGTAGCCTTGCCGGCGGGAATCTGCAGCTTTACATATCCAGTAATCTTCTGTGCCATTTGAAACAGCACCTCCTACGAAAAAATGTGGTTGGATGGCGGTACCTTTGGTACCTCCCACGGGGGATTGCTTTTTTAAGACAGAGCTTCGACCTGGTCGAGCTCCAGTTCGACGGGCGTCTCGCGCCCAAACATGGAGACCACAACGCGGACCTTGTTGCGTTCCACATCGACCTCCTCGACGGTACCGATGAAAGATTCCAGTGCGCCGTCGATAATTTTGACGTTGTCGCCTGCCTGGTAGCCGACCACGACCTCGCGCTTTTCCACGCCGAGGGCAGCGATCTCTTCATCAGTCAGGGGAATGGCCTTGTTGGCGGAGCCGACAAATCCGGTCACACCGCGCACGTTGCGCACCAGGTGCCAGGTTTCATCGGTCATAACCATTTTTACCAGCACATAGCCGGGGAAGACTTTGCGCTCGACTGTCTTGGGGCCATTTTCGGTAATTTCCGTGACCGTTTCCATGGGGATGTTCAAATCGGTGATCAGATCACGCAGACCGCGATTTTCCACGGCCTTGTCGATGCTTGCGGACACGGTGTTCTCATAGCCGGAATAGGTATGGACTACATACCATTTCGCGTTTTCAGCCATAATCCGACCTCTTAAGAGAACAGGTTCATGAGAGCCTTGATGATCCAGTGAGCCAGGGCATCGAAAACCCAGATGAACACACCGATCACGACAACACAAAGGATCACGATGACGGTGTTCTTCAGGACCTGCTTCCAGGTGGGCCACTGAACCTTCTTCAGCTCGCTCTTCATCTCGCGGAACCAACGAGCGATACGGTTGCCCTTAGCCTTTTTGGCAGCCTTCTCCTTGGCCTTCTTGTCTGCAGCCTTCTCTTCCTTGGACTTCTTCTCCTTGGCGGGAGCTGCGTTCAGTTCCTCCTCGGGGATCTGATCGAGTCTTTCGTTTTCAGACATGTGTTACCCTTCTTTCTTGTGAGACATCAGTGTGCTCATTACTTGGTTTCGTTGTGAACCGTGTGCTTTCTGCAGAAGGGGCAGTACTTGTTCATCTCGAGACGATCGGGGTCGTTCTTCTTGTTCTTGAACGAGTTGTAGTTGCGCTGCTTGCACTCGGAACAGCGCAGGGTGATCTTGACGCGGTTACCGGCTTTCGCCATATTCGGCACCTCCTTATAATATTTGACCGGGACCAAGACGAAAAAATATCGCCGGTTTCGGCCATGTTTGCCGAATCCGACGACTTGTGCTACCGTCTGCACTTTTGCGCAGGGGTAGTGTAAAGTACGGTGGAGTCGGCAACTGAATTGCCTCCCTATATGCCATCAATGGGCAAGGGGTTTTACGCGTCATCCCGTAAAAATGCGCGCAAAAAAATAGCCCCTTTTATAGGTGCTAACATCCTATCACGAGGGGAACAGTTTGTCAACCACTTTTTTCAAAAGAAAAAGAAAAATTTGAACTTGGGCAAATTGGTTGACGAAGATAGCGGAAACAATTATATTAAATGTAAGAAAGGACCGTGATATGGATGCGAATTATGGCTGTGGATTATGGCGATGCCCGCACCGGCGTAGCCATTTCTGATGCATTGGGTATGCTGGCCGGGTATACTACCGTGGTACACGGACGCAAGGCCGAAGTGGTGGCCGCTGAGGTGGCTAAAATCGCCAAGGAGCACGGCGTGGAAGAAGTGGTACTGGGATTTCCCCGCAATATGGATGGCACAGAGGGCGCCCGCGCCGATTTGTACCGGGCCTTTGCTGACCTGTTGGAGCAGGGGACTGGAATGAAGCCGGTGCTGTGGGACGAACGGCGTACCACTGTGGAGGCCCATGCCATTCTCCACACCGGCGGTAAGAAGATGAAAGACCATAGAAAGAATGTGGATGCCGTTGCAGCATCGCTGATTCTGGAAGGATATCTGACATTCTGCCGGAACCGCCGGAATATACCTTGATTCAAGGAACTCTGAAAAGCATTTGCCGCAGGTTTATGCGGCAGAGATGAGAGGGATATATGGAAAATAATCTGACAAAAAAGTACGGACTGTTTACCGCCATGGCAATGGTGGTCGGCGTTGTAATCGGGTCCGGTATCTTCTTTAAGACCGAGGCCGTGCTGGGCGCATCCGGCGGCAGCGCTCTAATCGGCATTCTTGCACTGCTTATTGTGGGCGTTATCATGATCGTCTGCTCCTACACATTCTCTATTATGGCAAGCCGCTATGAGAAGGTGAACGGTGTGGTGGACTATGCGGAAGCTGTGGTGGGCAAGGGCTATGCTTACTATATGGGTTGGTTCATGACGGTGATTTATTATCCGGCCATCACCTCGGTTCTGGTCTGGCTGTCCGCCATGTATACCAGCCAACTGTTTGGTATGCCCGACGCGGCCACCGGCGGCGGAACGCTTGCCATTGCCGCTTTCTATCTGGTGTGTATCGTTGCCTTCAATGCACTGGCACCCATTCTGTCCGGCCGTTTTCAGGTGTTGACCACGGTGGTCAAACTCATCCCTCTTCTGATTATGGCAGTTGTAGGCATTGTGCGCGGTGTTGTGGGCGGTACGCTGATGGAGAATCTGACCGCTGTCGGTTCGGTGACCGAGGGCGGTTCCGGTGCTGTTCTGCTGGGCGCCTGTGTTGCCATGGCCTTTTCCTATGAGGGCTGGATCGTTGCCACTACCATCAACGCCGAACTGCGTGATGCCCGCCGCACCCTGCCCCGGGCGCTGCTGCTGGGTTCCCTCGTGGTGGTTGCCACCTATATACTGTACTATTTGGGCATCAATGGCTCTCTTACCATGAATGAGCTGATGGAAAGCGGCTCTGCGCAGGCATTCATCAATGTGTTTGGCGACTTCATGGGATCGTTGCTTATTCTGTTTATCGTGATTTCCTGTCTGGGCACCTCCAACGGCTTGGTGGTGGCCTGTTCCAGAGGTATCTATTCTCTGGCGGTGCGAAACGAGGGCCCCAAGCCCGCCCTGTTCCGTGAAGTGGATAAGAACACAGGTATTCCTCACAACTCCACCTTCTTCAGCATGTTTACAGTGGGCTTCTGGCTGCTTTATTTCTTTGGCGGCAGCTTGAGCGGTTGGTTCGGCCCCGTCGCATTTGACTCTTCCGAACTTCCTATCATCACCCTTTATGCGGGCTATATTCCGATTTTCATCCTGATGATGAAGAAAGAGAAGAGCCTGTCTCCTGTCAAGCGCTACCTGATGCCCATTCTGTCCATCCTCTGCTGCCTGTTTATGGTCATTGCCGCCATTGTGGGTCATGGCAAGCATGTGCTGTGGTATCTGCTGGTGTTCGCCGTGATTATGGCCATCGGCGCGCTGGTGCGCGGAAAAAATCGAGACTGACAAATAAGAAAAGAGCTGCTTTGGCAGCTCTTTTTTTACTCCTTGGGCGGTTTTTGCAGCAGTTCACGCACTCCGATATACAGAAGAAATACTCCAAAACATTTGCGCAGCAGCTCCACATCCAATGCCGTTGCGATCCATGCGGCAGCGGCCGAGCAAACAAGCCCGGCGGCGATAGCGGGAAGAGCGGTGCGCAGTTCCACATACCCGTTTCGGACATGGGAGGGCAGTGCCGTGGCGGCAGCGGGGAGGAAGTAGAGCAGGTTGATGCTCTGTGCTGCCGTCTGATCCATGCCTGCAAAGGCGGTCAGATAGACCAGCAGCAGTGTTCCGCCGCCTACACCGAATCCGGATAATATGCCGGTGGCCGCACCCACAAGAACGGGGAGAAGCCAGTCTGTCATAGCAGTGCATTCACCCCGCCGTATAAGATGAAGAGGGCAAAAAGGCGCCGCAGCCAGACCATGTTTACTTTTTTGAATATGGCTCCACCTGCCAAGCCGCCCATCAGTCCGCCCACAAGGTAGGGCAAAGCGGTTGTCAGGTCCAATCCTCCACGGAAATAATAAATGATGGAGGATAACACGCAAAGGGGCAGAATGATGGCGACCGAAGTGGCAAAGGCCTGCCGCTGAGACAGACCGCATCGCCGCACCAGAAGGGGGACCAGAATCATGCCGCCGCCCCCACCGAAAAAGCCGTTGACAATACCGGCTGCGCCGCCTGCAAGAATGGGGGCCAGTCGGAATATTTTCTTCTTGCCCATGGTCATTTTTTGGACTTTGGTTTGAAGATCAGGGCCACCAGCAGACCGAAGAAAATGGCCGCTGTAATACCGCCGGCTGCCGCAGTTACGCCGCCGGTAAAGGCGCCGAGAATACCCATTTCCTCCACGGACTTTGCCACGCCCTTGGCCAGCAGATAACCAAAGCCGGTCAGAGGAACCGTTGCTCCGGCACCGCCCCATTCTACAATATATTTATAGATACCCAGTCCGCCCAGTACCACCCCGGACACCACATAGAGCACCAGAATACGGGCGGGGGTCAGTTTGGTCCGGTCAATCAGAATCTGACCGATGACACAGAACAGGCCACCACAGACAAATGCGTTCAGATATTCCATCGTTTCACCTACATTTCAATGGCTACAGCGTGACAGACACAGGGGATGGATTCCCCTTGCTGGGTCGAGGTGGGGGACAGCAATGCCCCGGTGGGGCAGAACAGAATGCGGGTGTACCGCCCATCCTCCATGGCGGGCAGAAGATGGCCGGTCAGTACGGTGGCGGCGCAGCCACAGCCCGATCCGCCGCAGTGTACATCCTGCCCCTGCAGGTCATAAATCAAAAGACCGCAATCGGTATAGTTGTTCATCTTTACACCGTCTCGGGCAAAAAGGTCTGAAATGATTTCGTGCCCCAATTTTCCCAGATCTCCGGTGACGATCAGGTCATAATCTTCCGGCGTGCGTCCCGTGTCCTGAAAATGGGCCTGCAGGGTGTCGTAGGCGGCCATGGCGGCCCCCATGTTGTTGGCGTCGCAAATGCCCTTGTCCACGATTTTTCCCACCGTGGCGTGGGTAACCTTGGGTCCCTTTCCCTGGTTGGAAACAAGGACGGCTCCGGAGCCGGTGACCGTCCACTGTGCGGTGGGCGGCCGTTGCCCGCCGTATTCCAGCGGCGCGCGGTACTGACGCTCGGCAGTACAGAAGTGGGAGGAGGTCACGGCAGCCGCCAGGTTTCCGTATCCACCGTCAATCAGCAGGGAAGCCAGCAGCAGGCTTTCTCCCATGGTGGAACAGGCGCCGTACAGTCCCAGAAAGGGTACCTTTTGGGAGCGGGCAGCGAAGGAGGAGGAAATGCATTGATTCAGCAGATCGCCGGCCAGAAGAAAGTCCAGATCATCACCGGATTTGTTTGCGTGATTCAGCGCATTCTTCAGTGCCTGCTGCTGCATGGTGCATTCGGCTTTTTCCCAGCTTTTTTCCCCAAAGTAGTCATCCTGAGAGACAAAGTCAAAGCAGTCCGCCAGTGGGCCTTGCCCCTCCTTGGTGCCCACAACGTTGCCGTGGGATAAGATGACCGGAAGGTTGGGGAAAACAACCGTTTGTGTGCCTATTTTCTTGTTGTCCATATTGTCAACAGCCTTTTTCTTGAAATTTTTTCTAGTTTGAGCAAAAAATCAGAAAATATTCGGTGACAAAAGGTTTGGTTTTCCGTATAATATATGTTAAGGAATTATGCAAAAATCTGGAGGATCAATTCCATGACGGATGAAACAAAACGCACCATTGCATATCTCTGCCCGGATTGCCGTCAGACGGTGATTGTTGAGCGCACCGTATTTCAGTTGGCGGCTGCCCCGGCTGAATTGCCTTGCCCTTGCGGCAAGTCGGCCGTGCGCACCGAAATGATGGGGGAGCAGAGCAAACTGACGGTTCCCTGTCTGTTCTGCGGTAAGGAACACACCGTAGTATGTCCCACGGAGGCCTTTCTGCAGAAACAGTGTCTGGCATTCTCCTGTGCGGCATCCGGCCTGACCTGTTGCCTTGTGGGTGAGGAAGACGCCGTATTTCAGGCGGCCAAGCGTCTGGAGGAAGCACTGGACAAAGTGGGCGATGAAGAGGAAGAGCGCGGCAGTTTTCTGGATGAAATCATCATGCATGAGGTCCTGTCCGAGCTGAAAGACATTGCCCAGCGCGGCGGTATCTCCTGTGAATGCGGCTCCAAGGAGTGGAATCTGAAGGTCAATTACAGTTCGGTGGATGTGATCTGTCCCCAATGCGGCGGTGTACTTCGTCTGCCTGCCGCAACTGACAGCGATCTGGAGGACCTGTGCTGCAAATATACCCTGCAGATCAAAAAGAAGGGTTAATGCCATGTTTTACGAAGAAACCTATCGTGTGGGTGCCCGTGACACCGACCCATTCAACCAGTGCCGTCCATCGTCTGTGCTGAACTTCCTGCAGGAAGCGGCTACGCGAGCGGCCGGTGAACTGGGTGTCTCCCGGGAGGAAATTGTAGAAAAGTACAACTGCTTTTGGATGCTGGTACGCATCTGGTACCGGCTGGACAAGCCCCTGTATTTTGATGACCGGCTGACGGTGAAAACCTGGCACCGCGGCGGCAAGGGCGTGTCCATGTACCGTGATTTTGATCTGTACCGCGATGGCGAGCGGATTGGTGAGGCGGTTTCTACCTGGATTCTGGCCGATCTGGATACCCACAGAATGAAAAAACTGACCGAAATTCCTGAGTTTCAGGTGACCACAGGCGGTGATCTGTGCAAATCCATTCAGCTTCACAAGGTCAAATTGCCGGATGAGCTGACCGTCGTGGAGGAGCGCCGCCTTCGTTACAGTGATGCCGACATTAACGTCCATGTGAATAACGTGCGTTATGCCGATTTTGCCTGCGATGCCATTGGGATGGAGCAGGAGGGAGAAGGTAAGTACGTATCCTCGTTGCAGATCAGCTATGTGAAAGAGTGCAAGGTGGGGGAGACCATCGCCCTTTCGGCGGCTCAACAGGACGATACTTGGTACGTTTGTGGAAAAGATAGCACAGGAATCGAGCGGTTTGATGCCGCAATTTCGTTAAAAAACATCCATTGACATCCATTGATACGGGTAGTAAAATAGGAAAAATTTATAGAATTGAGGAGTTGGAAGCTATGATGAACTTTGACGCCAAGTTCGTAAAGCAGGGCCTGACCTTTGACGATGTGCTGCTCATTCCCGCAGCCAGCGACATTCTGCCTGCCGATATCGAACTGAAGACCCAGCTGACCAAGAATATCACTCTGAATATTCCTGTCATGAGCGCCGCTATGGATACTGTTACCGAGTATCGTATGGCTATCGCCATCGCACGTGAGGGCGGTATCGGTATCATCCATAAGAACATGTCCATTGGCGCTCAGGCTGAGCAGGTTGACATGGTCAAGCGCAGTGAGAACGGCGTTATCACCAACCCCTTCTGGTTGAGCCCCGAGCATACTCTGGCTGAGGCTGATGAGCTGTGCGGCAAGTACAAGATCTCCGGCGTGCCCATCTGTGAGAACGGCAAGCTGGTGGGTATCATCACCAATCGTGATATGAAGTTTGAGACCGATATGTCTCAGAAAATCCGCGATGTCATGACCAAGGACAATCTGGTCACCGCTCCCGAAGGCACCACTCTGGCCGAGGCTAAGGATATCCTGCGCCGCCACAAGATCGAGAAACTGCCCATCGTGGACAAGGACTTCCGCCTGAAGGGTCTGATCACCATCAAGGACATCGAGAAGGCCGAAGTGTATCCCAACTCTGCCCGTGACGCCAAGGGCCGTCTGCTGGTCGGCGCCGCCATCGGTGCTACCGCCGACGTTCTGGACCGCGCCCGCGCTCTGGTGGATGCCGGCGTTGACGTTCTGGCTCTGGACTCCGCCCACGGTCACTCTGCCAACATCCTCAAGGCAGTTCGCCGCGTGAAGGATGCATTCCCCAATGTGGACCTGATTGCCGGCAACGTGGCTACCGCAGAAGGTACCCGCGCCCTGATCGAAGCCGGTGCCGACTGCGTCAAGATCGGTATTGGCCCCGGCTCCATCTGCACCACCCGTGTGGTTGCCGGTATCGGTGTGCCTCAGATCACTGCCGTTTATGACGCTGCCCGCGTGGCTGCCGAGTACGGTGTGCCCATCATTGCTGACGGCGGCATCAAGTACTCCGGCGACATTGCCAAGGCGCTGGCTGCCGGCGGCAACGTGGTCATGCTGGGTTCTCTGCTGGCCGGTTGTGAAGAGTCTCCCGGTGAGACCGAGATTTTCCAGGGCCGTCAGTTCAAGGTCTACCGCGGCATGGGTTCTTTGGGCGCTATGGCCTGCGGCTCCAAGGACCGTTACTTCCAGTCCAACAATAAGAAGCTGGTTCCCGAAGGCGTCGAAGGCCGTGTGCCTTACAAGGGACCTGTCAGCGATACTCTGTTCCAGATGATGGGCGGTCTGCGTGCCGGTATGGGCTACTGCGGCTGCCACACCGTGGACGAGCTGCGTGAGAATGCTCAGTTTGTTCAGATCACTGCTGCCGGTCTGCGTGAGAGCCATCCACACGATAACCACATCACCAAGGAAGCTCCCAACTACTCGGTCAGCGTGTAATTCAATATTCCAACTCATTCAAAGGCCCGAGAGCATGCTCTCGGGCCTTTTTGCGTTTCAACGCAGAGGAATTGAAAAAACGAGCTTGACTTTGGACTTGGTCCATAGCAGATAATTTAAATAGAACAAGGTGAGCATGAATTTACATCCAAAGCAACATTGATTATTTTGCCGAATTGGTGTAAAATGACAAAAAGTCGATTTGTGATTCCCAGAAAAAGGTAAGAGGAGGAGCAAGATGAGCAAGTATGATTTTGACCGTGTTGTAACCACCACTGCGTGGTCCCCCGGACCCGGATGCCACGGTGGCTGTGGTGTAAAACTGTATATCAAGGACGAGAAGGTTGTCCATGTGGAGGGTGACGCCGATCACCCTTGGTGCAACGGTCGCGCCTGCTCCAGACTGCTGGCCTGCACCCAGTATATCAATCATCCCGACCGCATTTTGTACCCCATGAAACGTGTGGGTCCCCGTGGCAGTGGTCAGTTTGAACGCATCACCTGGGATGAAGCCTACGACATGATCGAGGAAAAGTGGACCAAGATCAAGGAAGATTACGGCCCTGAATCGGTCATCTTTATTCAGGGTACCGGCCGTGATATCGGTGGCCCCATTACCTTCCTGTGCTATTCCTACGGCAGTTCCAACCATACCCAGCTGGGTTTGGCCGGCCAGTCCTGCTATACCCCCCGTCTGTGTTCTCAGGTGGCTACCATGGGTGATTTTACCGTGGCTGACTGCTCCCAGTTCTTTGAAAAGCGGTTCGACGATCCCCGTTACGAACTGCCCAAGTACATCGTCATCTGGGCACAGAACCCCGCTTCCGGCTGCCCCGATGCATTTCAGGGTCACTGGATCGTGGACTGTATGCGCCGCGGCTCCAAACTGATCGTCATTGATCCCCGGTGGACCTTCTTTGCCTCCCGTGCCGAGCATTTCCTGCAGATCCGTCCCGGCACCGACGGTGCGCTGGTTCTGGGTATGCTCAACCTGATCATTGAAAACGAGTGGTACGACCACGAATTCGTGGAGAAGTGGTGCCACGGCTTTGAGGAACTGAAGGAATCGGTCAAGGACTATACTCTGGACAAGGTTTCCGAGATCACATGGATCCCCAAGGAAGTCATTTACGAGGCCACCAAGGCCTACGCCACCAACAGCCCTTCTGCCGTTCACTGGGGTCTGCCCATCGACCAGGTACCCGAGGCTACTTCGGTTGCCAACGCCATCGTGGCTCTGTACGCCATCTGCGGCAATATCGACGTGCCCGGCGGCAACGTGATTGCCCGCAATGCATGGAATATTACCCAGTATCCCTATACATCCGATCAGCTCCGGGAACTGTACGGTGATGATATTCTGGAGCGCGTCAATAAAAAGCGCATTGGTGCCGACCGTTACAAGTATCTGGCCAACATGCGCTCCTGGGGTCAGCCCGATATGGCGGTTCAGCAGATGATCGACGGCAATCCCTATCCCATTAAGGCTGCCTGGATCCAGACCTCCAACCTGTTGGGTGGTCAGGCGGCCGATATGAAGAAGCACTACAAGGCCCTGATGAACATGGAGTTCAACGTGGTGGTCGATTTGTTCCACAACCCCACCACCATGGCCGTGGCTGATTTGATCCTGCCTGCCGCCACCTTTGCCGAGAAGGAGAGTTTCCGCGCATGGTATCAGCCTCTGCAGCTGATCCAGCCCGCCATCGAGATGGGCGAGGCCAAGAGCGACTGGGAGATCAACTTTGAGTTGTCCAAGCGCTTCAACCCCATCCTGCGTGAGAAGTATCCCGAATTCAAGGATTTCGTCAATGAGCGCATTGCCCCCTCCGGCTACAACTGGGAGACGCTGGCTGCCGCCGGCGGCTGGAAGTTCCCCACCGAGGAGGAATCTCCCTCCACCGTGCCCTATCGCCGCTATGAAAAGGGCTATCTGCGCCCGGACGGCAAACCCGGCTTCCGTACCCCCACCGGCAAGATCGAACTGTACTCCACACTGGGTGAGGAGTATGGTATCCATCCGTTGCCCTTCTATGTGGAACCCCCCGAGAGTGAAGTGCGAACTCCCCAGCCCTTTGAAAAGGACTCCCTGATGATGGTTTACGGCCGCCGTTCCCCTGTGTTCTTCCATTCCGAGCACAGAAATATCCCTTGGCTGCGTGTGTGTGATCCCTATCCGCTGGTGGAGGTCCATCCCACTGTCATGAAGCAGTTGGGCATTGACAATGGCGAGTGGGTCTGGGTGGAAAACGAGCGTGGCCGCATCCGCCGCAAGGTCAAGGAAAACCCCTCCATGCATCCCGGCACCGTCAGCGTGCCCCACGGCTGGTGGCTGCCCGAGACCCAGGGTGAGGCTCCCAATTTCTTCGGCGCATGGGACATCAACTGCAATATTCTGGTTCCCACTGACACCCAGAGCGAATCCGGTTACGGCGGTGGTGCCTATAAGACAACCCTGTGCCGCCTGTGCAAGATCGATCCTTCCGACGATCCCCATCCCAACGATGAGGCTGAATGGAAGCGCAGCAAGTGATGGAGGAGAAGATTATGGCAAGAAAAGGTCTTTTGTTTGACGTGGAATACTGCACAGGCTGCTTCTCCTGTACCGTGGCCTGCAAGCAGGAAAATAATTTTGATGCCGACACTTGGGGAATTAAAGTGATTGAACAGATCTACACCAGTCCCAACGGACATGTACAGATCGACAATGTTCCGTTCCCCACGACCCTGTGTAACCTGTGTGCCGAGCGCATCGCCAGCGGCTTTGATGACAAACCCTCCTGTGTGAAGCACTGTCAGGCCGCCATTATCTACTATGGCGAGGCTGATGAGCTGTTGGAGAAGGCCAAGGAGCTCAAGCGCCCCATGCTCTACCTGCGCTGAGCGGAAGGGAGGACGTACCATGTGGAATTTTTACGATGACCTCTGTACCGGCATTCCTTCCGGAATCCGGATCGAGGGTTGCGTTGTGGGTAAACTGTGGACTACGGTTCGTGCCGGCGGAAACATTGGAGTTGCCCGAACCTTGGGTGATACCGGCGCTGACCTGAATGCCCTTGCCCAGTCTATGATCGGCACCTATCTTCGGGATGCCGCCAACTGGATGAAGTGGGGCGACAGTCTGCTGCGTGCCTCCATCGGCGTGGCAGCCATGAACGCATTTTACAATTGCACCGAAAAGGCCGGTGCCCTGAATGCACCCCCGGAGTTTCAGAATGAACTGTCCGGAAAAACCGTGGCCATCATCGGTGACCTGCCCAATCTGAGTTCCGGTTTGAAAGAATGCTGTGACCTGACCGTGCTGCCCTTGCCCGAAAGCAAAGAGCTGGGCGCGGAATATGATGAGGCCATGACGGCCGATCTGGTGTTTATCTCCGGTGAAGCACTGATTAATCAGACTCTGCCCACGCTGCTGAGCAAGGTGGGAGAGGACACCAAGGTTTCGCTGGCCGGTGTGTCGGTGCCTGCAGCCCCGGTGTTCTTTGCCTTTGGCAATCCGGTCCACAACGTGTCCGGTGTGTATGCCAAGTTTGACACTACCGTGGAAGGTGCCGCACGGCAGGACATTGCCGACCTGACTCCCGGTGTGACCCACTTCAGTCTGAATCCTGTGGAGCCGGTCCACCTGCACGAGCGGGCGGAGGTCAAGCGCTATCAGGCATCGCCCTATCAGTCGGTGAAATTTAACAGCGCCTTTAATCCCTGGGAGGGTAAGGACTATGACCGCAGCGTTTGGTCCCCTCTGTTCAAAGGTTAATAAGTAATAAAAAGACCTTCCGTGCATTCCACGGAAGGTCTTTTTGCATTCAGTTGTTCACCAGCGCTTCGCCGGCCTTGTAAATGTCGCCGGCGCCCACGGTCAGGATCAGATCGCCGGGTTGGGCAATTTCCTTCAGGTGTGCTGCCAGTTCGGAGAGGGTGGCGAAATACTTGCTGCCCGGAATCTCCTTTGTCAGATCACGGGAGGAGATGCCAATGGTGTTCTGCTCGCGGGCGGCGTAGATTTCGGCCAGCAGCGCCACGTCGGTTTGCTTCAGAACCTCCACGAAGTCATCAAACAGTGCTTTGGTGCGGGTGTAGGTGTGGGGTTGGAAGGCACAGATGACACGGTCGTAGCCCAGCGACTTGCTGGTGTCCAGCAGGGCCTTCAGCTCGCCGGGGTGATGGGCGTAGTCATCATAAATGTCGGCTCCGTTGCAGGTACCCTTATGCTCGAAACGGCGGCCGGCACCGCGGAAGGCGGAAAGACCCTGCTCCACGGCATGGGCGGGGAGATTCAAAGCATAGGCCGAAGCGGCGGCAGCCATGGCGTTTTTCAGATTGTGCTCCCCGGGGACGCTTAGAGTCACATGGGCGAACTGCTCACCGCGGCAGATAATGTCAAAGGTGGGCAAACCCTTGTTCCAGGTCAGGTTGGCGGTGTGTACATCGCCCTGTTCCAGGCCGAAGGTCAGCACGGGGCGGGTGATTCCCTTCAGCGTGTGCATGGTGTTTTCATCTTCGGCGTTAGCCACCACCATGCCGCTTTCGGGGACCAGATCGGCAAACTTGCGGAAGGAGTGTTCCACGTCCTCCAAATCACGGAAAAAGTCCAGATGGTCGGCTTCGATGTTCAGAATGACCGCCACGGTGGGGAAGAAGGACAGGAAGGAGTTGCAGTACTCGCAGCTTTCCAGAATGATGGTATCGCCTTTTCCCACGCGGTGACCGGCACCCAGCAGGGGAAGGGTACCGCCGATCATGACGGTGGGATCCTGTTCGGCGGCCATAATGATGTGAGTACACATGCTGGTGGTGGTGGTCTTTCCGTGGGTACCCGAAATGCACAGGGCGTTTTTGTAACTGCGCATAATGGCACCCCATGCCTGCGCACGCTCAAACACGGGAATACCTGCCTGCCGTGCGGCAGCAATTTCAGGGTTGTCATCGTGGACGGCGGCAGTACGGATAATCAGTTCGGCACCGCTGATATTTTCGGCAAAGTGACCGATGGTCACAGGGATTCCCAGCGCGCGAAGACGCTGTACGGTTGCGCTTTCGCTCATATCGGAGCCGGTCACGGTCATGCCGGCGCCGTGAAGCACTTCGGCCAGAGGAGACATGGAAACGCCGCCGATGCCCACCAGATGGGCGCGGCGTCCGGGTGTCATATATTCATGGATGTTTTGGATCGCCATCAGGCTTTACACACCCTTCGAAACAGGTTATACTGGAAAAGTAAACTGGATTCCAATGTTTACCTTTGCAACTTATATATTATAAACTATTTTACTCGCACTGCAAGAGAAAAATGCCAAAAGGGGGTGGGCAAATGGAAAAAATTCAAATTCCGACACCGGTACAGCATTGCTGTGATGTGTTGCGCGCAGCCGGATTTGCTGCCCACCCGGTAGGTGGGTGTGTGCGCGATTTGCTTCTGGGACGGCTTCCGGGGGACTGGGATGTGACCACATCGGCCCGACCGGAGCAGGTGCAGCAACTTTTTTCCCATACTATCCCCACGGGCATCAAACACGGTACTGTTACGGTGATTGAGGATGGGTCTACCATTGAAGTGACCACCTTTCGCACCGAGAGCGGTTACGGCGATTCCCGTCATCCGGATGCGGTCCGTTTTGACACTGATCTGATCGGTGATCTGGCCCGGCGGGATTTTACCGTCAACGCCATGGCGCTGGATGAAAACATGGAAGTGATCGACCCCTTTGGTGGCAGAGAGGATCTGAAAAACGAAATCATCCGTGCTGTGGGAGAGCCGGAGCGGCGTTTTTCCGAGGATGCTTTGCGCATTCTGCGCGGTGTGCGTTTTGCCGCCCAACTGGGATTTGTAATCGAGAAACACACCGCCGCGGCTATGGAAACCTGCGCACCTTTCGTGGATAAGGTTTCTGCCGAGCGCATTAAAACCGAAGTGGAAAAAATACTGCTTTCTTCCAATCCGCAGCGGGTGGGGGAGCTGGTTGCCCTCGGCGTGCTGGATCGGTTCCATCGGGATTGGCCGTCTTGCGACTGGGATGAACTGAACCGTGCAGAAACCACTCCTGTCGCGCGGTGGAGAACCTTCTGCACCATGACCGGATTTTCCATCGAAGTCCTTCCGGTGGAACGCGCCGTGCGAATGAGCATCCTTCATCCGGAACGGGAATATGTGAAGTTATTAACCTTGTCAGGTGGGGAATTGCATGTGCTCGGACTGTCCGGCGAAGCCATTGGAAGCGCCCAGAAGCGGCTGGCAACCCATGTACAGGAGCATCCGGAGGACAACACTCCCCAGCGGCTGCGTGACCTGCTGGACGAGTGGGGATTGCTGCGATAAAAGCAAAACAACAGGAGGTTGAGACCGATGAAAGAAGCCATTGCGACCCTGCAGAAGTGGATCGATGAGAGTGATAATATCGTATTCTTTGGCGGTGCCGGCTGCAGCACCGAAAGCGGTATCAAGGATTTTCGCAGCGTGGACGGACTGTACAGCGAAAGCTACGAATATCCGCCTGAGACCATTCTCAGCCGCAGTTTCTTTGACCGCCGTCCCGATGTGTTTTACAAGTTCCACCGGGACAAACTGGTCTGTCCCGACGCAAAGCCCAACCCGGCCCATCTGAAACTGGCCGAGCTGGAGCGCGCCGGCAAGCTGCGCGCTGTCATCACCCAGAACATTGACGGACTCCATCAGGAGGCGGGCAGCAAGCAAGTGCTGGAGCTCCACGGCACCATCCACCGGGCCTACTGCGCCCAGTGCAAGGTACCCTTCCCGGAGGACGTCATGCACTATGGGGAGGGGGTACCCCGCTGCAAGTGCGGCGGCGTGGTGCGGCCGGATATTGTTTTGTATGAAGAGGGACTGGACCAGCAGGTTCTGGAAACCAGCGTGGACTACATTGAGCAGGCGGACATTCTGATTGTAGGCGGTACCTCACTGGTAGTCTATCCCGCAGCCGGTCTGCTGCGGTACTATCAGGGGAAAAAACTGGTGCTCATTAATATGGATCCCACGCCCTACGACAAGCGGGCCGATCTGGTCATTCACGGTCCCATCGGTCAGGTGCTGGGCAGCATTCAAGTGAACTGATTTTTTGCGGCAGGGGTAACCCTGCCGCATTGCTTATAAAAAATTTATCGAAAATCGATAAATAATAATTGACAAACGATAATGAGCTATGGTATTCTCTGGGCGAAGGGGGAGGTGCTATGAGCGCAGTTGACACCATCATTGAAACTGTTCTGAAGGTTTTTTGCTGGGCTGTCCAGATCGGTATTACTGTGGGAATTGCCCTTCTGCTTGGTTGGTTATTGAAGGGACTGGAAGGTGTTCTTCGCCGCAAGCCGGGCCGACTGCTCCCGTGGGCGGTTTGTATGTTTGCTGTACTTTGTGCCCTTTTAGCTGCCCTTGCCCTGGATCCGCCGGTGGTTTGCCCCGACGAGTACAAAGATGACCTGACGCCGGAAATCCATGAGGCGGTCCAATCGGTCAGCCGGGGAATTTATTCCGAGAATATTCCGTTGGTGCCTGCCTTTGTCAGAATCAAAGAGATTCGGGAATGTGAACCAGAGGGACAAAGGCAGCCGACCGTTCACTTCAACATCAACTATCTGTACTTCGGACAGGTGGGGATGTCCCTTTCGTGGGACGGATACAACATAGAAAAACCCCTGAGCGGGCTTTCTTGAAAGCAAAAGGAGAGAGGATTATGAAACTGGAAATGACTGCAGTTCAGAAACTGGCAAAGGTGTTGAAAATTCTGGTGATGATTACCTTTGTGTGTAATTTGATTGTCCTGCTTCTGGTGCCGGGACTGGCCATGCTGCGCGGAGCGGAGGATCTGGCGGCCTTGTTGGGTTCCCCTGCGATGGCTGTACCTTATTTTGCCCACAGCTGGGCTTTGGTATGGTTGGGTGAAAGTTACAGCGCGGTTCTGACCGTGTTCCTGTGGGCCTGCGGTGTCTGTACCGCGATTATCCTCTGGCAGGCCCGCCGGGTGCTGGACACGGTTTTAGCCGGGGAGACCTTCAGCCTGAAAAATGCAGCCAATATGAAGCGGGCCGCTGTTTGCTGTCTGATTATTTCCGCAGCGGCATTGTGCCGACTGGCCTGGGGCTTTTTCTTCTATAAGAGCATTGCCCCTCTGCTGACCTACAATGCCCTGTTCGTTCCTGTTTTTGCCATGGGGTGTTTGCTATTTCTGGTTATGTCTGCCCTCTTCCGTCAGGCCGCAGAGCTGAAGGAAGAGAACGACCTGACCATTTAAGGAGGTCCGCATATGCCGATTATTGTGAATCTGGACGTCATGATGGCCAAGCGGAAAATGAGTTTGAACGAGCTGGCCTCCAAGGTGGATCTGACCCTTGCCAACCTGTCCATTCTGAAGAACAACAAGGCCAAAGCGGTGCGCTTTTCCACGCTGGAGGCCATCTGCAAAGCGCTGGATTGCCAGCCGGGGGATATTCTGGAATTTGTAGAGGGGGAAGAGAATGAAGGATAACGATATCCGGGTAAAGCGCGAGGCGCGGCTGGCCGGATTTGCCAAAAGCCACTTTATCATTTCCGGTATAGGAGTTCTGGTGTTGCTGCCTCTTTATGCGGCCTTTTCCCGAAGTGATCATTGGAGTGCTGTGTTTGTTCCGGTTGGGTGTGTCCTGATGCTTGGGTATGCGTTGGCCGGCTTCCTGAGTGGACGAAAAAAACAGTGGGGCCCCTTCGGTGGCTGGAAAGAGGGCCTTTGGGCCTTTCTGGATCCGGCTCTGATCGCATGGGGGTGGGCAGCAATCGTGGTGCTGTCGCTACTTCTGGATGCATGGGCGCTGATGCTGATTCTGTTTTTTGCATCGATGCTCCTTGCGTCTCCGTCTTCTTTGCTTGTCCTTCTTGTGATATCCAGTCCAACCCTTCAAAGCGGTTGGCTTGGATTTTTCCTTGCGGCATTTCTTGCCGGCGGACTGCCGCCGCTGCTGTTTTTCCTCGGTAGTCTGTTTGCCGGGAAGAGGAACGCTCGTGCCCGAGATACGGCAGAAAAACCGGAGTGTGATTTCAATGCTTAATATTGGCAGTTTGCTGCTGGGTCTTGCCGCGTGGGGGCTGCCCTTTGTGTCACTGGGGAACCGGGATCGATTTGCTTTCTGCTGTCTGGGCAGTTTCGGCTGCTGCATTCTGTCCCTGCTGTTTCAGCTGTTGGAAGTCAAACGCCGGGTCGAGCTGACCGACTGGTCAGCCCTGATGGATACCATGCACGCCGTGGTTCTGGCTGCGGTGGTCATGGTTGTGGTTATGATGGTGTGCAACCTGTCTGCGCTGCTGCGCACCGCCCGGAGGTGAAACGTATGGAAGAACATACGATAGAAATTTTACATTCGCCCACTCAGGGAGAGCGTTTCAAATGGTTTGCAGTCAGCCATTTTGCCATTTCGGTCATCGGTGTGATCGGGGCATTCCTTTCCACCCTTTCGGGTGGGGCCATGCTGGCAGTTTTGTTTGTTTGGGAAGCGGTTCTGCTGACGCTGTATGCGTTCGCCGGAGTGCGGGTCGCCCGAAAGAGAAACTGGAAGAAACCGCAAGGGGTTCGAGATGGCGTGTTCGCCTTTCTGTCTCCCACGCTGGTGGCCTGGGCCTGGGGCGGAATCTTCCTTGTGTTTCTCTGCGTTCCCGGTCTGATGTCCGGCACGGGTGACACCGGTAATGTGATCGCCATGGTTCTGATGTATTCGCTGTTGCTTCTGGCGTTTCCCTCTTCGGCAGCGTTTATCATGCTGGCCCTGTTTACCGGAGGGTTGGATGCAACGTTCACAGTGCAGTGGCCCATGTTTTTCCTGTATCTGATCATCGTGGGAGCCGTGCCGCCCGGGCTGTTTCTGCTGGGGAGTGTATTGGGTGCCCGAAAAGAGAAAACCAACGAAATACCGCAGGAAAATTGAACAAAACATAAGGCGAAAGGGACCGTTTTGATTCGGTTCCTTTCTTTTTTATGTAGTGTTTTTCGCTTGTGGGGTTGAGAAACCGGGGAAACTGTGGTACAATACTTTGATTAATCATAAAATGGAGTGGTATGCTCTGTTTTAAGAGGTGACGCAGATTATGAAAATCGTCGTTTTG
>RHMF01000293.1_pt1 | contig 20759 bp, 17 predicted proteins | sample 5365151 | NCBI WGS metagenome assembly RHMF01 (sample SAMN10266501, study PRJNA497801) | feces metagenome | isolation source: feces | host: Bos taurus | place: China: Prairie of Fairy Mountain | collected 2017-08-14 | reverse complement strand
TGAATGAGAAGGTTATGATGCTTGAAAATATGAAGCCAGATAAATAAAATATCTATAGACAGCTATTGCCCTTACTGGACTAGCTGTCTTTTTTTTGTTATAATTATTTTTATTTTATTTAAAATGCGCGTATTGTGCGCGCAATAAGGGTATAGATGAGAGTGAGGGACAGACTATGGATTTATCGCAGCTGAATATGCCGCAGCGGGAGGCGGTGGAATGTACCGAGGGGCCGCTTCTGATACTGGCTGGTGCCGGTTCGGGGAAAACACGGGTACTGACAACACGCATTGCCTATCTGATTTATGAAAAACGGGTGGCGCCATGGAATATTCTGGCCATCACCTTTACCAATAAAGCGGCACAGGAAATGCGGGAACGTATTGTGGCACTGGTAGGCCAGGACGGGGAGAAAGTCTGGGCCAGCACTTTCCACTCCACCTGTGTGCGGATTCTGCGCAATGAAATCAATTACATCGGCTATGACACAAACTTTGTTATTTATGACGATGCCGATCAGCAGACGCTGATTAAAATGATTTTAAAAGAACAGAACATTGATGAGAAAAAATTTCCGCCAAGAGGGGTGGCAGCGCGTATCTCCACTCATAAAAACGAACTTCGCACACCGGCTGAGGCTATGCGTGAGGCAATGGGCGATTTTGCCGAGGAAAAACATGCGGAGCTTTATCGTATCTATCAGGAACGCTTACAGCAGAACAATGCTCTTGATTTTGATGACCTGATTATGCTGACCGTGCAGCTGTTCCGCGAAAATCCGGATGTGCTGGAGCGCTATCAGGAACGTTTTCGTTATATTCTGGTGGACGAATATCAGGACACTAATATGGCGCAGTATGTGCTGGTAAAACTGCTGGCAAGCCGCTACAAAAATCTGTGTGTAGTAGGGGATGACGACCAGTCCATTTACCAGTGGCGCGGTGCCGATATCCGCAATATTCTCAATTTCGAGAAGGACTACCCGGCGGCAAAGGTTGTAAAGCTGGAGGAAAACTACCGCTCCACCCAGAGTATTCTGGATGCGGCCTACAGCGTGGTGCGCCACAATGAGGGCCGTAAGGACAAGCGCCTCTGGACCGAGAAAAAAGAGGGGGGCCTCTTAGCCAGCTACACGGCGTATACCGAACGGGAGGAAGCATGGTTTATTGCCCAGCAGGTGCGCAAAGGCTTAAAAGAAGGCCGTAAATTAAAAGACCATGCTATTTTATGCCGTGCAACGGCGCAGTTCCGTGTACTGGAAGAAACGTTCATCAAGGAAGCTATTCCATATCATATTTACGGCGGTCAGAAATTCTATGGCCGTAAAGAAATCAAAGATATCATGGCGTATCTTCGTATCATCGCCAATCCGGCCGATGTTATCAGCGCGGAACGGGCACTGGGTACTCCAAAACGCGGCGTAGGGGAGACCAGCTGGATGAAGCTTGTGCTGTTTGCCCAGGAGAATAATCTGACAATTTCTGATGCTATGCTGCGGGCCGAGGAAAGCAGCGTGGGCAAAAAATATGCGCTTATTATGGCGCAGTTTGGCCGGCTGTTAGATACCTTCCGGATTTTAAGCGAGAGCCTGCCGGTAACCGCGTTAACGCAGATGATTCTTGAGGAAAGCGGCTATCTGCAGATGCTGCAGGCTGAAAAAACGGTAGAGGCTGAATCCCGCATTGAAAACTTAAATGAGTTTATTTCCATTACAACGGCCTTTGACAGCCGTGAGGATTCGGAGAACCGGAGTCTGTCGGCATTTCTGGCCGAAGTCGCGCTCTTTACCGATTTAGACCAGATGGATACCGAGGAGGATTCGGTTACCATTATGACCATGCACGGCGCAAAAGGGCTGGAATTCCCGGTTGTTTTTGTGACCGGTATGGAAGAGGGTATCTTCCCGCACAGCCGGGCGGCATATTCGCTGGAACCGGGTGAAATGGAAGAGGAGCGCCGTTTATGCTATGTGGCGCTGACCCGTGCCAAAGAGCAGGTATATTTAACCCGTGCCGGGGAGCGTATGCTTTACGGCCGTACCAGTTATAATGCGCCTTCGCGGTTTTTAAAAGAAATTCCGTCTCACCTGTTGTGGGATATGAACCGGGAAACCCAGAAGCGTCATGCCGAAGAACGGAAAACTGCCGTTTCGGCGTCTGCATCAAAAGGGCTGTCCGGTGCAGACTTTTTTGCTGCCCAGAACGCCAGACCGGCTGCCGGTGCCGGGAGTGCTGTCAGCACGGATTACCAGCTCAACGATACCATTGAACATAAAAAATGGGGACAGGGCGTGGTAGTAGGCGTGTCTGGAAGCGGGGATGATTTATCCATCCGGGTAATCTTTCCGGATATCGGCATGAAAGATTTATTTGTGAAGTATGCACCGATAAAAAAAGTGTAAGAATAAAACACAAACCATAAAAAGCAGGAGGGGAAGGCAGTGGAAGAACAGCAGGCTATGGAGCGGCTGGAGGCATTAAAAAAAGAGATTGCCCGCCATGACCGCCTTTATTATGTGCTGGATAATCCGGAGATTTCTGACTACCAGTACGACCAGCTGATGAAAGAATTATTAGCCATTGAGGAAGCGTTTCCTCATCTTTTAACTGCTGATTCGCCATCCCAGAGGGTAGGCGGCGAGCCGTTAAAACAGTTTGAAAGCTATACACACCGCAATCCGCTGTTAAGTCTGATGAATTCCTATGGCACAGATGATTTACGGGAGTTTCATCAGCGTATCTGCAGTGATTTGGGGACAGAGCAAATAGAATATGCGGTGGAATATAAAATCGATGGTCTTTCCATTGCACTCTATTATGAAGATGGCGTCCTGAAAAACGGGGTAACCCGCGGCGACGGGGTAACCGGCGAGGATGTGACCGCCAATGTGCGCACGGTAAAAAATATACCGCTGCGATTACAGAAAGAACTGCCTGTACTGGAGGCCCGCGGCGAGGTATATCTGCCAAAAGCATCCTTTGCAAAAATAAATGAACAGCGCGAGAAAAACGGGGAAACACTGTTTGCCAACTGCCGCAATGCGGCGGCCGGGTCTATCCGGCAGCTGGACCCGAAAGTAACCGCGCAGCGTGAACTGAGAGCCTTTATCTATACCATGCTGCATGTGGAAGGGGCAGAGCCTGAAACCCACAGCCAGTGTGTAGAACTTTTAAAAGAGGCCGGCTTTACGGTGATGGAACCGTTTATTTCCAGTGATATTGAAAAAATCTGCGACTATTGCCAGTACTGGGGCGAACACCGCCACGATCTGCCGTTTGATATTGACGGTATGGTTATTAAAATCAATTCGCTGGCCAGTCAGGAGTCTCTCGGAAACCGGGCTAAAAATCCGCGGTGGGCCATTGCTTATAAATTTCCACCAGAGCAGGGTGTGACCCGCATTGAGGAAATTGTTCTGCAGGTAGGCCGTACCGGGGCTGTAACACCGGTAGCCAATCTGGAACCGGTATTTTTAGCCGGGAGTACTATCAGCCGCGCAACACTGCACAATGAGGATTTTATCCGCGAAAAAAATATTCGCATCGGCGATTATGTGGTAATCCAGAAGGCCGGGGAGGTAATCCCGGAAGTGGTGTCGGTGGTAACGGAAAGAAGAACCGGCAGTGAAACCGAATTTGTATTTCCGCAAGTCTGCCCGGTATGCGGCGCGCCTCTGGTGCGCACCGAGGGCGAAGCGGCATGGCGCTGCAGTGATTCGATGACCTGCCCGGCACAGGTGCGGGAAGGCATTATTCATTTTGCATCTCGCGATGCCATGAATATTGAAGGCCTCGGGCCAGCGGTGATTACCCAGCTGTTAGATGCCGGACTGATTGCCAATGCGGCCGATTTATATTATCTGACAAAAGAGCAGCTTGTTACCCTGGAGCGCATGGGTGAAAAATCGGCGGATAATCTGCTGAAAAGTCTGGAAGCCAGCAAAACACGTACGCTGGCACAGGTTGTTTATGCCCTTGGGATTCGGCTGGCAGGGCAGAACGTGGCAAAAGTGCTGGCGCGGAACTTCCCGACCATGGAACAGCTTAAAGCAGCTTCTTATGATGAACTGGTGGTAATTGATGAAGTAGGGCCGAAAATTGCGGAGAGCGTAGTCAGCTATTTTGCGCAAGACAGACATATTGCATTTCTGGATAAGCTGGCTGCGGCCGGAATTTCTATGGGAAGTGCCGTAGAACAAACGGAAAAGCAGGAAAATACGCTTTTTAGCGGGAAAACTGTAGTACTGACCGGGACGCTGCCAACGCTGGACCGCCGGGAGGCCACCGCTCTGATTGAACAGGCGGGCGGAAAAACAAGCGGCAGTGTCAGCAAAAAAACCGATTATGTGTTAGCCGGAGAGAGTGCAGGTTCCAAACTGACCAAGGCACAGGATCTAGGGATTGCCATTATCGATGAAGAAACCTTTCTTAAAATGCTGAACGGTCAGTAAAAATATTTGTATACATTCCGTCAGATATTGATGGATGAATAAAAAAGTTGTATAATATAATGTCGTACAATTAAAGCAAGAATCTAATAGATAAGGGGTGTAGTTATGGAAAGAGACGTGTTGAGAAGATTGTGTTTGCTCAACCAGCTCAGTTTGACAGACACACAGAAAGATGACGTGATTAACTTTTTTGCAGATCGCGATGCGGATACCGCTACGCTGGATGCAATTGATACAGAAAATGTAGAGAGAATGGTTCATGTGATGCCGGTTCTGACCGTTGTTCGTGAAGACAAGGCAAGTCAGCCTTTCTCCCGTGAAGATCTCCAGGCAGGGGCTCCGGAAACCGATGAAGGTTACTGGTGCGTACCTCGTGTACTGGAATAAGGAGGGAAAGTATGAGTATTTATATGACAAAACAGGAAGCGGCTGCAGAAAAAGCGGTTGTTTTCGATGATATGTTCCTTACTACCGATATGCCTACCACCGCAGGCTCTAAAATGTTAGAAGGCTACAACAGCCTGTTTGAAGCAGAAGTATTAACACGCCTGAAAGCGGCTGGCTATGCGGTTGCCGGTAAAGTAAAAGTCGGCGAATTCGGCGTGGACCTGCTGGGTGAAACCAGCTATTTCGGTGCCGAATATGAAAATGAAGCATTAGTTTACCCTGCAGCAGCTGCTGTAAAAAGCGGCGATGTAAAAGCTGCCGTTGTAATGGATGTAAACGGTGCTCCAAGAAGAGGTGCGGCTCAGAATGCTCTGGTATCTCTGAAACCAACCTACGGCCGTGTATCCCGTTATGGTACCATTCCGGTAGCATGTTCCGGTGAAACCGTAAGCGTGGTTGCAAACAATGCGGCAGACTGCCGTGAGGTATTTGCAGCTATGGCAGGCCATGATGCAAAAGACGGCACTGCTCTGCCGGAAGCAATGGTAGAGGCAGGCAAAGCAGCTGTAAGCAAGAAAAACAAAGTTGCAGTTGTAAGCTCTATGCTGAAAGGCGCAAACGAAGATGTTCAGGCTAAAATGGCAGCGGTTGCAGAACAGCTCGCTAAAAACGGTGTAGAAGTTGTAACCGTAGATGCAGATACCATTGCGTATGCTGGTGCTGCATGGAATATTTTAATGTCCGCTGAACTGTGCAACAACGTATCCCGTTATGATGGTGTAAAATACGGCTACCGTACCAAAAACTACACCAGCATTGATGAACTGTACACCAATTCCCGTACAGAAGCATTTGGCGAATTCCTGAAATCCGCGATTCTGTTCGGTTCCGAAACCCTTTCTACTGAAAACTATAAAAAAGTTTACGACAAAGCACTGCGTGTAAGAAGAGTTATCAGTGAAACCATGAACGCTCTGCTGGCAGACTGCGATGCACTGGTGATGCCTGCTGCAGGTGCAATGGCGTATGACAAAGCAATGGTAGAAAATGATAAATATCTGCCTTATAAAGAAAACTTCTTTACTGCTCCTGCGTCTATTACAGGGCTTCCTGTTGTAGTAGCAGGCGGAGTTCAGCTTGTGGGGAAAGCCTTCTCCGAGGATGTACTCCTTGACCTGGCAGAACTTGTGTAAGGGAGGAAAAATAAGATGAAATACGAAACCGTCATTGGTCTGGAAGTTCACGTGGAACTGGCGACCGAATCCAAGATTTTCTGTTCCTGCTCGGCACATTCCTTCGGTGCTGACCCGAACTCCCATGTATGTCCTGCCTGCTGCGGGATGCCGGGTATGCTGCCGGTTGTAAACCGCCGTGTAGTAGATTTCGGTATGAAAGCAGGTCTGATGTTAAATTGTGATATCAACCGTGTAACCACTTTCGATAAAAAAAGCTATTACTATCCTGACCTGCCAGGTGCGTACCAGACCACTCAGTGGTTTGCTCCAGTCGCTGTAAACGGCCGTGTGGATATTGAAACATCCGCAGGCAAAAAAAGCGTTCGCATCAAACAGATTCACATGGAAGAAGACGCAGGGAAACTGGTTCACGATATCAGCGAAGGGACAACCCATGTTGACTTTAACCGTACCAGCGTTCCGCTGATTGAAATCGTAAGCCAGCCGGATCTCTCCAGCGCGGAAGAGGTAGAAGCATACCTGATTCGCCTGAGAACCTTACTGCGCTACGCAAAAGTGGCTGAGTGCGAAATGGCGCACGGCACCATGCGCTGCGACGTAAACCTGTCTGTAAGACCGGAAGGCAGCGATGTTCTGGGTGTTCGTACTGAAATGAAAAACATGAACTCCATCGAAGCAATCAAACGTGCGATTGCATACGAAACCGAACGTCACATCGATGCCATTGAAAACGGTACCGAAGTTCTGGTACAGGAAACCCGCCGCTGGGACGATGCAAAAGGCAAAAGCTATGCAATGAGAAGCAAAGAAACCGCTGGCGACTACCGCTACTTCCCGGATCCAAACGTAATGCCTGTTGTAATTGATGATGAATGGTTCAATACTATTCAGGCGTCCGTTCCGGAATTCCCTGAAGTAAAACGCGAAAAATACATTGCTCTGGGTCTGACCGAGTATGATGCAGAACGTATCAGCGAAAGTATCATGCTTTGCGAATGTTTCGAAGAGGCAAGTGAAGCATGCGGCAATCCAAAAGAGGTTGTAAACTGGATTACTTCCGATGTAATGCGTATCTTAAATGCAAAACAGATGACCTACGAAATGCTGAACCTGGATAACAAAGCATTCGGTAAACTGATTTCCTTAACTGTAGATGGTAAAATCAGCCGTGCGAACAGCAAAAAAATCCTCAGCGCTATGTTTGATGACAGAACCATCGAACCAGAAGCATATGCAGAAGCAAATGATATGCTGATTGGCGAACAGAACGATGATATGATTCTGGACATCGTGAAAAAAGTAGTGGAATCTGATCCTAAATCCGTAAGCGACTTCAAAGGCGGGAAAGAAAAAGCCCTGATGGCGTTATTCGGTAAATGTATGAAAGAACTGAAAGGCAACTGTGACCCTCAGCAGTTAAAAGTAATTCTGCTGGAATGCGTAAACAACGCCTAAAACAGTAAAATAAACACACTGAATCGCAATGTGTGTAAAAAGGTGCCGGTTTTGCCGGCACCTTTTTGTTTCAGCAAATAAATGTAAAAAAATTAAAGTTTTTTCCTGTTAATTGTAAGAAATAGCTTGCGTAAGAAGCGGTTTTATGGTAAAAATATAAGTGGATAATCTAGATTCTTTAACAAGGGGAGCAGAATTATGAAAAAAGTATACGAAGGTAAAACAAAAGACGTATTTGAACTGGAAAACGGCAATGTACTGCTGAAATTTAAAGACGACTGCACCGGTAAAGACGGCGTATTTGACCCAGGTGAAAACTCCGTTGGTTTAACCATCGAAGGGATTGGCCGTGCAAATCTGGAAACTTCCGTTCTGTATTTTGAACTGCTGAAAGAAGCAGGCATCAAAACACACTACGTAAGCGCAAATATCGAAGATGCTACTATGGAAGTACTGCCTGCAACCGTATTCGGTAAAGGTCTGGAAGTAATCTGCCGCTTAAGAGCAACCGGCAGCTTCATTCGTCGTTACGGCGCGTACATTGCAGATGGCACTGTATTAGAAGGCGGCTACGTAGAAACCACCTTAAAAGATGACGCAAAAGGTGACCCACTGGTAACATCCGAAGGCTTAGCTGCACTGGGCATCATGAGCCAGGAAATGTTCAACGACATGAAAGAACAGACTCTGAAAATCACCAACATCGTTGCAGCTGATTTAGCGAAAAAAGGTCTGGATCTGTACGATATCAAATTTGAATTTGGTTACAACAACGACGAAGTTATCCTGATTGACGAAATCGCAAGCGGTAACATGCGCGTTTACAAAGACGGCGTAATCGTTGATCCAATGGAATTAACCAAAATCATTCTGGGCAAATAATTCCCGTTTGGAACTGGTAAAAATCGAAATGCAAGGCACTATCTGCGGATGGTGCCTTTTCTTATACGGTTTATAACCGATGCAGAAAGGTGATGAGGTACAATGGAGCAGCAGAATCCTCAAAAAGTGGAAAATATGAATAGCTGGCGGCTGTTTCAGGGCATTGAACAGAATAATCTGCCGGTTATGCTGGGCTGTCTGGGTTACCGGATGGAACGTTATAAAAAAGGCGATTTTATTTCAATGGAAGGGGAACATCTGGAGAACATCGGCCTTGTGGTCAATGGCAGCGTAGATATGATAAAAGAGGATTTCTGGGGCAATAAAACCATTCTGATGCGCATGCGGCAGGGGAGTGTGTTTGGGGAAACCTTTATCTGCGGCACGGAAACACTTGCAACGGTGAGTTTTTGTGCGGTATCCGATACCGAGGTGCTGTTTCTGCCATTTCGGAGGGTTATGCATACCTGTACTAATGCCTGTGCCTTTCATCATAAATTAATAGAAAATATGGTGCAGCTGATTGCCGATAAAAATCTGGAACTGATGCGTAAAGTAGAGGTTGTCACCAAAAAAACGCTGCGGGAGAAAATTCTGGCCTATTTATCGCAACAGGCGCAGCTGGAGGGCGGCAGTTATTTTGAAATCCCTCTTGGACGCATTGAGCTGGCAGAGTATCTGTGCGCCGATCGCAGTTCGTTAACCCGGGAGCTGAATGCTATGAAAGAAGAAGGCATACTGGATTATGACCGGAATATGTTTCGGCTTTTATAGAGCGGAAACAGCGGTATAACGAAAAATTGACTGAGAATAAAATGAAAATTTCTAACTTTGACAGACGAATGTTGCATACGCAACGTCCGTCTGTTTTTTCTTCTGTATAATAAAAGCATAGCAAGACACTAGACATTGTTATAGAAACCAGTTATTAAAAAATTCAGATATACAGGAGGAACTTCTTATGACTCAGAATATGTTTTGTTTTCAGTGTGAACAGACCGCAGGCGGTAAAGGCTGCACCGGGTGTGCCGGTGTTTGCGGTAAAAAAGCGGATACTGCTCATTTACAGGATCAGCTGACTGGTGCGTTGATTATGCTGGCCAGCCAGGCAAAAGAAAAGGGTGCCGAAAACGTGACCATTGATAAACTGATTTTAGAGGGTTTGTTCAGCACTCTGACCAATGTGAATTTCAATAATGAAACGGTAAAACAGATGACCGATGCCATTCATAACGAGACACTTCGCATCGGCGGCACGGTTTGCGATTATAATATGCAGAAAATCTGGCAGGCAGACGAGGATGTACGCTCGTTAAAATCGCTGATTCTGTTTGGTATTCGCGGTGTTGCGGCCTATGCCTATCATGCGGCAGTGCTGGGCTATCAGGATGAAACGGTAAATGCCTTTTTCTATAAAGCGTTATCGGCGCTTAAGGAGGATTGGGGCTTAACCGAACTTTTACCGGTTGTGATGGAAGTGGGCGAAGTAAACCTGGCCTGCATGGCGCTTCTGGATAAAGCCAACACCGAAACCTTTGGGCATCCGGAACCGGCAGAGGTATCGCTGACCGTGGAAAAAGGCCCGTTTATCGTAATTACCGGTCATGATTTATACGACTTAAAACAGCTTCTGGAACAGACTTCCGGCAAGGGCATCAACATTTATACCCACGGGGAAATGCTGCCGGCTCACGCATATCCGGAACTGAAAAAATATCCGCATCTGAAAGGCAATTTCGGTACTGCATGGCAGAACCAGCAAAAAGAATTTGACAATCTTCCGGCTCCGGTTTTATATACCACCAACTGCCTGATGCCTCCAAAAGGCAGTTATATGGATCGGGTGTTTACAACCGAGGTGGTAAGTTATCCGGAAATTGTGCACATCGGTTCGGAGAAAGACTTTACCCCGGTCATCGAAAAAGCGCTGGAACTGGGCGGCTATACCGAGGATCAGCATTTTACCGGTATGAACGGCGGTAACAGCGTATTAACCGGATTTGGTCATAATGCGGTATTATCGGTAGCTGATAAAGTAATTGACGGTGTAAAAGCAGGAGCCATTAAGCACTTTTTCCTTGTGGCAGGGTGTGACGGCACTAACAGCAAACGCAGCTATTATCGTGATTTCGTGGCGGCAGCTCCAAAAGATACCGTGGTGCTGACTCTGGCCTGCGGCAAATATCGCTTCCATGATTTAGATCTGGGTGATATTGGCGGGATTCCGCGTCTGTTAGACATTGGGCAGTGCAATGATGCCTATAGCGCTATTAAAATTGCGGTGGCTCTGGCAGAAGCATTTGATTGCGGTGTAAACGATCTGCCTTTATCGATGATTTTATCCTGGTATGAGCAGAAAGCCGTAAGTATTCTTTTAACCCTGCTCCATCTGGGCATTAAAAATATCAAGTTAGGGCCGACATTACCGGCATTTGTATCGCCGAATGTGCTGAATTATTTAGTAGAAAACTTCAACATTGCGCCGGTTACTACCGTGGAAGAAGATATGAGAGCGATTTTAGGGTAAAGAAAAAAGCAGCCTCTTGAGAGACTGCCCAATAAAATAATTTTGAAAATGATTCAATGATTCATTCTGAGATTCACTAGACAGGCAGCCGTTTATTGGCTGTCTGTTTTTTATTCCCATGTGTATATATCGCCGGTGCCGACTTCGAAAACCGGCAGTTTTTGTGCCATGGCAATTTTAGCTGCAAGCGATACACAGTGGCATGGATATGGTTCTTTTAATTGCAGGCTTTCCAGATAATCAATGGTATGATGCAATCGTTCATTTACATCAAACAGATGAAAGCCGCCGATGATACGCACAATCGGTGCATGGAATGTCTCCTGCGCGTGTTTGCAGATATTGCAGATGCCGCTGTGAGAGCAGCCGGTAATAATAGTCAGACCATCGCTGCCGGTGTATACAAGTGCGGTATCGTCTAACAGGCTGTCGGGCTGAATCGCATCGTTTGAGATCGTGAAGCTGTGTGCAACACCGGTATGTTCAAATGGAAAATATCGTGGAATTTCTCCGAGAAACCAGAGGTTTTCAGAAATAGATACCGGTTTTGCAGAAAACTGCAGAGTGCAGAGCTGCTTCAGTGCATCGGCTGTATAGGGAGCGCCGATATCCTCTTTAAAATCGTCGTTCTGCACGTATTTTGGCCATAGCGCCGCCGGGTGGGCAAGGATAGTTGTATCTTTCAGCAGATGATTTTCAGCGAGGACAGAAAGGCCTCTGGTGTGGTCGTTGTGTCCGTGGGAAAGCACGATGAGCGGTGTACGGGATAAATCAATGCCGAGTGTCTGTGCATTTTTTAAAAATACATCGCTGTAGCCCGTATCAAATAAAATACGCTGGTCACCATCCTCGAGATAAAAGGAAAGCGCCGGTTCTCCAAGGAGATAGCGGTCAATAATGGTATAGTTATCGCATAAAACGGTTAATTTCATTTTGCTTCTCCTTTCGGCAGCAGATCCGCCATTTTCCGGAGGCGTTGCAGAGCTTCGGTGAGTGTTTCCTGCTCCCGGGCAAAGTGAAGGCGAATCAGATGATTTACCGGTTCGCGGAAAAAGCTGGAGCCGGGTACAGCTGCTACACCAATCGTTTCGGTCATCCATTCACAGAAGGCTAAATCGCTCCAGCCCTGAAACTGCGGAAGGGAAAGCCATGCGGAAATATCCACCATTACATAATAGGTAGCCTGCGGGATGTTATGGGCAATGCCAAGTGCATCCAGGCCTTTCAGAAAATACTGACGTTTTTCGGCATAGGTCTTCTGCAGGTCTTTATAATAGGATTCCGGGAAGCCAAGTGCGGTTACAACGGCTTCCTGCAAAGGGGCAGGCGCTCCTACTGTAAGAAAATCGTGTACCTTGCGGCAGGCATCCGCAATTTCGGCCGGTGCAATTAAATATCCAAGCCGCCAGCCGGTAATGGAATAGGTTTTACTAAAGGAATTGCAGGTGATGGTGCGTTCCCGCATGCCGGGCAGTGATGCCATGGCAATGTGTGTGTGCGGTTCATAGATAATATGTTCATATACCTCATCGGTAATCACAAAGGCATCGTAACGAATAGCAAGTGCTGCAATGGCTTCCAGTTCACTTCGGCTGAACACTTTTCCGCACGGATTTGACGGATTGCAGATCACAAGCGCTTTAGCGCCGTCTTCAAAAGCTTTTTCTAAAAGCGAAATGTCGAACTCATAAGATGGCGGAACCAGTGGAATAAAGATTGGCTCTGCACCGCATAAAATGGTGTCTGCCATGTAATTTTCGTAAAACGGGGAGAAGATAGCAACCTTGTCCCCCGGATTGCAGACCGTCATCATTGCGCACATCATAGCTTCGGTGCTTCCGCAGGTTACCAGAACTTCATCTTCGGCGGAAACCGGATAGCCTAAAACCGGAGAGGCTTTTCTTGCAATTGCCTCACGCAGATTATCGGCACCGTAGGTAACGGAATATTGATGCGGTCCGTCATCGGCAATCTGCTTTAATGTATCGGTTAACGCTTTTGGCGGTGGAAAATCGGGAAATCCCTGCGATAGGTTAATAGCGCCGCAGGCATCGCTGATACGGGTCATACGACGGATAACCGAGTCCGTAAACAGCTGTATTCTGTTGCTCATTTGAGGCATAAGCACCCCTGCCTTTCAATAAATAGGTTGCATCTTTCGGTTGCAAAAGATTTGATTGTTATTTAGTATAAGGGAAAGAGAGTGAGATGTAAAGTTCTCTGATTTTGCTGAAAAACAGCAGTTTAAAAATTATGCTGCAGCACTAAAAAATACTTGCGGCAGTTGCTTGACTAACGGTATGGCAAGTGCTAATATACAAAACTGTAACTCATCGGTATGGTGCCGAAATGCAGTACAACCGCCCCTTGCGACGGGGCGTTTTTCATGGGAAAAATAAAAGAACGATTTATGGAATCTATTTCGACAGAAAAATCGAACATATAAAAATTATGTGCATCTGCACAATCAAAAGGGAGTTGGATTTTGTGCCACTGAGTATTATTGGTGAAATTAAACATATTGCTTCTGTAAACGAAGCTCGCGATACACTGGGACGTCTGGTTGACTATATTAATTTCCGTCCGTTAGCTCATTCCGGGAATCGAGTAACCTATGACTCTATGGCGGTGCGTGATTTAGGGATTAATGCAGCGGCCGTAAAACTGGTTAAATTCTTTCAGCAGGTTGTAAAAGTGGATCCATCTGCCAACATGTTTTTACAGCTGTTAAAACAGTATTTCTTAAATGCTTACGATTGGTCTGATTTAGAACAGGATGGTTACGAAGAGTTCCAGAGCGATGCTCTGTGGTTCTGCCAGGAGATGGATGACTATCTGCGCAAAATGTCTATTTTCTCCGGTGGCGCTATGAAGAAAACCTACCAGCCAATGGGTGAAAAAGTATTACGCCGCCGTGTAGATGCGGAGCAGAAGTAAAATTGAAAAGCGTATAACAAATATAACAGATATAACAAAGAAACGCCGTTTAAAGGGAGTATGCCTCTTCTTTAAACGGCGTTTTTGTTTATGTGTGTGTTTCTGTCTATTGAATGGTACAGGTCAGTGTACCGATTTTTTCGATTTCACAGGTAACGGTATCCCCTGGTTTCAGGAAATTAGGCGGTTCAAACCCCATGCCGACGCCGGCTGGGGTGCCGGTTGCAATAATAGTGCCGGCTTTTAAGGTCATGCCCTGGGATAATTCAGAGATTACATGGGCTACATCAAAAATCAGCAGACTGGTGTTACTGTTCTGACGCAGTTCACCGTTTACATAGCTTTTAATCGCCAGTTCCGGCGGGTTCTGGAATTCATCAATGGTGGTAATGCAAGGCCCGATTGGGGTAAAGCCGTCCAGACTTTTACCGAAATACCACTGTTTATGACGGGTCTGTAAATTGCGGGCACTCATATCGTTTAAAATGGTATAACCGAATACATAGTCGTACGCATCTTCTTTTGCCACATTTTTGGCATCTTTGCCGATAACAACCGCCAGTTCCACTTCGTAATCCAGACTGTCTACCAGGTTTTCGTAGGCTGGTACAATGCCGCCATCACCAACAGCCTCATTTACGCGTTTTGCAAAATAAATCGGGTATGGACGGTCACCGCCGAACGCTTCTTTTTTGTAGCGGGCAGATTCCTCTGCATGTGCCATATAGTTAATGCCAAGGCAGATTACATCCTGACGTGGGTACATGATTGGTGCGCAGGCAATGGTATCGGCTTTTGGAACAAAGCGAAGCCCGTCTTCCTTCTGGCTGGCGATGTTTAAAATCTGCAGTTCGGCCGGGGTAATACGGGAAATTAAATCGGTCATATCTGCAAAATGCATATCAAACTGGCTAAGCGGATATAAACGTTCCTCGTTGCAGGCACATCCAATTGCCAGTTCCTCTTTTCCGGTTGTTTTCATTTTGAATGTATAAAATTTCATATAAAACCTCCATGCTGTCTGATAAAAAAACATAAAATGCCTATCATTATCATTATATTTTTTCAGGTGACAATACGCAAGGTTTATCTGTGCATAATACAAAAAACAGGGTGAATTTGACAGTATAAGCGCGTGCCTTGTCACACAAGATAAAGATGCAATACAGGAACACAGGAGCTTCTGTATCGTAAAACGAGAGCAGAAAATCTGGAAAAAATCTGAAATGAGGTGTTAATGTGCAGATCCCAGCAATTCATGTGAATTCTGAAATCGGCAGACTGAAAAAGGTTATGCTTCATCGGCCCGGCAAAGAGCTGGAAAACCTGATGCCTGAATATCTGGAACGATTGCTGTTTGACGATATTCCCTATTTGCGTATTGCGCAGGAGGAACATAACAGTTTTGCCGATATTCTGCGTCAGAATGGCGTGGAAGTGGTGTATTTAAGTGATCTGGTGGCCGAATCCATCATCAATCAGGATGTAAAAGAACAGCTGATTCAGGAACTGATTGACGATGCCAGTATTACCACCAGCCGGGAACGGGATATCCTGACCGATTATTTCCGTTCGCTGGATAATAAAACGATGATTGCAAAGATGATGGCCGGCATTCGGAAAACCGAAATTCAGCAGGCGGAGGGCAAGAGTCTTGGCGATTTTTTACGTAATCTGAATAACGATTATCCATTTGTACTGGATCCGATGCCGAATTTATATTTTACCCGTGACCCGTTTGCTTCCATTGGCAATGGCGTGAGTATTCATAGAATGTTTACCGAAACACGACATCGGGAAACCCTGTTTGCTAAATTTATTTTTGAGTATCATCCGCTCTATAAAAATACCGAGGTATGGTATGACCGCGGTGAAAACTTCTCGCTGGAAGGCGGCGATATTCTGATTTTAAACAAAGAAACAATCGCAATCGGAATTTCGCAGCGTACGCATGAAAACGCAATCGAAAAATTTGCGCAGAAGGTATTAACCGAAGAAAGCCACTTCAAAAAAATACTGGCTATTAATATTCCGAAACAGCGTACCTTTATGCATCTGGACACGGTATTTACTATGGTGGACTATGACAAATTCACCATTCATCCGAACATTATGCGTGATATGGACGTGTTTGTGATAGAGCGGGACGGCAGTAAGCGTATCCGTATTACGCAGGAGACCAGCACGCTGGAGGATATTTTAAAACGGCATTTGCATCTGGACCGTGTAACACTCATTAAATGCGGGAGCAACAATGTGATTGATTCTGCCCGTGAGCAGTGGAATGATGGTTCGAATACGCTGGCTATTGCACCCGGGGAGGTAATTGTATATTCCCGCAACTATGTGACAAACGAGATTCTGCAGGAACATGGTGTCAAAACCTATGTAATGCCTTCATCGGAATTGTCGCGCGGCAGAGGCGGCCCGCGCTGCATGAGTATGCCGTTAATCAGAGAGGATCTTTAGGAGGAATACGACCATGGCTGTAAATTTAAAAGGTAAAAGCTTTTTAACGTTAATGGATTTAACCCCCTGCCAGATTCGATATCTGCTGGATTTAGCCCATGATTTGAAATCTAAAAAACGGGCTGGTATCTGTGAGCAGAATCTGAAAGGGAAAAATATTGTTCTGCTGTTTGAAAAAACATCTACTCGAACCCGCTGTGCTTTTGAAGTAGCGGCACACGATGAAGGTGCTCATGTAACCTTTTTGGATCCGGCCAGCTCCCAGATGGGTAAAAAAGAATCGCTGGAAGATACAGCAAAAGTGCTGGGCCGCTTTTTTGACGGCATCGAGTATCGCGGCTACGAGCAGGAAGTGGTGGAACAGCTGGCCAGACATGCCGGGGTGCCGGTGTTTAACGGCCTGACCGATGCTGACCATCCTACACAGATTCTGGCTGATATGCTCACAATTGAGGAGCATCTGGCATTGCCGCTTAATAAAGTGAAAGTGGTATTCCCCGGGGATGTACGTAACAATATGTGTTATGCCTGGATGTATGGCTGTGCCAAAATGGGGATGCACTTTGTAGGAATCGGGCCAAAGAGCCTGATTGACGGGATTGACAAAAAAGTGATGCAGGAGGTGCAGGCGGTAGCCGCACAGACGGGTGCAAAAATTGAAATTACCGATGATATGAAAGCGGTGGAAGGTGCGGACGTTATTTATGGTGATATCTGGGCTTCTATGGGCGAAGAGGATCTGATTCCGGAACGCGTGAAACTGCTGACACCGTATCGTGTAACCGAAGATGTGATGAAAATGACCGGTAACCCGAATGTATTATATCTGCACTGCCTGCCGTCGTTCCATGACTTTAATACCAAAATGGCGGCGGAATGGAAAGCAAAAGGCATTGATATCCGTGAAGTGACTGACGAAGTGTTCCGCGGACCTCATTCGGTGGTATTTGATGAGGCAGAAAACCGGATGCATACCATCAAGGCGGTCATGGTCGCTACGATGTAAAAGGAGCGTGAGTTCTATGACAAAGCCGGTAAAAGTAGTAATTGCGCTCGGGGGCAATGCGCTGGAGGAAAAGGGATTGCCCCCGACTTCGCAGTCTCAGATGAACGTTGTATCGAAGACCAGTGAATATATTGCCGAATTAAGCGCCTGCGGTTATGAGCTGGTTATTGTACATGGCAACGGACCGCAGGTTGGCCGGATTCTTCTGGCAACCGAAGCAGCAAGTCATGTGACGCCGGCACTGCCTTTTGATGTGTGCGGTGCTATGAGTCAGGGATATATCGGTTATCATATTCAGCAGGCACTTCGAAAATCGCTGGAAAAACGCAATCGGCATCTGCCTGTTGTGACAGTCATTACGCAGATGGTAGTAGATGAACATGACCCTGCCTTTGAAAGCCCGGCAAAACCTATTGGTCCGTTTTATACGGTGACGGAAGCTCGTGCACTGGAAAAGGAAAAGGGCTATGTCATGAAAGAGGATGCTGGCAGAGGCTGGAGACGCGTGGTGGCATCGCCGGAACCGCTGGAGATTGTGGAGATTGACACCATTAAAACCTTGTGGGACAGCACCATTACCGTTACCTGCGGCGGAGGCGGGATTCCGGTTGTACGCAATGCCGACGGCTCGCTGCGCGGAGTTGCGGCAGTGATTGATAAGGATTTAGCGGCGGAACGTCTGGCCGAAGGGATGGAAGCTGATATCCTGATGATTTTAACCGAGGTGGAACAGGTTTGTCTTAATTTTAATACACCAGCACAGAAAGCATTGGGAGATATTACAGCTGCCGAGGCAAAACAGTATGTGGACGAGGGTCATTTTGCGCCTGGCAGTATGCTTCCGAAAATGCAGGCAGCCATCCGATTTGCGGAATCAAAGGCAGGGCGAAAGGCCATTATTACATCGCTGTATAAGGCGGAAGAGGCGCTTGCCGGCCGCACAGGCACTGTGATTGAGGGGTGAGGCCATGAAAAGCAGAACCTTTCGTATGCCAAGCGCGTATACCATTCTGTTTGGCATCATTCTGATTATGATGCTGCTCACCTGGGTGATTCCTGCCGGGCAGTATGAATATACACAAAACGGAGATGTTGCACAGCCCATTGCAGGTACCTATCATCGGGTAGAAAGCAATGCCCAGAGTATTTTTGATGTGATGCTGGCATCGTTTCACGGATTTTATGAGGCAGTGGAAATTGCGCTTTTTATTCTGATGGTGGGCGGTTTTTTAGGTGTTGTGATGAAAACCGGTGCTATTAATGCAGGGATTGCCCGTGTCATACAGCTGTTAAACGGCCGGGAAAAATATATGATTCCGATTCTGATGATTTTATTCGGCTTAGGTGGCACCAGCTTCGGGATGTGGGAAGAAACCATGGCGTTTTATCCGCTGCTTCTGCCGGTATTTATTGCAGCCGGGTATGATTCTATTACGGCGGTTTCTGTTATTCTGCTGGGTGCCGGAATCGGTACCTTGTGTTCCACCGTAAACCCGTTTGCTACCGGGATTGCATCCGGATTTGCCGGTATTTCACTGGGAGACGGGCTGTTTCTTCGCCTGTTTATGCTTCTGGTGCTGGAGGCGGTAGCGATTACCTATGTTATGCGTTATGCCGCGAAAGTACATGCCAATCCACAGGCCTCGATTGTGGCCAGCCAGTATGAGGAAAACCGTAAACGCTTTGCGATTGACTGGGAGGATCAGGAGAGCATGGAACTGACCGGCAAGCGGAAACTGGCTCTTGGCATTTTTGCCGGAACGTTTCTTTTGATGATTTATTCTGTGATTCCATTTCATGATTTAGGCATTACGTTTCTGCCTACCCTTGGCTGGTATTTCACGGAATTATCCGCGCTGTTTCTGGTGGCCGGGATTGTCGTCGGCTTTGCGGTACGCATGAAAGAACAGGAACTGATTGAGGGGTTTGTAGAAGGGGCATCGGAACTGCTGGGTGTGGCGTTCATAATTGCTATTTCCCGCGGGATAACCGTAATCATGAACTCCGGGTTTATTACCGATACCATTTTAAACTGGGGGGAACAGGCACTTTCCGGTGCCAGCTCCATTCTGTTTATTGTACTGACCTATCTTCTGTACCTGCCATTATCGTTTCTGATTCCATCAAGCTCGGGGCTTGCGACGTTATCCATACCGATTATGGTGCCGTTAGGGGAATTCACCAATATCAGCAGTGCGTTGATTATTACGGCATTCCAGTCTGCCTCCGGGCTGGTAAACCTGCTGACACCGACAAGTGCGGTGGTAATGGGGGCGCTGGCGGTAGCCCATATTCCCTACGATCGCTGGCTTCGCTATGTAACCGGTCTCGCTGTAATCGTACTTTTGATGACCATTGGGTTTCTGGCAGTCGGGGCTATTGTATAAAAAGAAAAGCATTCTGCAGAAATCCTGCAGAATGCTTTTTATGTTCTTTGGGTATTCAATGTAAAGAAAAATGAACCGAATCGACAACTTATTCTTCATCATCAGGTGGAAGAATAGCAGCCCGGTCTTCGTGGCGGGTAAAAATAATTTTTTCGGTAAAGATTTTACCGGCAAAGGAAGTGCACGCCATGTAAAGGCCCATAGAATCCAGCGCAACCTGTTCAAACGGCTGAGGCTGCTTCTGCGCGTAGGCACTTGTATAAATCTCTGCCATTTCGCTCAGTGCTTTCTCCTGCATATCGCAGAAGATATTATATGCCTCTGGAATGCTGCAGAGCTTGGACTGCAGGAAAATCCCTTCTTTAACCTCGGTAATCAGAATAACCTGCTTTAAAATTGTGATAACAATCAGGTAAGCCAGGTGTGTGCGTTCATACCGTTTTTTGATAGGTTTTGGCATAATATTCAGTTTTACATAGTTATTAATCATAGCAGGTGTGATGACTTTACTGTCGTGTTCCCCTACTAATGGTGTTAAATATCGTTCAATCAGTGTGATAACCTGATCCATATATAATTCAATATCGGGAAGCTCTTCCCAGCGCGGCAGTCGGTACTGCTGAATCTCATTCAGCCATACCAGCATTTTATGTTCGTCAGGCATGATACCCCTTCTTTCTTGAAATACTATGTATATCTTATCTTAAATTGAATCATTCGTCAATTCATTCGTTCTTTGAAATTGTGGAAAGATGGAATAAAACAAAGCAGGTTTTTCCATACTAAAATCAGGATGTACGTTAAATTTTTTAGATTACAGGAGGGTTTTTTATGACCATGACATTTGAAAACAGCAGGACCAAAGAGAATCTGATGAAGGCCTTTGCCGGAGAAAGCCAGGCCCGGAACCGGTATATGTTTGCTTCCGAACAGGCATATACATCAAATTTGTATGTGCTGGCGGAAATTTTTCGTTATACAGCGGATCAGGAAGAGGCGCATGCCAAAGTATTTTATGACCATTTAGCCGGCCTTTCCGGGCAGAATATCACGGTAGAGGGCA
>RHMF01000292.1_pt1 | contig 20763 bp, 23 predicted proteins | sample 5365151 | NCBI WGS metagenome assembly RHMF01 (sample SAMN10266501, study PRJNA497801) | feces metagenome | isolation source: feces | host: Bos taurus | place: China: Prairie of Fairy Mountain | collected 2017-08-14 | reverse complement strand
ATCCACTGACAATACCTAGTATATAGTCACCCTCATTAGCTATTTTGATTTGTTCTGGATTATCTTCATCAAATGTTACAAAATAACCTACTCTGTCTTCTTTATCTAAATTTCCGTCAGACCACTCAAAGTATTCTGCGTAGTCTGCACCAGAAGTAATGGAGCTTTTAGAAGAATAAATCTGACCATCATAATCAATTCTTACAGCATTTGCCCCTAAACCCATACCATTGCCTATAACAAATGCTGTACCAGTAGTTCCTTCATTTGAACCAGCAGTAGCTGTTGATGAGTTATTTATGTGTCCTATTACAAATTGATTGGCTAAAGCAGTAGTTCTACTCCCTTGAGTATAGGAATAATCACCACTAGCTGTAGTATTTGCTCCACTTGAATGAGAATAATTACCACTTGCAGTAGTTTTATAACCCTCTGCAAAAGAATACTCACCCTCAGCAGTATTATTACTACCTACAACATGAGAATATTTACCACTAGCTATATTAGCACTACCCATAGCTTGAGAATAATTACCACTAGCAACAAGACCTGAACCTAATGTTACACTCCTTGTGCCGACAGTTGTACTAGCTTGTCTACCTATATTTACAGTATTATTGCTAGTAGTAACTGCACTAACTAAAGCATTTAAAGATGTTTTATCACTACTAGACATTAAACCGTTTGCACTAGTAGTAGCAACACTATAAGTAGTATTAGTGTCTGGTGGAACAACCCATGACCCATCTTCTCTTAAATACTTAGTAGTACCAGCAGTTGTTGATGGTGCTGGAACAAGACCAGCTTTAGCACTACTACCAGACTTAACAAAGTTTGAATAAGTAGTATCAGTAGCACTTAATACACCATTAGATATACTTAAGTTTGTACCTACTTTAACACCACCTAAAGTAGAAGAACTAGCAGTAGGTAATGAATAAGCATTAGCACCACTAGCTATACCATCTAATTTTGATTTATCACTAGCACTCATTAAACCAGCAGTACTAGTTGTAGCTGTTGAATAAGTAGTATTATTATCAGCACCCCATACTGCTGTACCATCAGCACTCCATCTTAATATCTGTCCACTACTTCCACCACTAGGAATGTGCTTGTTACCACTAGTTGTTGGGTGTGAGTAGTTATTCGCTCCACTTGCAATACCATCTAATTTAGACTTATCAGTAGAACTCATAAGACCATTAGATGATGTAGTAGCTGTGCTATAAGTAGTATTAGTTGTTGGTGGTGTATAACCTAAAGCAGTTGTTACATTGTCTTTAGTTAACTCACCTCTGATTGTCGCACTACTTTTATTCTCTACATTACCTAAACCTACTTGAGATTTAGTAACACCATGTGGGTTAGATTTATTACTTGTGTGTGAAGTAAGGTCTGTGGCATTAGCTTTTGTACCTACAGAAGTTTCTAAAGCTGACACTACATCTTCATTTTCAGCCATAGCGTCTGCTATCTCTTTTAATGTGTCTAAAGTACTTGGGGCACCATTAATTAAATCAGCCACTTTTTCATCAGTGTAACTCTTAGCACTTGACAAAGTACTAGAGTCTCCACTCTGTCTAGCTGTCTGTTCAGCAGATATTTTCTCATCTGTATATCCCTTAGCACTGGATAGTGTATTAGTGTCACCAGTTTGTCTTGCAGTTTGTTCCGTAGTTATTTTTTCATTAGTGTAAGACTTTGCACTAGATAGTGTGCTACTATCACCACTCTGTCTTGCAGTTTGCTCTGACTCTATTTTCCCATCAGTGTAACTTTTGGCAGTAGCCAAAGATGTGTCTATAGCTGTCTGTTGTGCTGTAGACACTGGTTTATCTGTGTCAGAGGTATTGTCTACATTACCTAACCCCACTTGTGACTTAGTGACATCATGTGGGTTTGTGCCATCATTTACATGGGCTTCAAAGTCTTGCTTTTCAGTTAAATATATTTTCGACAATTTTTACACTCCTTTCTTCCAGTTATTACTCTGTAGCAGTAGAGGTGTCTACTGTAATGTAAACACCTCCATTATCATAGCCTATGCCATTATAGTCAACAAGAGAGTCCAACTTAATTTTATCACTAGCACTAAGTAAACCTGCCTCTTCATGAGTAGCTTCTTCTAAGTCTGCTATATTCTCTTTAGTAGTAACTGGGTATAATATATAAAGATTTCCGTCTTTATCTTTTAAATTTAGGAGTCCACCTTTTTGAATAGTTGACATAGACATTACCTCCTAAACTAGTTGATTAACTGAACCCAAATATCTCCTGCCTTTAGGTCTGTTGGCTGTGAGTCTTGGATATAAGAGTTAGTCTTGCTATCCCAAGCAGACACCTTTTCAGCAGTAATGCCATCAAGAACTGTAGCATTTGCATGAGCGTGTTTCTTAGCCACTGCGTCAGCTAAATCAGCTTCTGTCTGTGTGTAAGAGTCTAATAATGCTTTGTTTGTATGAGAGTGATTACCCTCTACAGCCGAATTAATTTTAGCTTTAAGAGCCTCATCTAATTCATTCTCACTGATAATGTCTTTAGTTGCCATAGCACCAAGAGTGTCTACAGTAGCTTGAATTGCTTCTACTGTTGACTTATCAGCTTTGTTTCCAATTGCGTCTGTAAGAGCAGTTGAAATTTCCTCATGCTCACTGATGTAGTTAGCTAATTCAGTGAATGTGTTGTAAGCCTCAACTGGTGTCTCACCTAACATCTCCTGTCTAAGAGCGTCAATTGCTGTAGAGATTTCAGTTGTTACGTCTGTAGAGTTAGCCTTTGTGCCAACAGAAGTGATAATTTCTGTTAACTTAGAAGCAAGAGTTGTAGTACCATCTGTTAAATAGATGTTGTCTACTCTTGATTTTACAAGTAACTCCACTACTTCGTTCTCAATAAGTGTTTTTAAGATTGCCATTTTTACGTTTGCCATAACTTATCTTCCTTTCTCTATAAGTAATTTTTAGTGGTTTAATTAACCACTCTTTTATTATACTATAAAAAGTTAGTCAGTACAATTGATGTACTTTAAATTTTTAAATTAAAGTACGTCAAAATCATAAGTCCCCTCTTCTAGTGATGTTTCTTCTTCTACTATATTTGATAGGTTATATCTTTCACCATCAATTTCAATATAGTCTCCAGAGTCTTCATCACCAAGAATTAGAGTTGCTACTGTTTGAATTTCTTCTTCTGATGAGGTGTCATCACCACCAACTAACTCAAGATAAACACCTAAATCGTCCATTCCTAAAGAATATTTATCACCACTTGTTGAGTGGACTATTAAGGTCTTTTCTTCCAACTCTTTAAACTTGCTTTCAATGTATGAGTTAGTAACAGCATTTTGAACAAATGCTCTTCCCTCTGCAACACTCAAAATTACTTTTACTAAAGCACCATTACTGAACATATTCTCTAGGGTAGACACATCATTTCCATTTGCGTCACAGAAAGTGAATGACTCATAAGTCTCTTCCAAACTTTGTGGGTTAGGATAGTATACTTTTAACTTAGTAACCTTAGAAAATTCACATGGAGGGTTGAATAATACTTCTGAACCATCTTCAATTACATAAGGTACATCTACTCTTAAAATTGCCATACTACACCTCCACTTCATCTTCTATAGACGCAGTTGCTACTACAGAATTTGATAATAAATTCCACCCTGTCCAAGCACCAGAGTTCATACCAGCTACATAGTGTATTGAGTTGTCTTGCATACCATCTAAAGAGAATTTCACTCTAGTAGTGTCATGCTTAACAATGGTCAACATCCATGACTTAGTAGTAATAGCAGTTGGAAGCCATTTAGGGAGATTTTCACTTGCAGTAACACAACCATAAAAAATACACTTATCTGGTAACTGATTTACTATAGTAGTAGGTAAACTACTATCAGCCAATGGTGTTGTTAAATTAGTTTCAGTCCATATTGTAAACCCATTTACTGTAGCAGAATTTCCACCATCAATCATAGACACCCAAGTTCCTGTAGGATTTCCAGAACTAGTTAATAACATATAGTATCTTTTATTAATGTTTGACTTAGACTGGAAATGAATAAATCCAGATGAACCAGATACTTTAATCACTGTTAGTGTTCCACTAGTGTCTGGGAAATTCCAACCAGACGCAGATATAGTAGAAGAACTCACAATAAATATTGAGCCACTACTCAAAGTTGACCACACTAAAGCTGGTGTAGCAGTGCTAGAAGTAAGACCACTAACTTGTGACACCTCATAGTAAGTCTTATAATTATAGTTAGAAGCTAAACAATAAGAACTTGCTGATAAGTTATTTAATTTAGTAGCATTACCTACTGTCACCGTACCACTTTTAATATTATCAATAGTAGTGTTTATACTTAACAAAGAGTCCACTACACTCTCTGAATTTACATAGTTAGAATAAGTTAAAACACCACTACTATTACTAGTTGCTATACCCACATATTTGATAGTGTCTGTACTAGTTGGAACAGTAGTACCAGCAACTAGTGTATAGACAAGACACTTTCTCCTAGAAGTCTCAATAGGAAATCTACTGTCTTTTATTGGGTTAGTGATAACACCACCATTTGTATTACCATAAGAATATAATTCAGTGGCAGAGTCTACATCTTTTTCCTCTATCTTTAAGTATATTGACCTATTAGTACTTGAGTAAGTAACATTAGCATTTTTAACCTCTATCATATACCCACTAGTTTTTTCATAAACCAGTGCAGAGTTTATAGTAAATTTAAAATTAGTAGTATCAACTGTAGGGGTTTCTAGGAACAACACTTTTGTTCCCATACCCCTTACTAATTTATAAATCTTGTCATTTAAAATTTGTTGTAACTCATTTAACTCCACTTCTAGTACGGGTTTTTCTGAACCAAACACTACAGATGAAAACGAAGTCTCTTTATTATAGTTACTATACTTATCGAAACTCGCCATGTGTTATACACCTCCTATGTTAAACTAAGAGTGAAACGCATAATTCTTTCTATAGTCATTTCTTCCGTTTTTGTAATAACTGCGTGGTGTCTTTTATTAATCATGATACCACTATTTGCTGTTGCTGTTGCATTACCACCGAAGATACCAAATTCTCTCCACACTCCATTACAGTCATCAACACCAAATGTGTGTGAGATTTGAATGATATTTGTAGGTGTAGCCGACTCATTGTATTCACTATCTAAGAATATTAACTCATCAACACTAATTGGAACACGACCTAACTCTGCTGTTAGTCTTGTAGCATTAACGTCTGGTGTTGGAATTTCAGTGTCCCATGCTACGTCACCACTACCAACAGCCCAGTACTGAATACCAGAATAACCATTCTCATGTTTTAATAAGCACATAATTAAATTTAAGAAAGAGTTTACTACTAAGTTATGACCTTTAATCTCATCAACTAAAACTCCGTTCTTATAAATTCTATCAATACTCTGACCTGTCATGTGTACACCAGATAAATCACCACTAGCAAGTTTTAAAGCAAGTGTTTCATTGTCTTGCTGACGCATATTTACGTTTTCATTCATCATACGAAATCCTCCTTATATCTAATTTTAATTAAGGTGATAGCCTTTATTGTTTCTTCTTAAAGAATACCACCTTTTCACATTTTTAGCAATATATTTTACCCTTGTGACACTAAATTAATTGTATCAAAAAGATATAAAGCATTAGTGTAAAAACCACCATTCAACACATTGAGCCTATTATTTGTGAGTGAGTCATCTGCTTGGTAAACACCAACACTTTCTTCCGAACTTCTAGTAATGTGTTCAGTATTACTGTCTACACCTTGACTAGCTATACTTGAAGACTCACTATAAGTTAATATAGTTGTGTCCTCTAACTCTATATCTCCACCTAATTTAGTTAAATCATGGAGAGGTGCTAAAGTAACACTTTCACTAGTAACCTCTTCTTCTGTAATACTTGAAGACTCTAAAACAGAATGTGTAACTCTCCTAAAAGCGTCTTCTTCACAACTTATTACACCACCACCATCATTAATCATGATACTTGTGTGGTTAATTAAAAATGCTTCAATACGCTCCATAGTACCAGACTCATACTGCGTCAAATCAATTTTTTGCGACAAGTAAGTGTCATTACCTTGTGGAGAATATAACTCATCTACACTATGAGTAACACAATCTAAAATAGAGTCTGTGTTATCTGACATAATAGAACCACTATCACTCTTATTATCACTAATGAAGTAAAAGTCCTCTTCTTTCTCTTTAAGGATACCTGTCGCATAAAACATATAAGTATATACCATAGACATATCACAATAAAAAGGTAAGAAGTTCTTTAATATTCTATTAAATTGTTCTGCTTCTGGGAAGTAATCACCTAAGTTATAGTCCATTTCAAGTTTAACATCTATCAATGGGTTTCCCTTATCATCATAGTTAACTTCGGTTTTAGTCCTAACACCAGAAAGAGAAGATGTGATAAACTCTATTACACTTAATGAACCTTTCTTAGACCACGTTTCACCTAGTCTTGGTAGTAGGTATCTTAAGTACATTTCTGGTATACCATTAAACACATCAAGACCATACTGCTTATACAGAATAGGGAGTAACTTTGCGTCAACCTTATCTGGGTCTATGAGGTGTGTGAGACCATTTATCTCATCAATAGAGTGCTTAAATCCACCATCACATAGTGCTTCTATATATCTCTTTAAAGCGTATCTCTGACCAACATCATCTTCCCTATACTTAGGTGGAAATCTGTTATAAAGTTTTAACCCAAAATCTTTACTATCTAAGATATTTGACATACATTCTCACCCTTTCTATAAGTATGTTGCTGTAATGTTAATAACACCTTTTACTAATACATTTTCTGCACTAGTTGGTGTAATAATATCCTCTGTTGGTGTATTAATACGGAAAGAAAGAATACCCTCAAAGGTGTTCTTAATTTCACTTTCAAGGTCTGATTTTATAATAGTATCATCAAACTGTAATTCACCATAAAAGAATGTAACACTCTCTAAATACTCAATTACATTTGCTACTAATTCTTCCTTGTCATAGTCTTGGTCAACATACATTGTACACTCTAAATCCACTGGTTGTTCAACAAATGGGTTAAGGTCATATGTTGTACCCACCATACTTCTTTCAGCAATAAATTCAGCTATTTTCGACACTAAATCTGGTGTCATAGAATAACCTTGCCTTAACATATAATATATGTGTGCTAACTTCTTGTCTTCCTCATCTCTAATTGTTTTAAGTTGTAAGAAGTCATAGAAATTAAGTCTTAATAGGTCTGTATAGTCTGTAAGAGCAACTATCCTATCTCTAGTTCTATAACTAGCTGGTGCGTTCTCCTTAATACTATCTAAACTCTCTTTATCATGACCTAACACTGTAGCTTCAAGGTTAAAAGTGGCTTCTACATAAGGTATAGTAGAGTCTATCTCCGTAATAATGTTGGCACTTACATTACTTACTTCACCACCACCTATTCTATAGTTAGCAGTGATACCATTTGGATATACTGTTGGAACTTTACCTTTAAGACCATTACCAAACTCGATAGTACACACATCAAACTCATCAACATTTACTATATACACCTTACTTGTCTCATTAGACTCTACGAAGTTATCAACTCTCTTCCACAACTCTTGACCTGTTCCCTCATTGATATAGAGTTCAATGCTATCAACTAAGACACCAGTATAACTTAACTGAAAAGACTGTAGGGGAGCACCAGAAGATGTTCCAATAACGTCTTGATACACACTAGTTCCATGCTTTACTATTGTAGTATATAGATATTTTCCATTCTCATCTTGTTCATCACCTAAAACACCACTTGGAATAACAAAGTCTTGCATAGTCTCAAAATAAAGAGTTTCAAGGTCGGTTGAGTCAACTGTTTTAACAACTGTTCCCTTAGGTATAAGAGTGTCTTCATCTCTAATCTCACCTAATACAAATACTTGTGGATATTCACTTGCTGTTTGATTGTAAGGTGTGTACCCTAAACATCTAGCAATAGTTACAGCTAATTTTCTATCCTGTGTAGTAGGCAGAATAATATCATTAGCCACAATATCTGAATACAAGGAAAGAATATCAAGACCATTAGCAAGTGCTTCAATTATTACAATACCTGCGTCTGTCTCACTAGTGTCTGTATATTCTGGTATCTTCTCTTGTAATTTCTGTATCAATAACTCTCTAAATGCCTCATAATCTCTGCTTGTATAATCAATATGTTCTGTTGGTTTTCTACTCATGACTTATTTCACCTACCTTTATTTTACTTGTATAATATGTGTTATACTTAATGATTTTATATGAGATATTTGCATATAAAAATTCAACACCATCTTCTATCTCTACTTCAAATTCTATTCCCTCTTCTTCACACTCAATTCTCTCTTCAAGTCTTTCTAAATCATTTACCATTCTGGACTTTAACACTTGTTGTAGTGCTATATCATTAGGCTCAAAGAGTAAGGAAGTGACCGTAGTATAAATATCAGCTTCCATAGGTCTTTCTAAATAGTTTGTGTTGAATATCTGTTGAATACTTTCTGCAATGTGTGTTGGGTCTGTCCTACTTGTAGTAGACATAACACAACCACCACGATTACTAATTCTAAAGGGATAACTAATACCTGTAAATCCACTCTGTGGCATACTGTTCTACCTCCTTTAAACTGGACTTCCTGTACTGTCACTACCAGAAGTGACACCACCATGTCTATGACTTGCGAGGGAAACACCACTGACTGTCTCTACTGAATTGGCTGTAACTTTTCCTTTAACAACTAGATTTCCGTTCACTGTCACAACACCATTTTCAACTTTAAGGTCATATGTACCCTCACCTACATTTATATTTATTGTATCATTTTGCATTGTGATTGTACAGTCTGCATAGTTAATAATTCTTACTTGGTCTGCCTTAGAATAATTAGTACCTAAAGGGGTCATATTCTTCTGCCACCAACCACCTAACCACACAGGTCTGTTTACATCACCAGCTATGAACTGTACCCATACTGTCTCATCTTTTGTGGGAATACAAAAGTCTCCACCATTGTCATATGCTACAGACACTAAGGGGTCACACCATGCACTTTCTGTATCTCCACCTAGAACTTCTGGACACTTAACTTTAATTCTTCCACGTTTTTCTGGGTCTTTTATATTTGTTACTACACCTTGATAAAGACCATAGTATCTACGCTCTGACATAACTTATACCTCCTATGGAATAACTAACACTTGACCCACATAAATTCTATTAGGGTTAGCAATTTTATTAGTATTTGCGTCATAAATCTTAGTATATAAAGCACCATTTCCATAGTACTTCTTTGCAATCTTCCACAAGCTGTCACCTTTCTTAACAGTGTATGTTCTCTTAGCTGAACTTGCCTTTGGAGAAGACTGAACTTTCTTTTGAACTTTCTTAACCGTACTCTTCTTAACAGTTGTTGTAGAAGTAGTAGTTTTCTTGTTTTTCTTAACAGAAGTTGAAGTAGAAAGTTTAAGAGACTTACCAAAGTCTGTCTTAATAAGTGTTGCACTATGTGAATAACCTGTGCTACTAATCTGTCTTGTAATGTCTTTTACATAATAGTTACCACTTAAATACTTACCTAAACCTTGTAGCTTTACAGTGTTACCTGCTTTCAACTTTATGGTCTCTTCGGTCACGATAAAATTTAAAGTACCAGTCAATGTATTAAATTCAATAGTGTTATATTTCTTTTCTACTGCACCAGTACTACTGTCTTTATCAGAAGTAGAAGAAGTGAGATTATCACTACCACTACTTGATGACTTACTGCTACTAGACTTATTTGAACTACCAGAACTATTAGAAGAACTTTTAGACCACTTACCAGTTGCAGGATTATATGTGTAGCTTGAACTTCTAGCCATAATCTCACCTCCTAATTTTTAGTCCATTTTTTTGTTGCTGGGTTATATGTATAACCACCACTAGCACTCTTACTTGAAGAACTACCTTTAGAACTTGCACTACCACTTGAGGAACTAACAGTACCTTTTGAACTAGTGACACTCTTGTCACTTGTGTTAATAGAAGCACCCTTAATTTCAACTTGTTTAGACTCCTTGTTAATCTTAGGTGTAAAACTTACAATCTCATGTGGATACTTCTTATACGTTAAAGTCATTTTAGGTGTCTCTAACTTACCCATTTTCACATAATAGAAAGTGTTTCCCACTAAACGTGCTGTGAATGGGTACACTTCATCACCAGCAAGTTTGGTAATGAAGTCAATATCTGTTTGGTTAGATTGTGTAATGGTTTCTTGTTTTGTGAATGAATAACTACTATCTACCACACATGAGTAACCATAACTTCTTACTATCTTTTTAACCACGTCTGCATTAGTACAATTTTTAAAGGTGTTGTTTTTCTTGGTTCTGTTCATAATGTGTGTGTTGTCCATACACGTTAGAGTCATCTTAGGACTTCCTGTGTTATCAAAGTTAATATCAATAGCACTTATATAACCCTCAAATTCTACTCTGTGAGTAGTGTTATCCCAACCAAGTCTTATCTTAATAGAGTTATCTTCAATAAAGATATTATCCTCAATATAAAGAAACTCTGGGTCAGTGATTTGTAGTGTTGCTACATCACTGCCCTCTACAGTCTCTTTTATTGAGATAGAATTTATACACGCTTTCTTTTCCATACTAAGTTTAGTACCACTTATCCACACATCATAAATGATTGATAAAATACCACCTTGTTTGTATTTAGACATTTACTAAACTCACCACCTCTTCGTAGTCTGGGATATAAATAATATCCCCACACTGTATATCAAATTCAGTTCTATATTTAGGGTTTGCGTCAAGTATAGCCCATCTTAATGCACTAACACCATAATACTTATGAGCAACACCATCAAGTGTATCACCCTCACACCACTCATGTGTTGTGTAGTTCTCTTGGTTAAAAGTAAAACGCTTTCTAATCTCTAGGGTAGGTGTTTCCCACCCTAGACGTGTAAGTTGTCTTGTTTGTAAATATCTTGAATTTTCATATACTGCCATTAACTTCCCACCTGCCTTACTGTTAGTGTAAAACGTGTCATGAGAGGTTGACCATCTTCATTTAGCCACTCATCATTAACATCTAAGTGTTCAAGTACAAGAGTCTTAACAAAATAACCATAAGCAAAGGTAAATGTAGGTGGTTTAGTAAAACTCTTCTTATTCTTTTCTGGTGGTAAAAGACCTTCAAGAAACTTTCGTGCTTTATTAATCTTACCACTATAAGGTTTATCATAGTAAAACACTTCAAAAGAGAACTGTCTTATTTGACCACCTACATATTGTGTTAAGGGGTAACTCATGCCAGGACTATCAATAGTTGAGTAGTTAGCACCTCTTCCATAGGGAATAGAGGTAGGGTTGAATTGAAACGTCATCTTTTTATTGTTATCATTTCTGATAATATAACACCTTGTTTTTGCTTTACTATTAGCATTAAACTTACTCACTTTATAACACCTCCTATGCGTATGAAGTCATTCTGTCTAATTCTCGCTGTCTGTTGATATACTCCATAACCTTTTTAGCGAGTCTAATTGCTTCTTCCTCAGAAGCATTTTGTACAGTAACTTGTATTGCACCCTCATTAAATACTACAGAATTATCTGTATCACCCTCATAAGTAGTACTGTTTGTACTATTGTTTGTTAAGTATCTCTGGTTTGTATCACCTTGATTGTTTGTAGTTATCATGTTACCACTACTTACTGGTCTAATACTAGTCATTTGTGTTGAAATCATATTAGCAAGGCTAGAAATCCAACCTGTATTATTCTCTAAAGGCATTACTGCTTCTTGACCAGCTTCACCAACCATAGCAAGTGTAGGACTATCTACAACACCACCTTTTGCAAGTGCTGGTACTTCAAGTTTATCAATCTTAGTAATAGCTACACCTGGTATTCCATTAATAATATCAATAGCTAAGTTCAAAGCACTAATGAAACCATTAATAATTGTTGCCGCACCACTTAGTACCCCATTGATTGCTCCTTTAACAGCACCCGAGATAGCGTCAGATACAAAAGTTCCTATAGTAGTAAATATCTTTACAATTTCGTCCCACACACTTTTAAAGAAAGTTGCTAAAGGACTAAAGAAGTTCTTTATACTTGTAACTGCTGACCTAAAGAATGAGACAAGGCTAGTAATAAAATTCTGCACACCTGTCACAAGACCTTTCCACAAGTTACTAAAGAAACTAGCTACTGGTTGTACTACATTGGCATTAACCCAACTTGCTACTGTACTAAACAACTTTTTAGCACCAGATATAAAACCTTGTACACCTGTTACTATTCCGTTCCACAAGTTACTAAAGAACCCTGCTATTGGGACTATTACACTGTTATACACCCACTGTACAAACACACTTACTAGTGTTATTATAATCTCTATAATCTTTGCCACGATTTCTACAATTTTCTCTATGAATGGGTAAATATAAGTCATAAAGAAATTAACCACTGGCATAATAACATTTGTATATATCCAACTTGCAATAGTGCTTAAGAAAGTCTTTACTGCATTGAAAGCTGTTGTAACACCTAACACTATTCCGTTCCACAGATTTACAAAGAAGTCTGCTACTGGTTTAATAACATTAGTGTATATCCACGAACCAATCTTTCCAAGAAATGCACTTATCTCTTCCCACTTAGCAACAATCAAAGCAACAATAGCAACTACAGCTACAGTGATAGCACCTACTACCCAAGCTGGGGCAGATACTACAACACCAAAGAAACCTAAAACAGCAGATACAACACTGCCAATTACAGCAAGGACAGCTTTAAAACCACCTACTATTTTTGCTAGTGTAGGGAACACATAAGCAAAGGCTTCACCTATTGTTGCTGCCTTTGCTACCACTGCTGAAATTGCAAATGCAACATTCTTTCCAAATGCAATAATTGCTCCACCAACTTTAGTAATACTTGGGAACATTTTTGCAATAAAACCACCTATTTTACCAAAAACACTACCAATTTTAGCGAAAGCACTTATAACAGTTGCAACTTTAATAAAAATTCCTAACACTTTATCAAGTGATTTCATAACTACAAAAAAGGCCACTGCTTTAGCTGTAAAATCAGCAAAAGCCTTACCGAAGTCATACCATGCTTGTGGGTCTCCACTAGCAAGTTTTTGTAAAAACTCTGTAAGATTATCTACTAAAGTCTCTAATTCTGTTCCCTCAATGTTATCAAGGAAACCCATTACTGCTGTCTTTACATTCTCGCCAATTTCTTTCCAACCATCTATGAAACCTTGCTTAAAGAAGTCAAATCTATACTTAAGGTCAAGAATTGCTTCAATAAGTGGTAGTATACCTAACTCTCTTGCTTTTAAAAAGTTCTCTTCACTTAAAGTGTAGTCATTCCAACCATCTGCAAGTGCTTTAAATAACATCATAACTTTCATAATACCCACTGTTAGGTTACTAAAGAAGTCATCTTTATTATTTAGGTCTGCAAGTGTTAATTTAAGGTCTGCAACACTACCATTCACTGCTTTTCTTGCAGTGTTGAAACTACTAACAAGGTTTTCCATGAAGTAAGTCACGTTAGTTCTTATACCAGCAAAATCACTCTTCCAAGCAAGTGCTAGGAGAGCAATAGTGGCAGTGAGTGGTAAGAGTGTTCCTAGTATCTTAAGTGAACCTACTTTAATAATGCCACCAATATCTCTAAAGGACTTACCCATAGTTAATAACATCAAGCTGAGACCAGAAAAAGCAGAAGTAGCTTTAAGTGCTACACCTATTAACACTGAAAAAACACCTGCTATAGCACCACCTATAGTGATGAGTTTTATTAAATTTGGATTGCTGGACACTAGTTTTCTAAGACTATCTGCAAACTCAATAACTTTATCTACAATCCACTCTAAAGGTTGCATAAGAGCAGTTAATGCACTACCTACTGTCTTTGCTAAAGTCTCTAACTCTGCTTCTTCAATACTTCCCACATACTCTGCTAACTTACCTATTAACTGACTAAACTTATCATACACACCACTATCTGACACCATTCCTAAGAATTGAAATAGTGTATCTCCCATGTTAGATAGTTGGGTCATAGGTGAGTTTTTCATAGAGTCAACCATTCCCATCATACCTAACTGTTCAATAAGGTCTGCTACTTGTCTAGTTCTCTCTTCAATACTTGTACCTTTTTCTTCACCTAATATGTCAGTGATTTTAAGACCAGCACCTTGTAATAAAGACCTAGCATTACCCTCTGCTATATACTCTCTCAAAGCACCAATCGCTGCCTCAATACCAGTACCATACATATTAGTCATCTGTGGTGCAAATGAAGCAAGAGCAGAAGCATAGTCTAATAGGTTGTAGTTCATATTTCCAGCACTACTAGTAATAGCGTCAAATGCCTCAATACCTACAGACTTAAGGCTTGTAACAGCTGGGATAAGGTTCTCAAATTCAAACATACTTGTTTTTGCATAGTCTTGAATTTGACCTATTATAGCTTTTCCACTTCTACCACTACTTGCGTACAAAGCGTCTAACTGACTCTCTGCATACATAAGTGTCTGACCTGTGGAATTAACCTTATTTATTATCTGACCTAAAGTAGAGAGAATAACTCTACCTGTATTTAAAAAAGAACTCCCTACATTATCCGCGATTACAGAAAGAGCAGACAACGAAGCCATCTGATTTAAAGATGTACTTGCGTTCTCTGCTATGCTAGATAATTGCCCTAATGAATTTACAGCATTATTTATACCTGCTGTTGCGTTGTCTGTAAAAGACAATACTAAACCTAGTCCGAAGTCCATCTAGGCACTCTCCTTTCGTTAATGACTTTCTTTATATTTATTTGGTCTTTTAGGAGTGCCACTATTACTACTACCACTACTTTCGGCTTTCAGTTGTTGTCTTATTCTATCGTTGAACACACCACGCTCTGTACATGGTGTGTTCCAACATTCTTCTCTACTCCAATGATAAAAGTAAGCAAGGTTGTGTATTTCCATAAGGGTAATGTCTAAGTTAGTGTTACATAGAATGTCCTCACTAACAAAAGACATTGCACCCATTATAAAAAATTTGACTGACCAACCTCACCACTAATGTCTTGACCACATGAAGAACAAATAATCTCAAGAGAAGTGTCAACACCAAAAGTATTTTCTTTGATAATTTCCTCTAATATTTTTCTGTCTCTTAAAGACATCTCGTTAACCAAATTTTGAATTACTAAAGCACCATCATTAAATGCAATAAGACGTGTTAGTAACATAGTCATTGCAGTTGACGGATTTTTCTTAAATAATGGGGTAACAATTTCTCGGTCAAGACCATTAGGAAGTCTCATAACACCATCTTTGTGTACTTCGCCTTTCTTGTCTTTATAACCACGAACAAGTTCAAAGTCAATAGCTGATTGACCCATATAAGGTTTAATATTAAACTCATCAGTGCTTACGATAGTAGTTAACTTAGTACCACAATTAGGACATTTATGAGCAAACTCTACTTCTTTACCTTTAGAGAGTTCTCTAATCTTAAATGCCATGTAGTCTAAATCTCCACCGAGCATTTCTCTGATAATAGTTCCCCATCTTGCTCCACACTCTTTCTTTGTAAGTGTTCCGATTTGAGTAACACATCTTTCAACAAGAACATTTACCATCTTAGCACCATTTGAACGTACATCAGCTTTGCTAATTGCTTCTTCATCTTTACCATTCATTTCACGATATGTGAATGTAGTGTGTAAAACACCATCTTTATCTACATATCCTGCGAGTAGTGGTACATCATGAACATAACCATCTTCTGACACCTCAATCTCTTCATTAAGGTCTCTTATATTTTCATCTTCAATTTCATTAACCACTTTGTCTAATTCATTACTGCCATCATTATTTGCTTTTTTCAATGCCATTATTGTTACCTCCATAAATAAAGTTCTTACTTCCTCAATAATACTACAAAACCCCTACTTTTGCAAGTAGGGGTTTGGCTTGTAGCATATCTAATTTATTATTTATTAGGAAGAAACCATTACTATAAGAAATATTCAAATTGCATTGTTAAAGTTTCAATGATTACATCATCACTAGTAGCGTCAAGGTCTCCACACTCATACTTGCTGAACCAACATTCTGCAAGTTGGAACTCTCTACGAACATTTCCAAAACGGTCACACACTTGGATAACCACAGTGCTTCTTGCCTTGTTATTGTTGAATACAGTCTCATACATTTTCTGTAGGTAGTCATCTGCATACATACCTCTTTCAAATGTAACTTCTCCTACTGACTCTCTGCCTGGAAGTTTATGTGTGTGGTTATACATATTCTCCAAGTACTCAACTACAGCAACTTCTCTACTAAGACCAGCAACTTTCTGGAAACCAACACCTGTTGGAAGACCACTAATCTGTACTTTAAACATAAAAGACTGTAAAGGGTCTTGTGCGATAGTTCTTGAAGCATAAGCCTTAGTAGTGATAACGTCTTTTAAAATCTTAGCAAATTTATTATTCATCACACACCTCCTATTCTGCTGACACTATAGAGTGTGCCAACTTAATAATGACAAATTCGGCTGGTTTAACTGGTGCATAACCAACCTCAATGTGAAGTTCACCATTTGCGATTGTGTCATCAGTGTTGTTAGTGTCATCTACAGTTACATAGTATGCTTCATCAGCAGTACCCTTTAATGCACCAGTAGTTCTTAAAGTCTCCAAGAATGACTTACAGATTGCTTGTACTTTTGACCACAACTGTTGGTCATTAGGTTCAAACACTGCAAACTGTGTTCCGTCATATAAAGACTTCTTAATATTTAGGTTAAGTAAACCATCTGAAACATATCTCATAGTAGTGTCAGAAGAATTTAAACTTCTAGCACCCCAAATTACGATACCTGCATTTGGTCTTGCTGTGATACATATAACACCTAATGGGTTAAGTGTACTAATCTGTGTAGAAGTTAGTTGATATTCCATCTCTACAAAACCTCTTACTACAGCGTCAACACCAGCTGGTGCTTTATGAATACCTCTATTCTCAATAACACGAGCATAAACACCCATTACATGACCTGCTGTTGGCACACTCTTAAGAGTGTTTGTTAATGGGTCATTCATTTTACCCCATGGGTGGCACAATGCACCTGTAAAAGCACTAACACCTTTTCTGTATGCTTTAGTCTCTTCTGTTGTAGAACCTAAAGGCATATCAATTATTGGGAAAAGCCCATTATTATCACAGTAAGCTAAAAGAGCGTCATTTACTACCTTAGAAGTCTGCCCTGGTATTGCTACTAGAGTAACATCATCTAAAGTATCAATCATACTCAATGCCTCTGTATAATCTGCGTCAGTAAGTTCATCTCCATCAGTACCACCCTCAAGAGTAAAATCTTCTTCTACAAGGTCTGTAACACCCTCTGCTAATTTTACAGTAAACGCACTTAACCACTGCTTAACTTTATTGTTGTCCATAACAAGTGTTTCAATATCATTAACTGTCACGTCTGATATTATAACACTGTCAGTAACACCTACTGCTACAGTAACATCAAATGCTTTGTAATCTTCACTATAGTCTCCATTTTTCTTAATAGACACTTTAATTTTATTACCCCAAACACCTTCACTAGAAGCTGTTGCAGTAATACCATTAGTACTTGTCTTTGTAGCTTTTACAGCATTTTTCTTAACACTGCCTATATAAAGTTCTCTACCACCATTAGTGAAAAAACCATGTACTGCATATGGTAAATAGCTATTCTCTAAAAATGGAGAGTCTAAACCATTGGCATATTTAGCAATAAATTCAGTCCAAGAACCAATCTTCTGTGCTACACCAATTTTACCACTACCAGTTACACCTATAAGAATACCTACAGAAGAACTAGCTTGAGTGATTGATTGTGAACCACTAATCATGTCTTGAACATATACACCTGGTGCTTTATAATTAGCCATAATTAATCCTCCTTTTCTTTATTACTACTCTTAGGAGTAGTTTTTCTTATTGGTTGAGTTGTTGTAACTCTCTCAATTAAAATCAATCCGTTTGTGGATAGATTATTGATATGTGAAGTAATTTCACTATCCTTAATAGTCTTTGTTTGTCTGTTATTGAGTCTTAAGGTCTTACCCTTTACTGCAAGGTCACAAACAATCTGACCACCAGAAATGTTAGTCAATTTATAAGACATACTTGTGTACCTCCTACTCTTAAGTTTCATTTTTCACGTTAATATCTGTTGTTGTAACCATAGATTTATTATAACGTGTTTCTTCGTCCAATTCTACCCATATCAATAATTTTATTACTGAATGAAATAATCTTTCCCCACCAGAAACTAGGTCTGACTTAGTGACTTGTCTTTGTGCAACACAATTACAAGTTCTTTCAACACCACCATCATCAATTACTTTTAAGTTAAATTGGCGAAAGTGTTTCAATAACCATGTTCTTATCATACAGTCCATGTCTTCTTGATACCTCGCCCAAAAGTCTATCTGATATGTTAAGTTAAAAGGGATAGCAGAGTCTTCCATTATTGCTATCTTATTTGCTAAGTCTTCTCCTACTTTCACTGGTTCTGGATTGTATCTTGTAGGGTCATGTTCGTAACTTAAGTTATAGATACTAACACATGGGAACACCTCAAATTTGAAGTCTTCTTCTGGTTTTCTGACTACGAGTGCTTTGTCTTCTAATGGAACTAAAACACCTCTAGCATTTTTAATTCTAACAGTGTCTCTTATCTCATTGAGTAGACCTATATTTACTTCTTCAAACCACACATTTGCTGACATATAGTTATCACTCCTTTAGTAGTTCTTTCATTAAGCCTTTCCAGTTCTTTTTCAAAAGGTCTTCGACTTCTTTAATGGTTGGTTCAATAAGAGGTCTTGGTGGTATTTTATCAGTACCTACTTCAAGCCATAGCATGAGTTCTGACATTTTCATACCACCTTTATGTCTCTTCCATGGAGAAGCACCTACAAAAATAGTACTACCCTTAGTTGATGACTTAATTCTTCTCACAGTAAGACCATTCTTTAACTCTCCAGTCTCGACATAGATAGTGTCATCACCACCTTTGAGTTCAACAGTTCTTTCTGCTAATGGAGTCCAATTTAAGTCTTGATTATCTATATGCCCTCTCATGGTCTTAAGTACTAACTGTCCATCTTCCCATAACTGTGCTTCAAAAGCTGGTTTTAAACTTACAGCTAGGTTTCTCATGTAAGCACCAGCTCTATTCCAATCACCTGTTAGTGTTAATGACATATCACTCATTGACTTCACCACCATTTTCTTCTTCTTCTGGCTCTTCAACTAAAAGACTGGTAACATTCTTGTCCTCTGTACAAACAAACTGATACATAAGAAAAACGTCCTCAACATATGCTTTAGGTATTATGTTGTCTATAGTGTAATACACACCATGAAACTCTATAACGCCTCTTCTCATAGTGTTGAGGTCGGCACTTGTAACCCCTAGGTTATTCTCTTGTAAAGATTTTAAAGGAACTACAAATGTCGATTTATCTTTAATACCCTCAACGTCTTGTTCACCTTGTGTTGGAGTTAAACGTGCATTAGACACCAACAACTTTGGTTGCTGATACATCTTATACTTGCTTTCTCCATACACATTAGTCTTAGTGTTGTTACTCATGAGATATAAGTTTATTCCATCAGTAACACCATCAGTAAATAGTGTTGTGAAAATCTCTTGTACACCATCTACAAAGTCTTTTCTGATACTTAAATCTGCCATACTAACACCTCACTTTATAAAGTGTTTTCAGACACTTCTTCTTCGTCCACTAACTCTTCAAGAGTGTTAAAGGACATTTCAGAATATCCGAAGACTTGGTTTCTTTCAATAGAAATTACTGCTATATAGTAAGTTGTACCAGACTCTAAATTGTTTACCCTATGGTAAGTGTTTCTGATGTTTTGAGTACTAACTAATAACTTTGCCTCTTCACTGATTTTCTTGTCATAAGTAACACCCTCTCTAAACATATCAACAATAGGACTTTTGCTGATATACACTTTAAAGCGTCCAAAATGACTAGTGTTACTAACTCCCCAGTGGAAGTCAACACTGTCACTAGTTACTTGGTCTATTTTTAATGATACCCTAGGGGTTACTTGTTTCTCAAAATTTCTAGGTGTGTAGTGTCTGTTACTTAAAAGTACATCATAACTACTTACTTCACCTTGACCCTCGTTGTCTAACCAACTCTCATATTGAGATTTAGAGTCTTCAACAAGTTTCATATAGTGTTGAAACCTCTGGTCTTGTTTTAAGTAAGCACCATCAGCACCCATGTCTATTTTATCAGCTTTAAGCACTGCAAGTTTTAAATACAGTTCAATTTTTGCCAATAAAGTGACTGGATATTCAGAACCACTTGGTAGTTCAGCAAGGTCTGTTACTTTTGGATAGGCTCTTGAAACACCTAACTTAATAAAAAGTGATATGTCCTCATCTGTCATAGTTAAATAAGCTGGGTCAATAGTAGTTTCCTCTGAACCCTCTTCTATTGGAATTTGGACATTAACACTACTTCTTAAAAGTTTAATTAGTTCTTCAATAGTCAATAACATCTATTCTACCTCCTAAATTTTAAAGAGGTGCTAAAAGACCTGCC
>RHMF01000291.1_pt1 | contig 20779 bp, 8 predicted proteins | sample 5365151 | NCBI WGS metagenome assembly RHMF01 (sample SAMN10266501, study PRJNA497801) | feces metagenome | isolation source: feces | host: Bos taurus | place: China: Prairie of Fairy Mountain | collected 2017-08-14 | reverse complement strand
AATGCAGACCGTCGCTGCTGGTTCGACAACCTGATTATCCAGAACATCGCAGCTGGTCCAGTAGAGCAGGGCATCGAGAACGTAGAGTCTGTTAAGGTATTTGACAACGCTATGTACAACCTCCAAGGTCAGCGTATCCTCGCTCCTGTAAAGGGTCAGATCTACATCCAGAATGGTAAGAAGATGCTTGCTAAGTAATCTTTGAATACATAACCACTACCGAGGGGTGACTCCAAATGGGGCCACCCCTCTTTTTATGGACATACCAGGTGCATCATTCGTACGTACGAAATTCAAGAACACCGATTCCAACGATAGACACCAGAAAGTGTTTTCGGTTTTTTCACTTATTTCTAAAAATATTGCGTTAAAAACATTGCGTTTTGTGTTTTTTTTTGTTCCTTTGTGAATTGTAACGTCTATTTTGCAATTATTGGCATTCTATGATGACGGGATTCTTTCATTTGCGGAATGGACAATGAAGATGAAAAACAATACTAACAATACTTTAAAAACTCTTATGAAAAAACTCTTCTTATGCGCATCTCTCGTCGCCTTAGGACTGCTGACTTCTTGTGAGAAAGAGTTGCTGGTGCCGGAAGGAACAAAGCCGGAATGGCTCGGAGAGAGTATCTATGAGGAACTTCGTAGCGGGAAACACTTGACAGGTACGTTCAACACGTATCTAAGGTTGGTAGATGACCTCGAGTATGCAGAGGTACTATCGCGAACAGGTAGCAAGACTATCTTCCCTGCCAACGATGAGGCGTTTGAACGCTTCTTCCAGAACAACTCCTATGGAGTGACTTCCTATGAGCAACTGACCGAGGGTATGAAGAAGCAACTCCTGTACTCTTCGATGCTGGACAATGCCATGCTTGCAGGTATGCTCTCGAACGTCAAGGCCGATGACAACAACGTGAACCGCGGTGTGGCCATCAAGCACGAGACCAACGTCAGTGTGACCGACACCGTGACGGCTATCTACGATGCGTCGAAGATGCCACAAAACAACACCTATTGGGACTATTTCCGCAACAAGGGTATCCACGTCGTATATGATGCAACCAAGCCCATGATGGTGCACTTTACTCGTGAGCAGATGCTCGCCAACAACATCTCTACCACGGGAGTGGACAGCGACTTCGGCATACTGCGCGGAGAGCCTGTAGGTTCATACATCAGCAACTCTGACACGGCTTATATCTATCAGACCAAAATCGTCAATCAGGACGTAACCTGCCTCAATGGCTATATCCATCAAGTGAACGATGTATTGGTGCCTCCTGGCAATATTCCTCAAGTGATGCGCAAGGAGCCCAACACACAGCTGTTTGCCCGCATACTCGACTACTTCTGCGCCCCCTATTACGATGCCAATACGACACGTGACTACAATGCTTGGGCTTTGCAGAACGGCCGTCCCACCATCGACTCTATCTACCAGGTGCGTTATTTCACCGGTGGACGTTCACAAGGTGGCAACGCCAACGTCACAGACCCCACAGGAACGCTGATCTCTGAGACCAAGCGCTTGGAATGGGATCTTGGTTGGAACCAATACTATTCATCCACTAATGCAGCCAACAGCTTGGCCGATATGGGTGCTATCCTCGCTCCTACGGACGAAGCTATCAAGGAATATTTCCTCCCTGGCGGTGGCGGTGCCTACTTCATTGACCTATACGGAGCATTGGAGAATACGGAAGAGAACTTGCCTGCCAACCTCGATGCACTGCACAACAATGGCAACGGCATCTTGACTTCGTTTGTAAACAACCTGATACAAAGTTCGTTTGTTGCCTCTGTTCCCAGCAAGTTTGGAACACTGACCAACGAGGGTTCAGGTGACTTCATGGGCCTCACAAAGAATGACATCCAGATTACTGACGGCAAGTACGATGTAGCTGTAGCCAATAATGGTATCATCTATAAGATGAAGTCGATGATTGCTCCTGACGAGTTCCAGTCGGTAATCGGTCCGGCCATCACCTATCCTGACATGTCAGTAATGGGTTACTTTTCCAAGGACAAGACCTCGGGTAACACCTCATCCATCTTCGGTGCTGATATGTACTACTACTTGATGGCAATGAAGGCCAACTATTTGTATTTCATCCCATCAGACGAAGGTTTGAAGGGTTGCTATATCGACCCCATCGCACTCGGAAGCGCCAATCCCCGTGCTTTGGAGTTTTACTCTCACGTAGAGCCCATCCCCGGCACAGAACGTACACAGACACTCTATGGTGTAAAGATACATAATTACAACCCTGAGACTGGAGAAATCAATCCGGAAATCAGCTCTACAATTACCAATATCGTAAATTCGAGCGGTAGTTCCGACTTCGCTTCACAAGTATACGACTTGCTTAACTACAATACCGTAGTGCTTGATGCTGGCGAAGAGATTGTCAACAATTACTACTTGACCAAGCACGGTGGAGCTATCCACCTCACCGACTTTGCCGAGACCGGTGGTGTATTCTCCGGTTATGTTTCGGGAGGTGCACAGATCGACAATGGAGCTACACCAGCCAAGATAGAAAAGGGATGGAAGGAGAAGAACGGATGGGCATTCCGCCTTGACAATGTCATCCAGCCAGCCATCACCAGTGTGAACAAGCTGCTCAACACACATCCCGACCGTTTCCAATCATTCCTCGATATGTGTGCCATCTTCGATGAGACCGATGTTCTTGAATGGGCAGGAATCAGCGGTACTGCCGCCATTGGTACTCCTCCCCAACAACGCTATATCGTATTCTCTGGTAAGGGAGGCAAGGCACTCGATATGAATGTAAACTTCTTCAATGGCTATAACTACACTTTCTATGCGCCGGACAATGCTGCTATGGAGATTGCATACAGCAAGGGTCTTCCTACTTATGAAGAGATACATGCAGACTTCGACAAGTATAGCATGGCCGAGGAAGATGAATATCCAGCTGCTGAGGTTAACGCAGCCAAGGCCAGAGTATTGGAGAAGCTGATTGCCCTGCGTGCTTTCGTGCGCTACCACTTCCAGAACAACTCGGTATTTGCCGACAATCTGGTACCCAACACGACCTATCAGTCGCTCTACTCTTCGGAACTCGGTATTCCTGTAAACATCAATATCGAAAGCAACGATGGTGTGCTCACCGTAAAAGATGAAGCTGGCCAAACAATACAAATCAAGGCTAACGATGCTGAGCGTCTCTCCAACAAGATGACGCGCGACTATGAGTTTGACCAAGCCAAAGAGAGCGCAAAGGCCATTGCCGTATCATCCTTCGCTGTGGTGCATCAAGTCAGCACACCGCTCTGCTACAGCACAAGCGGAAGATATGACGACAACTGGAGTAAGGCTTCAGCAAGAAGCTACAGACAACTGGTAAATTTAGCTAATAACATTAAAGATTAAATACTATGTCAAGATCAAAAGTCCTACTGCTACTCTTGTTTTGTGTGCTCGCACAGGGAGCCATGGCACAGAGTAAGGTCATATCGGGTACGGTAGAAGACCCCATGGGACCTGTAATGTTTGCCAACGTCACAGAACGAGATGCTGACAGCCGTATTGTCAGCTTTGCACAGACAGATATGATGGGTAACTTCTCTATGGAGATCAAGAGCCCCAAGAATAAACTGGTGATATCATACGTAGGTAACAAGACCGTAGAGATTGTCATCGGCAATCAGAGTTCGTTTACCATTGTCATGCAGCCAGAAGCCAACGAGATCAGTGAGGTTATCGTAGAGGGCAAACGCGTCAGTTCGGGTGGCCTCAGCATTCCCGATCGTGAGATGACTGTAGCGCAGCAAACCTTTAAGCTCTCAGAGGTAGAGGGTATGGCTTTTACCTCGGCCGACGAGGCACTGCAAGGTGAAATTGCCGGTTTGGACATCGTGGTCAACTCAGGTAACCTCGGTGCAGGTACTACCATGCGTCTGCGCGGTGTGACCTCCATCAACGGAAATGCCGAGCCGCTGATTGTGGTAGATGACATTATCTTCGACAATCCTGACGAGACTTTCGACTTCCAGAATGCCAGCGAAGAGCAATACGCTTCATTGCTTTCGGTGAACGTAGAGGATATTGACGACATTAAAGTACTCAAGGATGCCGCTGCTACTGCCGTATGGGGTTCGAAGGGTGCCAACGGTGTAATTGTGATTACCACCAAGCGTGGTAGCCGTGGTAAACCCCGCGTTAGCCTCTCCTATAAATATACAGGCACATGGCAGCCCGAAGGATACGACCTACTCAATGGTGACGACTACACCATGTTGATGAAGGAGGAATTCTACAATCCTAACCAGTCGAATACCGCTACGGCCAATATCCGAGAAATCAATTATGACCGTTCATGGGCTGAATACCAGAACTGGAACAACAATACCGATTGGGTAGACGCCGTGACCCAATTCGGTGGCTTGCACTCATACAACCTCAACATCAGTGGTGGTGGTGAGAAGGCGCAGTTCCGTATCTCCGGTGGTTATGAGAAGCAGTCCGGTTCAATCATCCAACAAGAGTTCGATCGTTTCACCACTCGCCTTGTATTGGACTATGACGTTTCTTCACGCATACGTTTCCAGACAAACTTCGCACTGACCTATACGGACAACCTGCAGAACTATGCAGGACTGCTCGGTAAGGCTCAACAGATTGCGCCCAATATGAGTATCTACCGTCAGGATGCTGCAGGAAACGACCTCGATGAGTTCCATATCATGAACCCACAAGGTACGCTCAACGGCAACACTCCTTACAATGGCAACTACTCTTCGTATGAGTTGCGTTCTATCCGCTCACTGGGCAACCCCATCGCCTATTCTGAATTGGCATGGAAGAACGAGCAAACCTACCGTATCACTCCGAACTTCGAGTTGAGATACGAACTTCTGGGTGTAGATTATGGAGAGCACCGATTGACCTTCAAGGGACGTGTAGACTTTGATATCTATGCCGCTTCAACTCCTGCTTATGCAGCAGCAGGTCTCTCTACCTCTCAATGGGGAGCAGACTTCTCCTACAACACCAGCGAGAAGAGCGAAAGTAACCGTCTGAGAGTAGGCACCCGCGGTGAATTTGTATTCACTCCTTATTTCCAGAATGAAGACTGGAGTGCAACCATGCTGGCACGCTACGAGGTAAACACGCAAAGAAGTACCAACCAATTCGTACGACAGTTCTCTTTACCCGACGGAATCACCTCACCGACAGCTCCTGGTGCATTACCCTTTGACAATAAAACCAATGGCCTCAGTAGTGGCAATAGCCGTGCCAACTCACAGTACTGGCTCTACAATGCCCATGCCTCTTATAAAGGAATCTACAACTTAGGATTCTCACTCCGTGCCGACGGTGACTCTAAGTTTGGCCCCAAACAGAAATGGGCATACTTCCCCGGTGTATCGTTGCGATACAACCTCTCTGACGAGGCATTCTTCGAACCAATACGCGAAGAAATCTCTATGCTTGGTTTGCGTGCTTCGTGGGGTATCGTAGGTAAGGCTCCTGATGCCGACTACCTCTTCTTCAATGCCTACAACTTGGGAGCAGGCAGCTATGGAGGTAACCCCACAGCAGTAATGGATGGTCTGAAACTTGATGACCTGCGTTGGGAGAAGACCACTTCGTACAACCTCGGTTTCAACCTCACCTTCCTTAAGGATATTATCAACGTAGACTTTGACTACTACCATAAGGATACCAGAGACCTGTTGCAAACAAAGGTAGCTATTCCGACAACAACCGGTTACTCACAGTTAGCCTACCAGAACGTTGGTAGCATGACCAACGATGGTTGGGAAATGAACGTGAATGCCAACAAGTTCTTGAAGATTGGCAAGTTCTCTATGAGCGCAGGATTCAACATCGCACAGAACTATAATGAGATAACCGAGATGGACGACCGCGTACTCAGTTCCATCAACTCTGAATGGGATGCCACATCACGCGGAACCTTCCAAAACCGTATTCAAGTGGGTAACCCGCTCGGTTCTATCTATGGATTCCGCTACAAAGGCGTATATCAGTATACCTACGACTACCTGACCAATATGCGCACCGAAAAGGGATGGAGCAACGATGAGTTTGAAGCCAACCTCAATCAAATGCTCGCCGAAGGCAAAACATTCCCCGTGGTTGTGGGTGCCGACGGCAAAGTAATCATGCAATCAAATGGTCTGCCACAACGTATGGTATACAACTATGTTGACGGCAATGCCACATACTCATTCCAGGGTGGAGATGCCATCTACGAGGACATCAACCATGACGGACAAATCAACGCACTCGATATTGTATACCTCGGCAACTGCTTGCCTAAGTTAAGCGGTGGTTTCAACGTATCGTTCAACTATGGAAAGTGGAACTTCAAGGCACGCTTCATGTATCGCTACGGCAACAAGGTCATCAATGAAGCACGCCGCTCTTTGGAATCTATGTCCAATGCATACAATCAGACCTCTTCAGTAAACTGGCGTTGGCGTAAGGATGGCGATGTGACATTGATGCCACGTGCTATCTTCCAGTACGACGACGGTTCGGCTTACAACAGCCAGGGTTCTAGTCGCTACGTAGAGGATGGCTCATTCGTGCGCTTCCAGAACCTGCAGTTTGGCTACAACTTCCCCACTGAGAAGGTGAAGAGATATGGCCTCAACCGTTTGCAGGTATATGTAACAGCCAACAACCTGTTCTGCTGGACACGCTATTCAGGTGTAGACCCCGAAATAGCTATCAGCGGTTGGGGATTGGCTACCGACAAATCGCAGACTCCGCGTCCGAAGTCATTTACAGCTAACGTTTCCATTGAATTCTAAAAATAGAAAGCTTTATGAAAAAGATACTGTCAACTATACTTTTAGGTCTCTCCATGGTGTCTTGTATAGACACAATCGTGATTCCTGATAATAAGACTGTGGAAGAGGACTTCTGGCAAACAAAGAACGATGTAGCGATGTCGGTAAATGGCGCTTATGCCGCTATGGCCAACAGCGACCTACAGCAGCGTCTTGTTGTATGGACCTCTCGTTCTGACGAACTGAATGTAAACTCCACGTTGAACAATAGAGACCTCAACCAGATCTATTCCGCCAATATCCAGACAACCAACGGATATTGTAACTGGAACACTCTGTACTCAACCATCAATGCTTGCAACTTGGTTATCTCCAAATCAGAGGAGGTGATGAGCATCGACCCCAACTATTTGGAAGGCGACCACCGCAACAATGTTGGACAGATGAAAGCATTGCGCTCATTGTGCTACTTCTATCTTGTACGCGTATTCCGCGATGTGCCTCTCATTCTTGAGCCCTATAAGTTGAGTTCACAAAATATGAATGTGCCCCAAACAGCTCCAAGTATTGTTATTGACCAAATCATTGCTGACTTGGAGGAGGTAAAGAATTATACCTTGTCATCACAGACAATCACTGACCGCGTATCGCGTTGTGGCTACTTCACTCGTGATGGAGTTTATGCCTTACTCGCTGATGTATATCTTTGGAAAGCCTCTGTTTTGGGTGATGAGAGTTGCTATGACAAATGTATAGAATGCTGTAACGTCATTCGCAACAATCGCAAGAACGCTATGAGCAGCCAGGGGAACTTCAGGCCTGATGGAACCCTCTTCGATGATGATGGGTACAATCTGAACAATTATTTGAACTACTTCTCCTTGTTCACACAAGGTGGCAACGACCAAGAGTCACTCTTTGAATTGCAGTTCACCAATAACGAAGGCTTGTGTAAAGTATACAACAAGAACTCCAACAATGCCAATGCCCAACCTCAATTCTTTACAAACAATGTGTATGCAAAGATTGCTACAGGCGAGAACTACTTATTCAATCACGACAACTACAAATATGATGTACGAGGTTTTCAGAGTATATTTAGCTTCAATGCTGCAGAAGAGGAAGGATTAATGATCCGCAAACATGTGGATGAGGCTATGCTCAGCTCTGTACTAATGAATCAGGAACAAAAGGCCATAGCACGAGTTGACCGTGCCTATACAGGCTACGATCAGAACTGGATAGTCTATCGCGTAACCGACATTATGCTGATGAAAGCCGAGGCTTTGGTACAGAAGGCACTTATGAAGGTGCAGAGCAATAGCTACCTTTTGGATGAGATAGCTGCAGCAACCACTCCCGAGGATTCTTTGGCACTGGCCAATCAACTTCAGGAAATCAACCAAACAATCTCGTCCTATAACGTGACAGCTGTTCGCCAGGCACAAATTGTAAGTATGCGTGCAATCGCCAAGAACGATATCGCCTCTCAATTAGACTCAACGAAGTATATCATACCAAAGCTTGAGTACGATGGTACCAATCTGACGGCCTACGTAAACCGACAAGTGAACACCTTCACCGGATTTACGATAACAGCCGAAGAATTGGAGATTCTCGTGATGAATGAGCGTGCACGCGAACTGTGCTTCGAAGGAAAGCGCTGGTTCGATATGCTTCGCTACAATTATCGTCATGTAACAGACGTCAACTACGACATCATCCTTGCAGAGCAAGGTGCCCATACAAAGAACTACGAAGAAATGCTGAAGCTTATCGCCCGTAAGTACACCTCAGGTGGTGGTTCGGGTGTGACAGCAAAGATGCCTACAGAGCCCTATTTATATATGCCTATCATCCAAAGCGAGATTGAGGTAAACAGTGCCCTCAAACAGAACCCGGTATATACAGATGGCGGTACCATGGAAAAGAATTAATAACTAAGACAAACAGTATTTATTATGAATAAGAATATAGTAAAGGTAGCTCTTGGTATAGTACTGGGTACGACCGTTTCACTGACATCTTGCAGTTGGGAGCCAGATGAGTCAAACCTGTATACATTTACGGGACAGACAATCCAAAGCTATCTGCAGGAGAATGATTCGACCTTCCACCTGTTCAACATCATTATGAAGCGTTCGGGATACGATCGTATGATGGCAACATACGGTGAATACACCTGTTATGCCCCTATCAATAGTGGTGTGGAGAGATACATCGATAGCCTCTATAATGACACAGAAGCAAAAGAACCACACAATGGATTGACAGAAAACAGCGTGAATGGCCTATCTGAAGAACAATGCAAAGAGATAGCCATGTATCACCTTTCTGCTATGATGAATTCATATGTAGAGGAACTGAGCAACTACAGTGGCAAGGAGATTGCTACAATGATGAACACCCCATTTATCTCGAAACTGGGCGACGATGGTATCGTACGCCTCAACGACGTGGCAGAGGTGACCTCCTATGACCACGAAATGATTAATGGATATGTACATGTCATCAATAACGTCATTCCACGCACCACACGCCGCGTGGCAGAAGTCTTGGAAAAACAGGAGGATTTCAAGCTGTTCTTTGAGGCTCTTGAAAAGTGTGGGTTGCTTGATTCATTGGCTATAGATAAGAAAACCAATGCAGACGGTACCCCCAAGAGCTATCAGCTCGACAACAAGACTGGTCGCCCAGGTTCAAGTTTTACAGCAAGCTATCATGTACCTGCTGAGTGTAAGATAAAGTTCACCATATTTGCAGAAGACAGCACAGCTTTCGCAAATGCAGGAATCCATAACTTTGACGATCTGAAGGCTAAATGTGAAGAATGGTATGGCGGTGCTGCTGCATGGTACGACTATCCTCAGAAGGCCGAGAATCCTATCAGCACAGGTGATGACTATACCAACCCATACAATGTGGTAAATATGTTTATGAGATACCATATCATCAAAGCTGGTATGGCTGTATCGAAGTTGGTATACGAGCGCAACAATACGAATGAAAACTGGAACTATGCATTCGGAGGCGAGCCTTACGACTACTACGAGACGATGTTGCCACACACTCTTATGAAAATTTGGCAGCCGCTATATCAGCCTACAGGCGCATCTACCAATATCTGGATCAACCGTTGGCGTAACAACAACACATTGACCGACGAAATTGGAACCTTTGGTAATGACGCTACCCATCAGATTAAACAGCCTGGCTGTATGGTTGTAAGAGGTAAGTCAAACATCCAAGCTTACAACGGATATATTCATGCCATTGACCGACCGCTTATCTATGATGAGAATGTTCCCAATGGTGTACTCCACGAACGTCTACGCATTGATGTAGGTACTATGCTTTATGAGCTCATCAATAATGACATCCGTTTTGCTACCGCTGCAGAGATTGGAGCGATGAATGTTTCAGGAACAGATGGTACTATGACCCGTCTCCCACTTGACTACTTCGACAATTTCGTAAGCTATAATACCAAGACTCAGATTTCTTGGTACACAACGGGAGCTTGGCGTGCCTGGGAAGCCGATCAGCTTGCAGGTTGGGGCGAGAATGACTTCGCATTCCGCTTGCCTCCTGTGCCTACTGGAGATTATGAGATTCGTATTATCTATCCTCCTATGGGCAACAGTGGACTTCAGCAGTATTATATCGGAACATCTACCGACCCCAGTTCAATGCAGCCTTTGGGTATCCCCATCGATGCCCGTTATCCAAACTCTGCTTTAGAGGAGGACCGTATGGGTACAGGCTACTTGCTCTCTACCGAATTTGACGACTATGGAGTAGCATCTGACCTTGTAATGCGTAATCATGGTTATATGCGTGCCCCTGCCAGTTTCTCTCGTGGCACATACAATCAAGTGAAAACTCGCGTAAGCACTCCTGACGAGCTGATTGCTACTATCAGTAATTGCTGCCGTTATGAGGAGGGATATGGCACCAGTATGATGCGAAAGATACTTGGAACACGTCACCTTGAGCAGAACCAAACATATTGGATACGCCTCAAGAACCTCTTGACCGGTTATGACCAATTAGGTTTCTCCATCGACTTTATCGAATTGGTACCTGTTGATATCGTAAACAGCCAAGACTATACCGAAGACTGGTATTAACCATTAAGCATAAATATTTATAAGATATGAAACATCTATATAGAATAAGAATGATGGCAATAGCCTGCGGTATGCTGGCAGCTACATCATGTACCGACTACATAGACTACAATACTGTGCCTGAAGCAATCGACCCCGCTGCAGACAAGACATTGTGGGAGAACATCTCTGCGAATGACAATCTCTCAGACTTTGCATCGGTGCTCCAGAGAGTTGGCTACGACAAAGTGCTCAACACACCTGGTGCATACACCGTATGGGCCCCCATCAATGGCTCTTTTGATATGGATTCATTGAGCCAAGTGAGCGATACCAAAGTTGAGAAGGAGTTCTTGAGAAACGTCATAGCAAGCTATACGCACCGTGAAAACGATCTCAATGACACTATCGTGTATATGCTTAATGGTAAATTGCTGAAGTTTTCCAATAAGAACACACCAGCTTTGTCATTCGACGGGCAATCAATATTGCCCAACAGCATTAACCCGGCAGTATTTAACTATCCAAGTGTAAACGGACTCCTTTATAACGTAGCTGTTCCTGCTGCATTCAGATATAACGGATACGAATACATCTCAGAGGCAGCAGATATTGCCAACAGTATGGCCACATATGTAAAGAAATATGAGACCATCATACTTGATGAGGCAAGCTCAATCAAAGGTGATATTATCGATGGCGTACAACACTATGACGACTCGGTTGTGATAGTCACCAACACACTGATCGAAGATAATCTTCGCTCACAAATCAATAATGAGGATAGCACCTATACCGTGCTGATTCCTACCGATGAGGCTTGGGAAGAGGCATATAAGAGAATCTCATCTTACTATAAATACATTCCCAAAATTGCTTATCAAGATCTTCAAAGCCCAGCGGTTGGAACAAACAAAGGAACTACCGGTACCATTATGAAGGCCGACTTAGGTAAGGTTGAGACAACGCTATCGTCAGCGCCTGCAGGTTCTGAATTCAGTACTGCAGAAAGTTACTGGACTGACTCCATTACCAAGCGTTGGATTACCAATAACCTGATATTCTCGGAGACAAACAGGAAGTATAACTCTAAGCTCATCACAGGAATGAGTTTTGCCGAAAATGACACGCTGTATTCAACTACACGTAACTATCTGACCAATCCTACCCTATTGGATGAAGCTACAATAGAACGCATAAAGTTGAGTAATGGTCACGCACGTATCATCAACAGACTACCGTTTACTCCAGAAGACACTTATGCACCTGTCATCAGGACCTCTAATGTTGGGCGTATCGTTACAGCCACAGGTTCGGGATATACCTACGAGAGAATTCACAAGGTAAATCTTGACCCGAAAGTATGTGTGCTGGAAGAGGGTTATCCATACCTTACCTACGTGAAGGCCGACATTCCTTCAGCTTCAAACTTTGCTGCAGAGCTGGACTTCTATCTTAACGATGTGCTCTCTACCACTTACGATATCTATGCAGTTATCGTTCCTGCCCGTGTAGAGGATCCCACTACCCCAGACTCTGTATGTAAGCCTTATACCCTCTATTTTGATATCAACTACACAGATGCTAGCAACACCCAGATTACAGGCCGTTTTGATGGTGACACCATTCAGGTCGGAACAGCTAAAGTAAAGAAGGTTGATCCCTTCCTGGTAGGTGATCTCAAGGTTGACACAGTCAAGCTCGGACGTATCACCTTCCCCATCTGCTATGCAGGAACAGAGGCCAAACCCAATATAAAGGTGATGCACTCAGTAAACTCTTTCTTGTCATCATACAAGAAGAAATATGAGCAGGTTCTTCGTGTAGCTAATATTATACTCGAGCCTGTAGCAATGGAAGAAGATGAATAAACGCTTGAAGATTAAATAGAATATGAAAAATACATTTATAAACATATTGCAGCGACAGGGTCTCAGACTCTCTTTCTGTGCTTTGGCTATGTGTTTCTGCGCAACAATGCATGCCCAAAATGAATCCGAAGCGCTAAGCAATACACCGCAACGACGCGTTATGGTAGACGCAAACAACCTTATCAGCGTTTCTGGTGTTGTAATTGACGATGTCACCAAAAGTCCGATTGCCGGTGTCCGTGTACAGGTCTTAAATGACAACCGCTACACAGCAATGACCAATGCGCAGGGACAATTTACCATCAAGCTTCCCGACTTCGCTACTGCGCTTTATGTTGAGGCACCCCGCTATATGTCTCAGCAGGTAGCTATCAAGAGCAATGATGAATCCCAACAGGTAAGTATCAGCCTACTTAGCAATAAGTTCAAGGCTATGTATGACAACCAAACCACCTACACCGCATCGAAAGAGTTCCATCTTAGAGGTGGCGATGTAACCGCAAACAATGAAATCCAATCGAATCTTGGAGCCGACATCCGTTCTATCAACCGATCTGGCGCTGTTGACGGAGGTAACACGATGTTCATACGTGGATTGAATTCTATCAATGCCAATGCACAACCTCTTATCATCATTGATGGTGTTGAGATGGATATGCAGTACAATCGCACGACCCTCCATCAGGGACGTATCTTTAATCTATTGTCAACTATCTCGTCTGAAGATATTGAGAAGATCCAGGTATTGAAGAATGCTACTGCACTTTATGGAGCACGTGGAGCTAATGGTGTCATCCTCATCGAAACCAAGCGCGGACATTCTATGGCCACTAAGATTGATGCGAATGTTTCGGCAGGTATTACACTGAAACCCCAGATGCAGACGATGATGAATGCAGCACAGTATCGCAACTATGCAACGGAGATGTTGGGTACTATCGCAGCACTCAAGAAATCTGAGAACAGAGATATCACATTCAATTTCCTTGACGATAACCCCAATGGCTACTACTACCATATGTATCACAACGATACTAATTGGCAGGATGAGGTATATCGTACAGCCATCACACAGAACTACAACATCAACGTGCAAGGTGGTGATGATATCGGCATGTACAACCTATCAGTTGGCTATGTTGATTCAGAGAGCCCTATCAAGAACACTGCATTCGACCGTTTGAATGTACGCTTCAATACCGACATCGACATTGTGTCTGCACTCACGACAAAATTCGACATGTCATTCTCACGTACCAACAACACGCTGTTTGATGACGGCTTTGCCTCTGACCTGGGTGCAGGAACAATTGTTTCTCCTACAAGTTTGGCAGCCATCAAGTCACCCCTACTCACTCCTTACCAATATAATAAGCACGTAGGCGGATTTACTCACCTGCTTTCTGAGTACGACAAGTTGTTCAGCCCACTCAGCCAAAGGCTTTACAACAACGACTATACCTATTCACTTGCCAACCCGACCTCTATTCTTAACAATGCTACAGGTGACAACAAGAATAAGGTAGAGAATATGTTCTTCAATGTACATATTGCTCCGAAGTATGAGTTCAACGATCATCTGTCACTCACCACAGATTTCAGCTATACACTTAACCGCAATTCACAGCGTTATTATCGCCCATCAGAGGGTGTTCCTCCTTTCCTCGTTGAGGGTCTGGGTACCGTGTATAACTTTACCGCTTCACTGTTCTCTAAGGAGACTAACATATTGAGTAACACCTACGTTAATTGGTCAAATAAATATGGTGCTCATTCTATTAGTGCTTTCGGAGGTTTCCGATACAACTACTTCTCTTATGACGGTAGTGATGCCAAAACTCAATTCCGCACTTCTGAGAATGACAAGAATCCTTACCTTACTGCCGACCCTGCAGTAGGTTTCTCCAATCTTTCTGGAGCAAACGATATCTGGAAGAACATTCAATGGTATGCTTCTGGAGATTATAACTACCAGAACCGTTACTTTGCTACCCTATCACTGATGGCCGAAGCAAATAGCCGTTTCGGAGCCAATGCAGAGGGTGGTCTCAATATGCTTGGAGTGGCATGGGCCATATTCCCCAGTGTACAGCTCGGTTGGGTTGTAACAAATGAAGATTGGTTCCCCAAGAACACTGCCATCGATTATCTCCGCATCAATGCAGGCTTTGACATGAGTGGTAACGATGACATATCCAATTACGCTGCCCGCACATCGTTCACTTCTGTACGATACAACTACAATGCCATCGGTATCCAGTTGACTAATATCGGTAACGACAAGATTAAATGGGAAACTACAACCAAATGGAATGGCGGTATCTTGGCCAATATGTTCAATAACCGACTTTCTGTTGGAGCGGATCTCTATTATCACAGAACCAATGACCTGCTCACTTACAAGACCTTTACTACCCCCATCTCTGGTATCAACCAGTATTGGACTAATGGTGGTGCGCTTGAGAACAAGGGTCTTGAGGTTTCTCTCTCAGGAAAGCCTGTTGCTACTCGCGACCTCACACTTGAGGTAGGTGCCAGTGTTGGTCATTATACCAACAAGGTGCTTTCACTCCCCCAGCGCTCATTCGTAGATGGCGTTAAGGTATTCAATTCAACAGACTATTGCAACTCTGTATATGGAGAGAACAACATACTTGTATCGGTAGGCAATCCTATAGCACTCTTCTACGGATATGAGACCAAGGGAGTATTCTCTTCAGACGCTGAAGCCAAGAGCGCAGGAAAGAATGGTTATCTTTATATGCTCGACGATGCCGGCAACCAACAGAACTTCACCGCTGGTGACGTACATTTCGTCGACCGTGACAACAACGGATGCATTGACGAGCACGACAAGACCATCATCGGTAACCCCAACCCCGACATCTACGGTAACATATTTGGCGTTCTCAACTGGAAGAGATTCACCTTTGACATGGGATTCAACTTCAGCTTAGGCAATGATGTATACAACTACCAACGTAGCATCCTCAACGCTGGATCAACCTTCTACAACCAACAGGTGGCAGAAGTAGGTCACTGGCGCTACGAGGGTCAGGTGGCAACACTTCCCAAGCTCGCCTATGGCGACCCGATGGGCAACAACCGCTTCTCTGACCGTTGGATAGAAGATGGCTCATACCTCCGTCTCAAGAACGTGCGACTTACTTATGAGATACCGCTTCCCGAGACTTGGTCAAGATGGTTGCAAAACCTCTCTGTATGGGGCGAGGCTCAGAATGTATTCACACTCACCCGCTACACTGGCAACGACCCCGAATTCAGCATTGGCAACAGCGTAATGTATCAGGGTATTGACTGTGGCAACATTGCACAAAGCCGTGCATTTGTTCTCGGTATGAGAATCAACTTATAAGAAGTACAACACATTTAATAGGATAATATGAAAAAGATTTTATATCCCATCATTGTAGTGTTAGGCCTTATCTCTGTTTCCTCTTGTGAGGATATGCTTATGACAGAGAATGACAGCATGGTAATCAATCCTGAGCTTGACAACAAAACGGACTCTGTATTCTATGCGTTAGGCATTGCACAAGCTATGCAGCAGCTTGCCGACCAATACTTCTTTATCGGCGAGATGCGCGGTGATTTGGTAACAACCACCACCCATACCGACAACAATCTGCGTCAGTTGGCCAACTATTCGGCCAATACGACCAACAGATATGATAGTGCCTATGTGTATTACAAGGTAATCAATAACTGTAACTACTACTTGGCACACCGCGACACAGCATTGTATACGGGTTCTACCAACGTCGCCATCAATGAATATGCAGCCGTAGAGGCATGGCGTGCATGGGCCTATCTGCAGTTGGCTCGCACCTATGGAGGAAACGAGCAAGGTGTACCCTTCTACACAGAACCCCTGACCTCTATCTCACAGATTGAGAATGCCAACTTCCCCAAGTTGACATTAACAGAGATTGTAGCTGCGTTAGCCCCCTCGTTGGAGAGATTTACGGGCCTGCAGGTTCCTAGTTATAACTGGGGAGGCTATGCTATAGGAACTACCAACTGGGGAGAGGGCAAGTCCATCAATCCTGAGCTGATTTTTGTTCCTGTCGATGTAGTCCTTGGCGAAATGTACTTGGAAGACGGACAATGGCTCAAGGCTGCCCAGCACTATTGCCGCTACCTCTGCGATAACAGATTGGTATCACAAGACATCAGTATGGGTATGAGGAATAATAATAGGATGATTACAAGTGATTTGTTCCCTGGAGATCTCGAATTTACATATAACGCATTCGGAGGCACCTATAACTTCATCTTCAACAATGTAGCTTCACCCACAGATGTGCTTTCCTACATACCTATGGCTGTAAGTTCACAACGCGGACATACTACGAATATCCCCTTGGCCTTTGGTTATGATTACTATTCAACCGACCGTTCAAACACCTGCCCACGTGTAGAAGAAATACAGATTGCTCCCTCAGCTACCTATCATGCACTGACCGACAGCTGTGACTTTTACTACTACCCAAGCAACTATCGTGGTTCTACCCTGGAGTCAAATCCCGATACTGTACATGTGGCCAAGTTGGGTGACGGACGTGCCAACTACTCAAGCGACGGTAGCGTAGCCGACAACTCCATACTCAATATGGACCCGTCAGACACGACCAAGGTGTATATTGCAAAGGCAAAGAATGCCAATGTCTATCTGTTCCGCGCCTCTACCGTCTATTTGCATTTGGCGGAGGCTCTTAACCGCCTTGGACATACTGATGCTGCTTTTGCCATCCTTCGTAATGGTATCTCTACTTACCTTGAAGAGTTGGTACCTGGCGCAGGTGACGTTTATGCCCGACATCAGTATATGACACAAGAGAGTGTTGACCTGCTCACAAACACGATTCCTTTCCTCAATGCCGAGAACCGTAACATCTTTAATCCTGATAATGTATTTGGTATACATCATCATGGTGCTGGCACAATTAATGCCCCTGGCATTGAGAACAATATGTCGGTTAAAGGTTCACAAGGTACAGCTGTAGGTTCCAAGAACAACCACTCATACCTCCCCGACCTCATCATCGGTGCCAAGATGCAGGAGATTGCCAGCAGATATGGTGTGGATGTTGGTGCTACCAAGCAAGACTCTATCAATGCGATGGAGGATATCCTTTGCGATGAGTATGCCAAGGAATTTGCTTTCGAGGGCATCCGCTTCTACGACCTCCAACGTATAGCCCGCCATAAGAACGAGGCAGGCCTCTACGGCTCTGATTTCGGTTCTAAATGGTTTGCCGATAAACTCAAGGACAATAATCCGCAAGTCAACCTGATGGAGCCCAAGAACTGGTATCTCCCCTTTGAATAACTAAAATACCCCGTCCCACATGGACGGGGTATTTTATGCTCGCATACAAAGAATTATAACAGAAAACTTGCACGGATAAAGAAAAACCTATATCTTTGCACCGCTTTTCAAAAGAAAGCACAATGAGGATTGTCCTATGGTGTAATGGTAGCACAACAGGTTTTGGTTCTGTTTGTCTTGGTTCGAATCCAGGTAGGACAACACTTAAAACAATGGGTTAATAAAGTAGTAAGGAAGAGAGGCTTATGCCTCTCTTTTCTTATTGCTACACAATCTTTGTAGCAAATAGTTATTATCTTTGGTCATTTTTTCGTACCTTCGCGTATGATAAGTCAACACGCACAATAAGTATACCCATGAACAAAAGATTTAGTCTCGTAATGACGGCTCTGCTATGCTTAGCAGCACAAGCCATAGGAGCCACAAAAATCAATCGTAAGGCGTTGCTACAGCGCAACAGCCCAATAGTGCAAACTTTCGACACCTTGTCCTCACTCTCTGTGGGAAATGGTGGATTTGCCGTAACAGTTGACGCTACGGGCTTGCAGACATACCCTGAATACTATTCAAAAGGTATACCTTTGGGCACACAGTCAGACTGGGGGTGGCACTCATTTGCCAATCCTAAGAACTATAAGCCCGAGGATGCATTGCGAGACTACGACTTCGGCCGCGGACGAACAGAGCCCTATTCGGTACAGTTCAACGACCCTGGCCGCCAGCAAGATGCAGCCAATTGGCTACGTGTCAATCCGCATCGCCTGCATCTTGGTATTGTGGGCCTTGAATTGCCGTCTACCACCACGATGGATGATTTCACTGACATCAAACAGACGTTGCTGCTGGGAAGTGGCATAATAGAGAGCAGCTATACACTACAAGGAATACCCGTAAAGGTACAGACAGTATGCCACCCCGAACGGGACCTGATAGCAGCACGCATCAGATCAAAGCAACCTATGCCCATCAAACTACGCTTCCCCTACCCTACAGGAGTACACGCCGACGATGCATGTAACTGGAATGCCGATGACAAGCATACCACCAACCTGGTATCGAAACGTAGCAACAAAGCTGTATTCAAGCGCACCATAGATGCCACAACCTACTACGTCGCCATACAGTGGCAGGGCAACGTATCTATTGTCAAGAAAGCAGAGAATTACTTTGTCATCACACCTGAGAAGGGAGACTTTGCCTTCTCATGCGAATACCTCCCGACATTTACCCCCACCTTTGCCGAGGTTGCTATCCCTACATTCAAGGAAACGGCCAATGCATCGGCTGCTTCATGGGCCAGGTTCTGGAATGAGGGCGGTGTTGTAGATTTCTCTGCATGTACCGACCCACGTGCTCCCGAGCTGGAACGCCGTGTAGTGCTGAGCCAATACCTTATGGCCATACAGGCCGCAGGCGACACACCTCCCCAAGAGACAGGCCTGACCTACAATTCATGGTTTGGCAAGTTCCACTTGGAGATGATTTGGTGGCATCAGTCGCACTTCCCCCTATGGGGTCATGCCGATAAACTCAACCACACCCTATCATGGTACGAGAAGGCACGTCCTATGGCACGCAGTATTGCAGAACGCCAGGGCTACGATGGCATACGATGGATGAAGATGACCGACCCTTCTGCTGGTGAGGCTCCCTCTAAGGTTGGTAGCTTCCTCATTTGGCAGCAGCCTCATCTCATATACTTGGCTGAACTGGTCTATCGTGCCAATCCCTCCAAGGAGGTACTTGACAAGTATTTCAATCTGATACAGGAAACAGCAGAGTTCATGTACTCCTTTGCCGATTATGATGAAGAGAACGACCGATATATACTCAAGGGCATCATTCCTGCTCAAGAGACCCTACGGGCAGCAGAGACCGTTAATCCGCCTCTCGAGCTATCGAGCTGGCACTACGGCTTGTCCACCGCACAACTATGGCGCAAGCGTATGGGAATGAAGAGAGTACCCGAATGGGACGAATTGCTTGAGAAGCTGTCGCCCTTGGCAGCTGATGACCAGCAGCGCTACTTGGCTGCCGAGACAGCACTCGACTCATATACCAACACCCGTTACCTCACCGACCACCCTGCCGTGTTGGGTGCCTTGGGTATGTATCCTGCCAACAGACTGATTGATGAGGCATTAATGAGCAATACCCTGCATGCCCTCTGGGACATCTGGGGATGGGACACCAGCTGGGGATGGGACTATCCGATGACAGCCATGTGCGCAGCCCGTTTGGGCGAGCCCGATAAGGCGGTAGATGCCCTGCTCATGAACGAGACAAAGAACACCTATCTGCCCAATGGACATAACTACCAGTCGCCCCGTCTGCGACTCTATCTGCCAGGCAATGGCGGTCTGCTCACTGCAGTGGCCATGATGTGTGCAGGTTGGGATGGTAGCACAGGCACAAATCCGGGATTCCCCGCCGATGGTACTTGGGATGTAAAGTGGGAAGGCCTTTCACCGATGCCATAAGCCTTTTGCAAGATTTTCATAGGCTTGAAAAATTATTTTCACAATAGTGAAAAAAGTTTTTCACAAGTGCGAAAAAATATTTTCATAGGTGTGAAAATTTCTTGTCACAGGCTCAACACGAATAGATAGATAGTAAGAAAACTTATCGACAGACCTACGCTATGCTGAAAA
>RHMF01000290.1_pt1 | contig 20811 bp, 31 predicted proteins | sample 5365151 | NCBI WGS metagenome assembly RHMF01 (sample SAMN10266501, study PRJNA497801) | feces metagenome | isolation source: feces | host: Bos taurus | place: China: Prairie of Fairy Mountain | collected 2017-08-14 | reverse complement strand
CTTAATTTTTGGAGAAACGGAAAAAATGAGATTTTTCGATTTCAAAATCCAAAAAATCGTGAAAGCACTTGAAAAAATCGAAAGGGCTGACAAGTATGGACAGAAAGGCCGAACTGCTGAGTCTGCTCAAAGACGGTAAGCAAGATGAACTGAAAGCCCGTCAGCTTATTGACGAGATCGTTTTTCTGGAACAGCAAATGGTTCATCTGAAAAGTTATCCGTTTATAGCTGTCAATCCAAAAAATCCTTTGCAGCAGAAGCCCACGGCTGCAAGCAAGCAGTATAAGGAGCTTTTGCAGCAGTATAATAACTCACTCCGCCTGCTTCTGAGAATCACAGGAGATATCGGCGAAGGAGAGGAAGAAAGCCCGCTGCGGATGTGGATCAAGACCAGGAAGGAGCTTCAGCAGAAATGATCTGGACACCGGATAACAGTGCTCTGCTGAGATACAAGGCAGAGATTGACTGCGGGAAGATTATAGTCGGTCAGGAGCTGTATCAGGAACTTGAAAATCTGGTCGATGATCTTTTCCACAACGATGAATATTACTACGATACATCTTCTGCCAATCTCCGAATGGATTTTATGCAGGGATGTATACGGCTTACGAAATCTCCGTACTATGGCAAGCCAATGGTTTTGATGATCTGGCAGAAAGCGTTCATCGAAACTCTGTATTCTTTCAAAATGGCACGGGAGCTGAAGGATAACAAGAAGGTCATTGACCGGTTCAAGAAAGCTCTGTTATTGATAGCTCGGAAGAATACCAAATCGGAGACATGCTCAGCTCTTGCGAATGCTGAGTTTATATGCGGGAATGAAGGTTCAGACCTCGTATGCAGCTCAAATGACGATGCTCAGGCCAGCATCGTATACGATGCTATTGACCTCATGCGACAGCTTTACGACCCTGATTCGGTCGATACGAAGCGTAATCAGCGGTTTATCCTGAATAGAGGAACAAACACGAAAATTTTCAAGCTGTCTGACCGGACTCGAAACAAGGAAGGTCGGAACATTGATTTCGCTATTCTGGATGAATCCCACGAAATGCAAACGAATGTGATTGCCAAATCCATTGAGCAGTCACAATCTCTGAAGGAAAACCCGAAGTTCATCGAGATCACGACAGAAGGTTTTGTTATTGACGGTTTCCTCGATGAAGAACTGAGAAAAGCCCGCGCAATCATCTCTGGTGAGGATGATTCAATCAGCGCAGCCCGATTCCTTCCGTGGCTGTACACTCAGGACAGTGAACAGGAGATATTTCAAAACCCTGCTTCATGGGTGAAATCAAATCCGACCCTCGGCATCATAAAGCGTATGGATTACTTGCAGGAACAGGTTGACCTTGCGAAGAAATCCAAAGCCGATCGAATCTTTGTCCTTAGTAAAGACTTCAACATCAAGCAGAACAGCGTTGAAAGCTGGTTGAACATTGAGGATTACGACTATCCGGCGCGGTATGATCTGGAAGACCTTCGGGGCAGCTACTGTCTCGGACACGTTGACCTTGCAGAGACAACCGACCTTTGTTGTTGCAAAGCTCTGGTCATGAAGCCAAACGACCCCGTGAAGTATATTGTCACGATGTACTTTATTCCGCAGTCGAAACTGGATCCAGAAAACGATGATCGGAAAGCTGGTGCACGTTACAAAGAGTGGGCTCAGAAAGGCTATATAACGATCTGTGAGGGCAACGATATCGACCTTACGCTGTGCGCTGACTGGTTCTACACCCTGCTGAAGAAGCACGGTATAACGCTCTACAAATGCGGATACGACCAAAGGTTCGCCCGTGACTGGTTGCAGCGCATGGACGAGTACGGCTGGACAAAGCAATACGGCGATGTTGAAATGGTTTTGCAGAATGCTCAAACCCTCAACAATGCTCTGCTGCTGGTCGAAGCTGATCTGAAAGCCCGGCTCATAAATTATGATGAAAACCCCGTTGACAAATGGTGTTTTTCAAATAGCTGTCTGAAGGTGAACGACCTTCGGCAGGCATTATGCATTAAGACTGAGAATGCAAAGAAAATTGACGGCTCAGTCACGCTGATTTCGCTCTATGAGATGTATCGAAGGTACCGGAGCGACTTGCGGAAAATAATCGGAGGTGGTTAAAATAGGAATTTTTGCGAAGCTGTTTCACAGACCGCCCAAGAATCGGCAGCTTGCGCAGACTCTTGACGGCTGGGCTCCGGTGTATCCGCAGTTCGGTGAAAATGCCTATGAATCGGATGTAGTTCAGCAAGCTCTAAAGTGTATCGTAGACGAGATGAAGAAGCTCAACCCGACTCATATCAGGTATCGTGACAGTGATCCTGTTCCGGTCAAAAGCAGCACGATAAAAGATGTTCTGCGAGAGCCGAATCCGCTCATGACAACTTCTGATTTTCTCGAAAAAATATGCTGGTTGCTTCTGCTGAATTACAACGTTTTCATTGTGCCGATCTTCCGAAGCTGGATCGACAAAGATACTGGTGCAGAACGGCGGTATTACGAAGCTCTGTATCCTATTATGCCGACTCAGGTTGACTTCATTGAAGATGCAGGCGGCAGACTGTTTTGTCACTTCTGGTTCATGAATGGATATGACACCACGATCCCGTATGATGATATTATTCATATACGGTATAACTATTCGGTCAATACGTTCATGGGCGGCGGTCTGGACGGTCAGCCAAATCACCAAGCCCTTCTGGAAACACTGAAGCTAAATGACACGCTGCTGAAGGGCGTTGCAAAAGCAATGAAATCCTCTTATGCGGTCAACGGCGTTGTAAAGTACAATACCCTGATGGATGATGGAAAGACAGTTGCGGCTCTGAATGAGCTCGAAAGAAAGCTCATGAACAACGAATCAGGATTTCTTCCGCTTGACCTGAAAGCCGATTTCACTCCGCTTCAGCATTCTTCTGCTCTTGTGGATGAAGACACGCTGCGGTTTATTGACGAGAAGATTCTCAGGACATGGGGCGTTCCGCTTTGTATCCTGAATGGAGATTATACGAAGGAACAGTACGAAGCGTTCTATCAGAAGACACTCGAACCTCTTGTAATCTCTATTTCTCAGGCGTTGACAAAGAAGATGTTCACCCCGCGAGAAAGAGCTTTCGGAAACTGCATTGAACTGTATCCGAAAGAGCTCATTTTCTTGTCTGTATCGCAGACATTGGAAATGATAAAGGAGCTTTCACCGACCGGTGCTCTGTTCGAGAATGAAAAGCGCGTTGCACTTGGCTTGCGACCGCTGCCGGAGCTGGAAGGAAAACGCTACATGTCGCTCAACTGGGTCGATGCTGATCGGGCAGAAGAATACCAGCTCGGCGATAATGTAAATTATGAAGTCATTGACGAAGAAAGAGAGGATATGTGAATCATGGCATTCTGGAATGTACCGAACCGCGTCACAACTGTGAAAGGAGAGAACGGCGAGGAAATCTACGGAGATTTTCAGTGCGATTCTTCTTCTGATCTGGTGAACAACCTTGACGGTGTACCGATTGCGAAAGGCAGCACGGTGCAAATCGTAACTGCTGATTCGCCCACGTTTCTGACAATGGATTCCGAAGGATACTGGAACCCGGAACAGAGCTGAAAGGAGCTTGAAACATGAAATACTGTGTCGTAATTATTCAGGATGAAAGCACAACTGCATCGTATATGTTCAACAAGAAGTCTGATGCAATTGCAAGATTCCATCACGAGATGGAGTACGCGAACAATGCAAACATCACGACTGTATGTACTGTCGTTAATACTGATGCCGTTGTCATTGCTTCTGAGAAGCACACAGCCGAGCCGCCTGCTGCTGCCGAGGGCGGTGAAGGTGAATGACATTTTATGATCTGATGAAGTACGCCAAAACCGGCATTGCGAGTGCTGATATGTCTATGTATGACAAGCAGAAAGCTCTTGCGATGTTTGGTGGCGGTGGTGGATCATGGCCGGATTCCGAGTTGTATGGAGTTCCGCCAATGGCATTTCAGTCTGATGGTAGACCAATTTCCGAGTACATGATAATTGGAAATATGGTTCAAAACGGAACTCCAACACCTTCTGCTCCCGTATATCCTTCCGAATGCGGTGATCTGGTATTGTCTGGCGAGCACGCTGGAAAATATGTCGTACCGGTTTCCGTTGGCGGTCAAACAATTTCATTTTATCTGGATGAACCAATTCGTGCAATCGGAAATACAAATGATGGAATTATATCGTTTTCATCGGTTGGCATGAATGGTGCCGGAAGAGCGATTCAAAAAATTGTTCTGACTGGCGAAGAAGATTATCTCAGATATAATGCAACGTATCCGCGTTGTTATCTGGAGATACCGGGCGCAGTTTATACTGATGGAAGAATCACGGTTATGTGCAGCCACTATCAGGCCAAAAATAATGGTGGTTTGTCTGTTGTAACTTCGTATCCTTCCGGATCAATTTCATGGCGCACGGCTCTGAATCAGCTAACGATAATCGACAGCAATTTGCAATCTCTGGATGATTTCAAAGCGTTTCTCGCTCAGGAGAATGCAAACAATACTCCGGTAACGATCTGGTATTGTCTGGCGGATAATGCAATTTTGCCAATGGAAATGCCGAATTTGAAGCCTACGAAGGGCGTTAATACTCTGACCGTTGATACAACGTTGCAGCCGCAAGGCGTAATGCTTTATGGCGGTATAAAATCAAACTGAAAAAGGAGTGAAGAAAGTGAAGCCTGAATTAGAACAGCGTTCATACTGCTTTGAGGTTCGTGCAGAAGAATCTGAAAGCGGCAGCGTAATTACTGGTAGACCTATCGTCTACGAATCCGCAACGGATATGGGGTATTTCACCGAAATCATTGAACGTGGAGCCCTTGACAATGCGAATCTGACCGATGTTCGCTTTCTGGTCAATCACGATGTTTCGCGGATCCCTCTTGCGAGATCGCGCCGAAACAATGGCAACAGCACGATGCAGATGATCGTTGACGATGCCGGTATGAATATCCGTGTTAAACTGGATACCGAGAACAATGCTGAAGCAAGAGCCCTTTACAGCGCGGTACAGCGCGGTGATATCTCCGGAATGTCCTTCATGTTTTCTATCGAGCGTGAAGAATGGTCGGACATTGAGTCTGATCATCCTATCCGGAGAATCAAAGAAATCGGATCAGTAGTAGAGGTCAGTGCGGTGACTTTTCCCGCATATGACGCTACTGAAATACAGGCTCGTGGCAAGGCGGCTTTGGAGAAAGCCCGTCAGGCAGTGGAGACTGCACGAGAGCAGCGAGCCGAATCAGTGGAGACTGATACAGCAATCAAAATCCTGAAAGCCAAAATTCAAATTTTAACGGAGGTATAACATGAAGAAGTATTTCGAGAAGCGTCTTGCAAGACTGACTGCAAAGCGTGATGAACTGTCTCAGCGTGCTCTGGCATCTGAAAATCTGGATGAAATCCGCTCGATTCAGGCTGAGCTGAAGAACCTTGCAGACGAGATCAGCGATGTTCAGGAAGCTCTGAAGGAGTCTCAGGAAGATACCACAGCTCGTGCTGCTGTTCCGGCTGAAGCAACACCGCACAATGCTGGTATCGTTGCGAGCTATGCACAGACCGCACAGCCTGCTGCAAGATCTGATGAAAACGTGCTCGAATCTATGGAATACCGTCAGGCATTCCGTGCCTATATGCAGCGCGGCGTTCCGATCTCTGATGAACTGCGTTCCCGTGTATCTGAGTACATGAGCGCAACCGGCATGCAGATTCCTGCTATGAGCTCCCGCGCAGGCGATGCGATTAACACCGGCAATACTGGTGCTGTTATCCCGATCACGGTCATGCGCGAGGTCATTAACACGGTTCGCAAGCGTTACGGTAATCTGTACAGCAAGGTTCTGAAGACTTCACTTCAGGGCGGTGTGGAATATCCTGTCGGCGAACTTCAGGCCGACTTCCACTGGATTACTGAAAGCACGGTATCGCCTGAACAGGAAATCGGCAGCGTTGATACTGTTTCGTTCAAGTACAATACTGCTGAAATCCGTATCGCTCAGACATTCCTGTCTTCCATCCTCAGCCTTGAATCTTTTGAAGCAAAGATCGGCGATGTGATTGCCATTGCGTACCTGAAAGCAATGGACAACGGCATTGTCAAGGGTACCGGTGTCGGTCAGATGCTGGGCATTCTGAATGATACCCGTGTAACCGGTCAGGTCGGTCATACGATCAAGCTGACTGCTGCCGAGATCAACAACTGGACGGCATGGCGCAAGAAGTTCTTTGCGAAGCTGCCGCTTGGTTACCGCTCCGGCGAGTTCATCTTCAATCTGAGCACTGTCGATGCTTATCTGGAAACAATGGCGGATGGCAACAACAATCCTATCTTCCGTCAGGCAACCGGACTCGAAGTGAATGACGGCGATGCTATGAACCCGAACGGTCGCTTCTTTGGCCGTAACATTTCTCTGGTCGAGCCGGATATCCTTCCGGACTTCGATTCTGCTTCTGAGAATGATGTTATCGGCATCTTCTGGCAGCCTGAGGAATATGCGATCAATGAGAACTTCGGCTTCATGATGCGCCGTTACTTCGATGAAGACCGTAACAAGTGGATCAACAAGGCACTGACTGTCGTTGACGGCAAGGTGCTGAATCCCTGCGGCATCTATCTTATCACGAAGGGCTGATGAAAGGAGCGTCCAACATGACAAATGTTGAAGCACTCAAAACGCTTTACGCTGCTATGGGTGGCACTGCTTCTGATGTTTCCGGATGCACGACAATTGTCGAAGTTCTGAATAAGTTTTCGGCAAAGTATGGCGGCATCACAACTGCTGTCACGAATGCTGAAGCAATTGCAAATATTGCTGCCGTTGCTTCTGCTATTGCTCCGGCTCCGAACCTTCAGAACAAGACTGTAACGCCCACCACAAGCAAGCAGACGATCACTGCTGGAAGTTCCTACGATGGTCTTGGCACCGTGACTGTGAATGCGGTCACGGCTGCCATTGATGATAACATCGTAGCCGGGAATATCAAATCCGGTGTGACTATTCTCGGTGTCGAAGGTACGTACACCGGCTGATAAAAAGGAGAAATGAAAAATGATCAATACCAACAGAATCGTTCCGATCACAGCCGTTGATCTGATTTCGATGTACGGCTTTGTACTTGCTGCGGCGGCTGCTGCTGCTTCTGGTACTGCTCCGGAAAAGCTCGAAGCAACAAATCCGGGTGAGTTCACGGTATCCACGAACAGCAAGACCTATATCGCAAACGAGCCCGTCAAGAGCCTGAACTTTGCAAGCGGTATGACTGCTGAAACGATCTATTTCGTACCGGCTTACGACTATCAGGGATTCACCAAAACCAGTGCGACTCTGACCGTTACCGGCGATGTGGATCCCGATAGCAGATCGCTGTATGCTGCTACACTGTCCACCAATGCACTGACCATCTCGAAGGTCGGTTTCTGATCTGAAAGGAGCACGAGCAATGAGTTCAAATCAAATGCTTTCGAGCGTAAAAAATGCTCTGGGTATTCAGGGTACATATCAGGATGATACGTTGACCGAATATATCAATGAGGTTACGGCATTCGTAGTCGATGCAGGAGTGTCGGCAGAAATGATTACGCCCGGACTCATTGCTCGTGGTGTCTCCGATCTTTGGAGTTACGGCGCAGGCAATGGCAAGCTGTCTGAATACTTCATGCAGAGAGCTGCACAGCTTGCGTATAAAGGAGCTGGGAACAATGGCTGATTTCAAACCGTCATTTCCTTATTCGACCCCGGTCGAGCTTTTGATTCCTGTATATACGCAGACTGCGACCGGCACTTCAAAAACTTATCCCTCAAACGGGATCCGAATCAATTGCAGCTTTAAGACCTACGGCGGCACAGAAGCGAATACGAAGTATGCTTTTTCTGTTCTGAATACCGCTCAGGTTGAAACTTGGTTTCGCCCCGATATTGCTGAAGACTGCCGAATTAAACTGCTGCCGACCGGCGAAGTGTATGAGGTTGTCGGAAAGCCTGAAAATATTTCGATGCGGAATCAATTCTGCAAATTCCGTGTTCGTGCTCTTGGTAACGAGGTGACGATCACGCTCATTGCACAAACTGAAGCTCTTGACAGTATCAGACAGGCCGTGATGGAAGAATCCACCCGTGATATCTCTGGTATCATGCTCGAACTTCAGGAAGAAGAATACGCACATGCTCAGCAATATTTGATGATTCCTGCGTTCCGTTTCAGAGTGTTTGTCGGCGAGTATAATGGCGAGCATTTTGCTCAGGTATCTGGAAAGCGTTATCATATATACCGGGCTCAGGGCGTATCTGATTACATCGAACTGTATCTCGGAGAAAGGATCGGTGATCTCAGTGCCAACGCCTGATATTGCAAAGCAAATAACCGATGCAATGGCGCAGTACACCACCGAAGTGAAATCTGAGATTGAAAGCTCAATCAAAAATGTCGGTCAAGAAGCAAAAGCCCGACTGAAATCCGCGTCACCAGTCCGGAAAGGAAAGTACAGGCGCGGCTGGACAGTGAAGACTGAAACGAAAAACGGTGTGCTTTCTTTGACCATCTACAACAAAAATGGATGGTTGACAAATATCCTTGAAAAAGGCCATAAAAAGCGCGGCGGAAATGGTTTTGTCAGAGGGCGACCGCATATTGCCGAGGTTGAAGACTGGGCAATCAAAGCTGCTGAAGAAGCAGTCAGAAAGGCGGTGGAGAAATGACCCTTGAAGACTTCGGCGAGCTGATTTCTACACTCGATATTCCTGCTGTCTATGGTTACTACAAGAGCGAAACAGCCCCGGCTTATATCACGTATATTGCGACTGACAAAAACGTGATTCATGCCGATGGTATTGTGATCTATTCGGAAGAATGGATCGAGCTGCGACTCGTGACCAAAATGCGTGATCTGGATGCAGAACAAGCGATTGAAGAATTGCTCACCGAAAATCAGATTTCGTTCTATGATCCCGATTTCGAGTTTGACGAGAAAGAGGGTATTCATACCGCCACGTATTATTTTCAACTTTGAAAGGAGTTTTTTTCATGCCGAATGATGTTGCAAGAATCTCCCGGACAATAACTGATCTGGGATACGCTCCCGTTCTTTCTGTTGATGAAAACGGAAAGCCTACATACGGCAGTATCGTATGGCTGCCGCATCATCGCGCCGGTGGAAGAAGCTACGAAGCTCAGGCGGCAGGCACAGCCGAATCCATCTGGGCAGACGGGCGCGAAGTATATGCTTCTGAGGATTCTCAGGGCTACAATACCACGCTGACCACAGTCGGTGTCACTGACGATGTTGAATCTGCATGGTACGGCTATACTGTCCGCGATGATGGCAGTGTCGAGGAGTATGCGAACGGCATCGAATTTCCGCATTTCGCTCTGGTGATCATTGAGGATACCACGGACGGTGTCGGCAAGACAACTGTCTTTTGGAATTGTCATATCACGCAGCGCGGAAATCAGGCCGGTCAGACTTCTGAGGGTAACGGACTCAACCCGCAGTTTCCGCAGCACAACATTGGCTGCCGCCCGCGTCTTGACTGTATGGCGGTCAAAGTTACTATCCCTGCGAAAACAAAGATTACTACAATTCCTGAACCGCTTGCGGCAACACCGCATGTCAATATTGCTGAGTCTACGGCAACGGTTGCTGTCGGCAGCACAGTGAAGCTCAATATCAGTTCTGTTCTTCCTGCTGATTCCTCTATCACATGGAGTTCCGGCACGCAGGCAAAGGCTACAGTCGCTTCTGATGGCACTGTAACAGGTGTTGCTGCTGGCAGCTCTGTGATTACTGCTTCAATTACTGTTGACGGTACGGCGTATACTGATACGTGCACCGTTACCGTTACAGCAACGTGAGGTGTGCGGGATGGATAGAACAATCGTCATTGATGGCAAACCGGTAGTCTTCCGTAAGACTGCCGGTACATCCCGCAGATACCAAATGCTTTTTGGTCGTGAGTTCAACGATGATCTGCACAAAATGCTCGCTATGCGTTCTGTTATCACGCCTGAAGCTACTCAGGAACAGAAGATTTCTGCGTTTCTGGGTATGGAAACATCGTGGATGTATGATCTCGCTTTCGTCATGGCGAGTCAGGCAGACCCGTCTATCAAAGACGAACTGACTTGGCTCGATTCCTTTGACGAAATGAATATTTTTGAGGTCATTGACCAGCTCGTTCCGATGCTGATTGAAGAAGCCAAACCGTCACCAAAAAACGTCTGACCGGCAGCGGAGATGAAAACGACAAGCCCCTTTCAACAGTCGAGTTTCTTGCTTTGCTGTCTGTAAGGGGTTTTCCGCTGTCGGAGCTGGACGAATGGAACACCGGCATGGTTATCGACTGGATTATGGAACGAGATCGGATTATCCGCCGCCAGCGTGGTGAACGTGTCGAGGATCCTTACGAGCAATACTTACAGCTCAAAGAGATGGAGCCGGAAATCGAGGAAATGTACAAGGCCGGAGAAATCCGCGAGGAAAAATATCGCTCGTATCGCAGCACACTGGAAAAGTGCGAAGAACAGTTAAAGAGGTGATAACATGGCGACACGAATCAGCGGCATCACAATTGCGATAAATGCTGATACTTCGGGAGTCACTTCCGGTCTGAAGGACTTGACAACCGATTCTGTTGAACTTGCCAAGCAGCTCAAATCCGTTGAACAGCTTCTGAAAATGGATCCCGGAAACACGCAGGCACTTGCGCTTCAGCAAGACCTTCTGGCAAAAGCTGCTGAGACATCCGCGAAAAAGCTCGAAGCTCTGAAAGCTGCACAGCACGATGTTGAAAGAGCTTTCGCCAATGGGGATATCGGAACGGATGAATATATCGCATTTCAGCGGGAGCTTTCTTCGACTGAGAAACGGCTCAGTGATCTGGGAAAACAGTCAGAAGAATCTGCCGAGCAAGTTGATGATCTGGGCACGGAAACTGAGCAGACCGGAAATCAGATGCAGGATGCAGACTCGAAGTCTTCCGGCTTCAGTGATACTCTGAAGAATGGACTCGCTGTCGGCGCGCAGGCGGCGGCTGCTGCGCTTGCAGCAACAACTGCTGCTGTTACTGCTACGGTCGGCGCAATCGTCTCTGCGACCTCAGAAACGGCAGAATATGGCGATAATATTGACAAGATGTCTCAGAAATTGGGGATGTCGGCAGAAAAGTATCAGGAATGGGATTTCGTGATGCAGCATTCCGGCTCTGATATTGATAAAATGACAACCTCAATGAAGAAGCTCGCCGAATCTGTTGAAGAACCTACGGAGAAATCTACGGCTGCATTTGAAAAGCTCGGCATATCTCTGGAAGAAGCTCAGCGAATGTCTCAGGAAGACTTATTCGCCGCTACGATTACCGCATTGCAGAATATGGAGAGCGGCACGGAGCGCACGGCACTGGCGAATGATCTTTTGGGCAAATCTGCTATGGATCTCGGAGCGTTGCTTAACACCAGCGCGGAAGACACAGAAGCCATGATGCAGCAAGTTCATGATCTGGGCGGCGTTATGTCTGACGATGCTGTCAAGGCTTCTGCTGCTTATCAGGATTCGCTGCAAAATGTGAAGACCGCTATCAGTGGAATCGGAAGAAGTGTCGGCACGAGCTTTATGCCTGCGATTACAAATATGATGGACAGTTTCGCTGCTCTGATTACAGGCAATGACGAAGCTGTTGACGGCCTTGAAAAAGGATTCAAGCAGTTCATAAATACTGCTGAAAAGACCGCAGACAATATTGCTGAAGCTGCCGACAAGTTCATTCCTGTTATCATTGAAACTGTAACGAAGAATCTTCCGAAGCTTGTCAATTCCGCTATGAAGATCGTGAAAACTCTTGCGAATGCGATTCTGAAGAATCTGCCGCTTATTATCAATACTGCCGGTCAGATTATTCTGGAATTAGCACAGTCGCTGCTGCGGGCATTGCCGCAGATTGTTCGTGTCGGTCTTCAGGTCATTGTTCAGCTCGCGAATGGAATTGCTGAAGCTCTGCCGGAGCTGATACCTACAATCGTTGAAGTCGTACTCGAAATTGTGGATATCCTCACAAATCCGAACACGCTCAGCAATCTGATTGACGCGGCAATTGCAATTATTTTTGCATTGACTGATGGACTTATTCAGTCGATGCCTATTATGATCGAAAGACTTCCGGAAATCATTGAAAATATCGCAACAGCTCTGATTGATAACATTCCGAAGCTCATGGACGCTTCATGGCAAATTATGAAGAAGCTCGGCGAGTTTCTTGTGGATCCGGAAAACCTGAAGAAGATCGGCGCGGCGGCTTGGAAAATCATCGTGAAGCTGGCGGAAGGTGTTGTCGGTGCGCTCTGGAAAGTTGCGGAAACTGCCGGAAAGATTGTCGATGAAATTATGGACACTATCGGGCTTGGCGATTTCTGGAGAGCTGGCAAAGAGGTCATAGACGAGTTCATGACCGGTGTCGAAGATGCATGGAATAGCTGGCAGGACTGGTGGCAGAGATTCGGTGAAGAACTGTACGACAATCTGCATCCAATCGAAGCTGGTGAATCCCACTTATCTGAATCGGGATTCGCTCACGGTGGCGGCGGTGGAAGGAGATTCGCTACGGGCGGTATCGTTACGCGCCCGACACGGGCTCTTATAGGCGAGAATGGTGCCGAAGCTGTAATCCCACTTGAAAACAATACAGGATGGATGCAGCGGCTTGCAGAGCTCATAGGCGGGCAGTCTATTGTATGTCAGTTCGGAGATATTTACGTGCAGGGCGGCGAGTCTGCTGGAAGGGATTTCGTCCGGCAGATTGACCAGGCTTTGCGGCAGCTTCAGGTTGAACAAAGACGAGGGATCGGGGGTCGAGTATAAATGCCATATCAAGTGAAAACCCGTGACAACTTCTGGATTAACGGTATATCGGCATTGTCGTATGGTCTGGCAATGGAAATGCCTACGCCGGTACCTATGGCAAGGCAGCGTTATACTGTCTGGAAGTCTGGCGACACAGATCAATCCGTGCCGGACGATTCTTTTGAGGATATCGAATATACGATTGTCGCTCGAAAGTTCAAGACCCCGGAAAACTTTCTCAATACTGATATCTACAGCTTATTTGCGGGCGCGAAATCGCTTAGAATGACTCGAAACGATGGTAGATACTACCGTATAAAACGGGTCGTTAGCGTGATTCCTACGGCGGCATATCACGGCAATGAGATAACGTACCGAATCACCCTTGCGTTATCCCCTTTTGCCTATTTTGTCGATAATCCTGAAACGGCTATTGACAACCGGTACAGAAGGATTGACAACCCCGGCACGAGGTATTCTCGCCCGATCTATAAGGTGAATCACTCGACTTCAGGCGACTCTGATCTTTCCGTCAATGGTCAGGTGCTGAGGATCAATGCGGATGCTGCAAACCCGCTCTGGATTGACTGCGAACGCATGATCGCTTACGATGAAAATGGAGTGAATCAAACGCAGTATACGAACGGTGTGTTTCCGTTTCTTTCTCCCGGCACAAATCTTCTTCAGATTTCTTCCGATGGCACTCTGTATGATATGACTGTCATTGGCAACTGGCGTGATTATTGAAAGGCGGTGAAGGTGTGGCAACTGTAAATGTAACGAGCTGGAATGATTTCGTTCAGGCGATAGCTGTAACCGGTGATACGGTCGTGCTGCCGAACGAAGCTCTATGGGATATGAACGAAATTTATCCTGAAGGAGTTTCAGGAGATATCCCGATAAATTGTGCTCGTATTATCGGCAACAAAACTGAGATTCGCAACCTTCATTTGCTCGGTAAGTTCGTAATGCCTGCTGACTGCCGGTTCGATGATCTGTATATCAAAAATATCATCTGCGAAGGGAATGAGTTTTTCGGTTCTTCTGGAAATGCCAGAACACTTACGATGAATGGATGCATAGCGACAGGTCTGTATGGCGTAAACACTATGTATTTCAACTTCGGAACACTTGTTTTGAATAGGTCCGTACTCAATCTCGACATGACTGCTGGCGGCTATTCTGATATTGAGATTTCTTCATACGGTCAGTATTCTGCTCAGTATAGCCGGATATCTGCACAATATCCCCAGAATGTCGGCGGCGGTTTTTCCTTCGGTTCAAGCTCGCAGTTCTGTATGTTCAACATCCAGTTTCTTGGATGCCGTGCGTTCGATTCCTCTGGGCTTTCTGGATGCGTTGTCATGGGCAATTTCGGCGATGCTTATGATACAAACGAATATGGATATCACGGTGCATTCGTGAGTGTATACGACTCTGCTGCTATGGATTCCGAATTTACTACTCAGAACCCTTATTTCAAAGGCGTGACATACGCGCAATTGCACGATGCTGAATACCTTGCGAGCATTGGTTTTCCAATAGGAGCGTGAGAAAATGGCAACTACAACTGTTACTGTAACGAGCTTTGAGAATGTCTACGGAAGGTCTGACCGGCTGCATTTTGTTTCAATGCTGCCGTATACTGCTTTTGATTCGATTTCAGTTGTACTGACTGGCGATAACGATCTTCAATGGAATTTTGTCGGGTATGATAGCAACGGAAATATGGTTGTCGATCAATACTGGTTCAATTCTGGTTACACTCTTGAATTGTCCGATGTTTCGTATCTTGATCAGGTTGTCGAGTGGGAACTCTGGATCAAATATAGCGGCGGCGGCAGCATATCCCCTTCTGCGATTTCTTCTGCTGTATGTGATCTCATTCAGGTTGACAGTGGCTGGTATATGACACCTGAAGGGCTTGACAATCACGAATTTCTTCCGGATGTTCCGTATCTCGAAGCCCCGTTTCCTGTTTCTATTTGGCAATGCAATCCTGCTGTCGATTTCAACATGGCTTTCGTTCCTCTTTTCCCTGATGCCGTTCCGATCAATCCAGTTCCTGTCAAGCAGCTCCCGTATATTATGGTTTATGATATCACGGCGACACAGGCGATGCTGGCGACCCAAAACAATAATGGTCTGGCGATCCTGATTCCTACGGAGTGCGAGGACAGCGAAGAACTGTGCGGCATGTGGTCGCTTAATCTGGTTCACCCTGAGGATCCCGAAGGCCGGTACAAACTGCTGCTGGAAGGTAATATCGTGAAAGCTGGCGGTCAGTGCTTTACGATCAAACGCACTGAAGAAGTCGAACAAGATGGAGAACAGTACATTTCGGTATATGCCGAACATATCTGGTATCAGTACGGAGATAACTATATTTTTGCCGACCCCACAAATCCGGTTATGATCATCACGTTTTCTGGTGCTGATACCCTTCAGCAGATTGATTCCAATTTAACTGGTGATATCGTGATTCCGGGCGGTCAGGTGTATTCTTTCCGTCATGCTTCTGATATGCTGGACGGATTCGGAACGTATTATGCACGACTGGAATCCGGATGCAATCCAATCGAACTGATTCTCGGCGAAAATGGTCTGATATCTGCGAAGGGCGGCGAGCTCCATCGTGATAACTTCTATTTCAGCGTGAAATGGCGAAAAGAGACTGCGCGAGACTCTGCTTTCGATATCCGGATCGGAAAGAATCTGAAAGGAATCAAAAGAACTATTGACACGAGCCAGCTCTGCACGCTTTTCCGTCTCACTGAAGCGAATACAGGCATGTTCGTTGCATATGGCTGGGATACGGCATTGCCAACTTCTGATATGTGGCGTTCGTACCTTCCGCATCACATCATCCGGCAAGAGGTTGTTTCGTATCCTACTGATGCCAGCTTCAAATACGAACAGCTCGCTCAGGACTGCTACGAAAGATTCAAGCGAATCTGTATGCCGATTTTCTGCTATGAAATCGACATTGAAGATGTTCGAGACAATCCGGATTTCCAGATTATCTCCGATGAATCTCTGAGATGCGGCGACATTGGCTCAGTCTACGATGAATTTCTCGGCGGTACCCTGAAGCTCGAAATCACCGGAACAGTCTATGATCGACTGACTGGAAAATGCAAGTCGATTGTAATAGGTCAAAAAGAGTCTTTTGTATTCCACCCAAATGCGCCAATCGTATGGGATGAAAACGGCGACCCGATCAACCCTGATTTTATCGGCGGTGAAATCTGGGTGCAAGACTCAACGGGCAGATATCTGTATGACTCAAACGGAGTCAAAATTATTCTGAATACAACAGGGGGTTAAAAAAATGGCAGTTCCAACTGGATCATTCAATCATACTTTGGAGCAGATAGACGATGCCGTTACTGATGTAACGAACGCTACCGGCACTGCTACATCTCTTTCTGCTGCGATCTCTGCTGCTGCTGAAGCTGCCGTCAATGCTTTGGATGCATCCGAAGTCGGCGGTACTGGAAGTTATATCAAAGCGATATCCGAGCTCAATGGAGTGATCTCGGCAACCGCTGAAACAATGGACACTGTTCCGACAAGAGGATCTGAGAAAGCTATAACCTCAGGCGCGGTGTTTTCTATGCTGCTCAGTATCTTCGGACCCGGCACATCAATCTCCGGCACAAGCGATACTCACTATAATCTGGATAACTTGAAAACTACCGGCGCATTCTCGATCAACTCTGCTGGTGCAACTGCGTATATTGATAATAAGCCGAATGATACGGACATTACTTCTGTTCGTGCTCTGGTATTTGTTTTCGAGTTCTACGGCAGCCGGTATTTACAAATCTATGTTCCAAACCGCACATCCAATGCTCATGCGTATGCTGAATTGTATTTCAGGTGCTTTGGTACATCGTGGTCTTACTGGCGAGGAATCTACGGAACGCAGATTCAGCCTGCGGCACTATCGCAATCTGCAAACCTTCTTCCGAATGCTGATCCCGGTGGAAATGAGGAAGAACAGCGGTAAAATTCCTGCGGGCGGATACGGCGTTTTTAAGCGGCGTTTACATGCGGGCTGTATGATTAGACCTAAAAGCCGCTACTCGGCCATGCGTAAAGTTTTTTTTGACAGCTTTTTTTGACAAATTGAAAACGATGCATATACTACAAAAAAGTCACCCTCAAAAACGGCATGGGATTTTGATAATTTTTCGGAAATATACGCAATGTTATACTTGTGCATCTTGCTACAAAGCAGGATGCACTTTTTATGCACAATGTAGATTGTCAAAATATTTTCCAAAAAAACGCTTGACATTATATCTCAAATGTGTTATGATATAGGCAATGAAGGGGAAAACACCCCGAAGGAAAGCCCAAAACCCGAAAGGAGAATCCACCATGATGAAACATGAATTCGAAGAGCTGGCAGGCTACGAAGTGACTGCTGAAGACTACAACAAGATCATCGAGCCCATGTACATGGCACTGCCTGATGTTACCAAGCAGGAGTTCGTGAAGATGATCGACCGCAAGCGGTTTGCACTGCCGACCAGAAAGCAGATCGTCAACCAGATGAAGAAGCTCGCTCAGTACTGCGCTGAGATGTGCGAACACAGATCCTGCTGGAAAGAAGAACAGGAGCTTGAAAGAATCGCACACGAGTATGCAAAGCGATTCTACGGGCTGCACTGGTCTGAAGACATTAAGGTATATGCTTTCTTCAACCGCGAGTATGCATACCCTGAAATCAAGCGCGGCTGCACATACCCGAAAGAGTTGGTAATCGGATACGGGAACACCGACTACGAACGAATCACACTGGTATGAGATGAACCGGAGCGGGGCAACCCGCTCCACTCCCATGAAAGGAAGGTAAAAACATGAAGCAGGATGCAGTCGTATATGTATGCGGCAACTACAGCGTTGCAAAGCACTATGATAGAGCATATCGGATGATGATGTTCATTGCATACTACAAAGACAGAATAGTTCTATCTGAAAGACGGAAAGCTGATGCAATCAGCAAGCTCAAAACATGGATCGAGATCAATGGTAAATGGTGATTATGAAAGGAAGGTACACCCATGAAAATCGAGTTCACTGATAGAGAATATCGCTACGAGCACGGACACGCCCCAAAAGGTCGTGGCTGCTGGATGTTCTCGTTCGAGGGTATGGAGTACACCGCACGGTGCTGCCAGACTCTGACCGAAGCCAAGAAGGAAGTGCGGGAGCACATCCGGAAGATCGCCCCCGAAGGATACACCGATACGGTCTATGTCAATATCATGCCGTGATCTGAAAAAGCACCCAAACGGGTGCTTTTTCTCTGGTTTGTTGGTGTTTGTCACAATTGTATAATGCAGCGGTATCTCTTTTGTGGCATATGCTGATTCTCAATTTTTTACGTCAAAAGTATTGACATTATAGCTCATTTGTGGTATACTTTAATCAAGGTCAGGGACAAGACCTAAAGAAAACCCGGATACAGAGCAATCACCCGTTAAAGTGTGCACGCAGTGAGGGATTAGCTGAAAAAATACAAGTCCCACCCTAAAAGAAGCCCACCCGAATAACTGTATTGGACGGACTGAATCACAGCGTAGAATGTAGCAACCACAGACGAATCCGAGCAATAGCGCGGGTACTGCCAATACAAACTTGAAATCTGAAAGGAGTATATCATGAAAACACTCGGAATGCCTAAAATGAAGGTCATCACAAAGCGTGTACTGATTGAAAACGAAGAATTTGTTCTCATTAGCTTCGATGCTAGACTGGACGAAGAAAAAGAATGGTACGGCGATAGAATCTATGCGCTCGTCAACTATAAGCATCTCGATGCAAACGGATGCCTGAACAAGCCGCTCACTGGCGGGGAAATGTCCTTCAGCGGATCCCCTGCAGAAGCAATCGAGCGCAAGCGCAACGATATCAAGGCAAGACAGTGGAGAGATGCACACCCCGGTTATACAGATCAGGAGTTCATGCAGTACCTTCTTACACTGTATGCCGTAAGCTGAAATGAACCAAGCCGAGCCGGAGCGGCGGACTCCGGCAGATGTTGAAAGGAGAATGAACCATGAATGCATCCGATATCGAGAAGATCATCCATCTGTATGATGAAGAACGGAAAGCCGCTGAAAGCTGCAAGGAGTATGCGAGAAGCGCGGAACGGCAGCTCGTATTTGACGAAGCCCGTAGACACTGGCAAGGTGCTGCGAATCACAATAACAGAGCTGGTGCGATCGCACAGGTGCTGAACATCCTCGGATACAGCGTTATGGATGCCCAGACTCCGGACGGGAAGTCTTACAAGATCGTGAAGGAGTGAAGGACAATGACAACTGCTGATATTCTTTCATTGCTCTGTATGCTCGATAATGCGGCTTTTGAAAGCTCTATGAAAGGACACAAAGCCGAATGCGAACGGCTGGAAAACGACCGTGACGAGCTTGAAATCGCTATCAAGCGCAATGACTCTGAAACTATACAGGAAATGCTTTCGAAGTATAGCTGAATATCACGGGGCGGCGGTGATCTGCTGCCGCCCTTCTTTTGAAAGGAGCAAGAACCATGCCGAGAAATTACTATCTCGATGCGACCCTGTTCGATATGTGCGATTCCGGATCCTGCGAGGATATCTCAGAAGCGAAAGAGCTGTTGAAGCAGCACTTCTTCCGGAGCGGAAAGTACAGCACCGATGATCTGCTGGAACTGCTTTGCAGGGGCGTTGTCCATGCACACGCTGACGAGCGCACAGAGCGGCGTTTCGATCTGGAAGTATGAAAGGAGCTTGAAACATGAAACGGTACGTACACGAGGTCGCAAACGACTGCAAACGGGAGCTGAAAAGCTCCATGCAGTTTGCTCTGGATGCCGGTCGGTATTACGGTACCTTGACTGCGGAGAACGAAGAAGAAATCCGGAAGGAGTATGCGAAGAAGCTGGAACGGATATACGAGATCGTCAACCAGTGCCAGTATGGATATATTCCGGATCTGAAAGCGGTCGAGATGATTGTAACCGTATGACCTTGACAAGCTGCCACTTTTGTGATAGAATGAAGGTACGAAAGGAGCTGAGCACATGTCACTACAATCTGAACGAATGAAAGCTGGATTTTCGCAGCGAGGTCTGGCGGATGCATCCGGAGTGAATATCCGGAACATTCAGCAGTATGAGATCGGAGCCCGAAATATCAATGGGGCAAGTCTGGAAACGCTGTGCAAGCTGGCGAGCGCGATAGGCTGCACGTTGTACGATCTTCTGGAAAATGAAGAACTCAAAGAACTGCTGAAGCAAGTCACCTGAATAGTAAAAAGCACCCAAACGGGTGCTTTTTCTGTTTTTGGTACAAATTGATAGTTCTGCGATAACTCTTTTGTGCCATGTGACGAAACTGTATTTTTATCGTCAAATCTATTGACATTATATCTCATATGTGATATAATATAATCACAGGAAGGGGAAAACCCCATCCGAGTAGGCGGGAAGGAAGTGAGGACATGGACGAAATGACTGATAAACAGTTCGATGCGATTCTTCTGGCAATTATCAACTACGCAAAGGACGTAAGGGACATCGACAAAGTGATTGACTACATCGAGGAAATGCTGACACAAACGAAAAAGACCGGTTCCACCCTGAACAAGTAAACCGATCTTTCCGAACCAAGAGCCATGCGGGGTATCCCGCCACCCTGTATGGCTCCATTATATCACAGATGCGGGAGAAAGTCAAGAGGTTTTTGAAATGGCAAAGGATATCGAGAAGATCACCGAAGAACTGGAACAGGGCGTGAAAGAGGTTTTCACATCCGAGCAGTATGCTGAATACCTTGCATTCGTTTCCAAGTTCTACAACTACTCCGCACACAATTGCATTCTGATCTGGATGCAGAAGCCCGATGCAAGTTTGGTTGCAGGCTTTAAGTCATGGCAGACCAAGTT